>Ga0208515_100017_pt1 | contig 298135 bp, 311 predicted proteins | sample LakWasMe99_LOW12_2_FD_183919 | JGI IMG/M metagenome (GOLD analysis project Ga0208515, IMG submission 183919) | Freshwater sediment methanotrophic microbial communities from Lake Washington under simulated oxygen tension - Sediment Metagenome... | ecosystem: Environmental > Aquatic > Freshwater... | reverse complement strand
AGGCGACAACGTGTCGATCACCGTCAAGCTGATCAACCCGATCGCCATGGAAGAAGGTCTGCGTTTCGCCATCCGCGAGGGCGGCAAGACCGTCGGCGCCGGTGTCGTGGCCAAGATCATTGCGTAATTCGCTCCACATTTAAGGAATTACCATGGCTACCAAGCAAAAAATCCGCATCCGCCTGAAGGCGTTTGACTACAAACTGATCGACCAGTCGGCCGCCGAGATTGTGGATACGGCCAAGCGCACCGGCGCGATCGTCAAGGGCCCCGTGCCCCTGCCGACCCGCATGAAGCGTTTTGACATCCTGCGTTCGCCCCACGTCAACAAGACGAGTCGCGACCAGCTGGAAATCCGCACGCACCAGCGCCTGATGGACATCGTTGACCCGACGGACAAAACCGTTGACGCGTTGATGAAGCTCGATCTGCCCGCCGGTGTGGACGTCGAAATCAAGCTGCAGTAAGCAAGAAGCGGGGTCGGGCGAAAGCCGGAGCCCCAAAAAAACAGGTTTCAGCGCGGATTTGCCAACATGGCAAGTCCGCGCTATACTCTTGGGCTGTCCTGAACATGCTGTGCATGGGCGGGGCGGTTTTATTAACAGTCTTTCACATCAAAACGTCTGCGGCCAATTGAAGTCGCAGCGGTGGAAGTTACGGAGAAAAAAGCATGAGTCTGAGCAACTCCCTCGGGTTGCTGGGCCGCAAGGTGGGCATGATGCGTCTGTTCACTGATGATGGGGATACCGTTCCTGTCACAGTGGTGGATGTGTCTAACAACCGTGTGACCCAGGTGAAAACCCAAGCAAACGACGGCTACGATGCCCTGCAAGTGGCATTTGGTGCGCGCAAAGCGTCGCGTATCACCAAGCCGGCCGCTGGCCACCTTGCGAAAGCAGGCGTTGAAGCCGGTGAAATCCTGAAAGAATTCCGCGTGACGGCTGACGTCGCAGGCAAATATGCTGCCGGTACTGTTGTGCCTGCCGCTGACGTGTTTGCAGTCGGCCAAAAGGTGGACGTGCAGGGTACTTCCATTGGTAAAGGCTTTGCCGGCACCATCAAGCGTCACAAGATGAGCTCGCAGCGCGCGTCGCACGGTAACAGCCGTTCGCACAACGTTCCCGGCTCCATCGGTATGGCGCAGGATCCCGGTCGCGTGTTTCCCGGTAAACGCATGACGGGCCACCTCGGTGACGTCACCAAGACCACGCAAAACCTCGACATCGTGCGCATTGACGAAGCCCGTCAGCTGCTGATGATCCGTGGCGCTGTGCCTGGTTCCAAAGGTGGTTTTGTGACGGTTCGCGCCGCCATCAAGGCCAAACCAACCGCTGCCAAAGGAGCGAACTGATGCAGGTCGAACTCCTGAATGACCAGGGTCTGGCTTCGTCCAAAGTGGACGTGCCTGATACCGTTTTTGGTCGCGAATACAACGAAAGCCTGATTCACCAGGTGGTCGTGGCCTTCCAGGCCAACGCCCGCCAGGGAACGCGTGCCCAGAAAGACCGTGAGCAGGTCAAGCACTCGACGAAAAAGCCGTTCAAGCAAAAGGGTACTGGCCGCGCTCGCGCCGGTATGACTTCTTCCCCGCTGTGGCGCGGAGGCGGTCGCATTTTCCCGAATATGCCTGACGAAAACTTCACGCAGAAAATCAACAAGAAGATGTATCGCGCCGGCATGGCTTCGATCTTCTCCCAGTTGGCACGTGAAGGCCGCCTGGCTGTGGTGGACTCGCTGACCGTGGATTCGCCCAAGACGAAAGTCCTGGCCGACAAATTCAAGGCCATGAACCTCAAGTCGGTGCTGGTCATCGCTGACGAGGTTGACGAAAACCTGTACCTGGCTTCACGCAATCTGGTGAACATTCTTGTGGTCGAACCCCGCTACGCGGATCCGCTGTCGCTGGTTCACTACAAAAAGGTTTTGGTCACCAAGGCCGCCATGGACAAACTCAAGGAGATGTTTGCATGAGCGCCGTGAACACCAAACCAAAATTTGACGAAGGCCGCCTGATGCAGGTGCTGGTCGCCCCCATCGTGTCTGAAAAGGCCACCATGGTTGCGGACAAATCCAACGCCGTGCTGTTCAAGGTCCTGCAGGACGCCACCAAACCCGAAATCAAGGCCGCTGTGGAATTGATGTTCAAGGTGGACGTCAAGGCCGTTTCTGTACTCAACCAAAAAGGCAAGACCAAGCGTTTTGGCAAATCCACTGGCCGTCGGGACAACATCCGTAAAGCCTATGTGACGCTGAAGCCCGGTCAAGAGCTGAACATCGGTGGGGAGGCTGCGTAATCATGGCTGTCATCAAAATGAAACCCACCTCCCCCGGCATGCGCGGGATGGTGAAGATTTCCCGGGATCACCTGCACAAGGGTGAGCCTTACGCGCCGCTGCTGGAGCCACAATTCCAGAAAGCCGGCCGTAACAACAACGGGCACATCACGACGCGCCACAAGGGCGGCGGTCACAAGCACCACTACCGTGTGGTGGACTTCAAGCGCAACAAGGACGCCATTCCGGCCAAGGTCGAACGTATCGAGTACGACCCCAACCGCACGGCTCACATTGCGCTGATCTGCTACGCCGACGGCGAGCGTGCCTACATCATTGCCCCCCGCGGCCTTGAAGTTGGCGCCACGCTGATCAGCGGTGCCGAGGCCCCGATCCGTGTCGGCAACACCCTGCCGATCCGCAACATTCCGGTGGGCTCGACGATTCACTGCATCGAGATGCAAATCGGCAAGGGCGCGCAGATTGCACGTTCGGCCGGTACATCGGCGACGCTGCTGGCTCGCGAAGGCATCTACGCCCAGGTGCGCATGCGCTCCGGCGAAGTGCGCAAGATCCACGTTGAATGCCGCGCCACGATTGGCGAGGTTGCCAACGAAGAGCACAGCCTGCGCCGTCTGGGCAAGGCCGGTGTCAAGCGCTGGATGGGTATTCGCCCGACCGTTCGCGGTGTGGTGATGAACCCGGTCGACCACCCGCACGGTGGTGGCGAAGGCAAGACCGGCGAAGGTCGCCATCCTGTCGATCCATGGGGTAACCTGACCAAAGGCTACCGCACCCGCAACAACAAGCGCACGCAAGTGATGATTGTTTCGCGTCGCAAGAAGTAAGGCCAGGAAATGACACGTTCACTCAAAAAAGGTCCCTTTGTCGACCAGCACCTGGTAGCCAAGGCTGATAAAGCCGTTACCAACAAAGACAAAAAGCCGATCAAGACCTGGTCGCGCCGCTCCATGATCCTGCCCGAGTTCATCGGCCTGACCATCGCCGTGCACAACGGCAAGCAGCACGTCCCTGTCTACATCACCGATCAAATGGTTGGCCACAAGCTGGGCGAGTTCGCACTCACCCGGACTTTCAAAGGTCATCCGGCTGACAAAAAAGTTGTGAGAAAGTAAGGAAAGACCATGGAAACACGTGCAACCCTCCGGGGCGTTCGTCTGTCGGTCGACAAGGGCCGTCTGGTCGCTGACCTGATCCGCGGCAAAAAAGTGGATCAGGCGCTCAACATCTTGACCTTCACGCAGAAAAAAGCTGCCGGAATCATCAAGAAGGTGGTCGAGTCGGCTATCGCCAACGCTGAACACAACGATGGCGCTGACATCGACGAACTGAAGGTGAAAACCATCTACGTCGAGCAAGGCACCACGCTCAAGCGTTTCTCGGCGCGCGCCAAGGGCCGCGGCAACCGTATCAGCAAGCCCACGTGCCATGTGTACGTTGTGGTTGGCAATTAAGAAGGCAGACAGGATATGGGACAAAAAATCAACCCAACCGGGTTCCGCCTTGCCATCAGCCGTAACTGGTCCAGCCGCTGGTACGCGAGCAACAAAGACTTCGCCGGCATGCTGGCCGAAGACATCAAGGTTCGCGAGTACCTCAAGGCCAAGCTGAAGAACGCCGCGGTGTCGCGCGTTCTCATCGAGCGCCCTGCCAAGAACGCCCGCATCACGATTTACTCGGCACGTCCGGGCGTGGTGATCGGCAAAAAAGGCGAGGACATCGAGAACCTCAAGAAAGAACTGAGCCGCCAGCTGGGCGTGCCGGTCGCCGTGAACATCGAAGAAGTTCGCAAGCCTGAAATTGATGCCAAGCTGATCGCAGACAGCATCACCCAGCAGCTTGAAAAACGCATCATGTTCCGCCGTGCGATGAAGCGCGCCATGCAAAACGCCATGCGTCTGGGTGCCCTGGGCATCAAGATCATGTCGTCGGGCCGCCTCAATGGCATTGAAATCGCTCGTTGCGAGTGGTACCGCGAAGGTCGCGTGCCCCTTCACACCCTGCGCGCCGACATCGACTACGGCACCTCTGAAGCCAAGACCACCTATGGTGTGATCGGCGTCAAGGTCTGGGTCTACAAGGGCGACACCCTGGGCCGCGGCGATTCGCCGGGCGCCCGTCTGGATGCCGCACCTTCCGATGAAGAACGCAAGCCTCGCGGCCCGCGTCGCGATGCACGTCCTGGCGATCGCACGGACCGTCCGTCCGCCCCCCGTGGAGCCGCACGCCCAGCGCGCGGCCCTGTCGGTGGTGTGAACACGGCCCCTGCGGATGGCAGCGACAAACCGGCTGAAGCTACCCCTGGTAGCGACGCCCCGAAAACCACCGTTAAGCGCGTCCGCAAAGCCGCGCCAGCTGCAGCAGCTGACGGTGCCAAGACCGAGTAATCGGTCTAACTACGGAGAATACAAATGCTGCAACCCGCTCGCAGAAAATATCGCAAAGAGCAAAAAGGCCGCAACACCGGCATCGCTACACGAGGCAACTCGGTGGCATTCGGTGACTTCGGTCTGAAGTGTACCGACCGCGGTCGCCTCACTGCTCGTCAAATCGAAGCCGCACGTCGTGCGATTTCCCGTCACGTCAAACGTGGCGGCCGTATCTGGATCCGTGTCTTCCCGGACAAGCCGATTTCCCAAAAGCCTGCTGAAGTGCGTATGGGCAACGGTAAAGGCAATCCCGAGTACTACGTGGCTGAAATCCAGCCCGGCAAGATCGTTTTTGAAATCGTTGGCGTGCCTGAAGAGCTGGCCCGCGAAGCGTTTCGCCTGGCATCTGCCAAGCTGCCGCTGCGCACCACCTTCGTCAGCCGCATGATTGGCCAGTAAGGGAAATGACCATGACCAAATCTACTGAACTGCGCAAAAAAGACGTTGCCGGCCTGCAAACCGAAGTCAAAGAGCTGCAAAAAGCCCACTTTGGCCTGCGCATGCAAAAAGCCACGCAGCAACTCACCAACACCGCCACGCTGCGTTCTGCGCGCCGTGACATCGCTCGCGCCAAAACCATCCTGGCCGAGACCATCGTCAAGCAAGGAGCGAAATAATGACGGAAGCTAAAAAATCCCTCAAGCGCACCCTGGTTGGCCGTGTGGTCAGCGACAAGCGTGCAAAAACGGTGACGGTGCTGGTCGAGCGTCGTGTCAAGCACGAGCTGTACGGCAAGATCGTGTCCCTGTCGAGCAAGTACCACGCCCATGACGAAAAGGGCGAGTACAAGACGGGTGACCTGATCGAGATCACCGAAAGCCGCCCGATTTCCAAGACCAAGAACTGGGTTGTGACCAAGTTGCTGGAAAGAGCTGCTGTGGTTTGAACCTTCCGGGTTTGACCGCAAGTCATCAAAAACGGCCCACGATGTGGGCCGTTTTTGTTTCTGCTTTCATCCGTCATCAGGGGCCACCCGTAGCATGCTGCGGGGCTTTCATCGGCCGCTAAACGACCTCGCCTGAATCGTTGAAAATGGCGGCTGTTCGTTTTCAACCCCCTCATCCAGGAGACACCATGATCAAAGTAGGCGATACCCTTCCCGCAGCCACGCTGATGGAATTTTCGGAAGTCGAAGGCAATGGCTGCAGCATTGGCCCCAATCCTGTCGACGTGACCAAGGCGACGGCCGGAAAAACCATTGCATTGTTTGCACTGCCCGGTGCGTACACGCCGACCTGCTCTGCCAAACACGTGCCGGGTTATGTCGAGAAATTCGACGAGCTCAAGGCCGCCGGTGTGGACGAGATCTGGTGCGTGAGTGTCAACGATGCTTTCGTGATGGGCGCCTGGGCGCGCGACCAGAAGACCGGCACCAAGGTCCGCATGCTGGCCGACGGCAGTGCAGATTTTGCCAAGGCCACGGGCCTGACGCTGGACCTGACCGCACGCGGCATGGGCTTGCGTAGCAACCGCTATTCGATGCTGGTCAAGGATGGCAAGGTCGCCGCATTGAACGTGGAAGGCCCCGGCAAGTTTGAAGTCAGTGACGCTGGCACGCTGCTGGCACAAGCCAGGGGCTGAGTCACCTGTCCGGGCAGGCCGGACTACTCTCGCAGACAAGCCGCAGACAAGCCGCAGATCGCAGGACCTGCGGCTTTTTTTGGGCTACCGATGTCCGGATTTTTCGCTCAGGCGCTATGAAAAAAGCAGCTGCTTGCGCCCGTTGAATAAGGGTTGCAGCCTGATTTCACAACAAATCCGCCTTCAGGTAGTGAGCGCCCGCTATCGGGTTATGGTAGTAGGGCGGGATGTCCTTGAAGCCCAGATCTTCGTACAGTGCCCGCGCCGCCTCCATGTCGTTGAGGGTGTCGAGCAGGACGCAGTGGTAACCCGCGATGCGCGCCGCATCCAGCACCGCTTCGGCGAGTTGCCGTCCCAGCCCGAAGCCGCGAAAGCCCGGGCGCACATACAGGCGTTTCATCTCGCAGGCGTTGGGGTAGTCCACCGTCTCCAGCGGCCGCATCGCGCAGCAACCGGCAATCTCGCCGTCCAGCAGGGCCAGCAGCAGGCAGCCCTGAGGCGGCGCATAGTCGCCCGGCAGGCCGGCCAGCTCGGCCTCGAAGTTCTGGAAGCAGAGGTCGACACCCATCTGGTCGGCGTACTCCTGGAAGATCAGGCGTGTGGCCGCCAGCTGTTCCGGCGTGGCCGGCGTGATGAACTCGAGGGTGGGAGAAGAAGCAGACATGGCGCGGTGAAGTCGAACCGAGTGTATCGGGAATTGCCGGCACCCGGCCGGGACTTGCCCGGGGCTGCGTTACAGGCCGTGTCAGAACGCGGGGGCGCCCAGGCTGCTGAGCCAGTAAACCCCGGCCGCGCAAAGCAGCAGCACCCCCAGAGCCAGCAGCCGGGAGGGCATGTCGTCGCGCGAGGCGGGCGCGGCTGTCACCAGTTCCTTGTCGCCATGCAGCATGGCGCCCACCAGATTGTGTTTGCGCCACAGGTAGAACACGATGGCCACGATGTGCAGCAGCACCAGCGCCAGCAGAATCCACTTGCCGATGTTCTTGTGATAGTCGGTCGACAGGCTGACGGTGGCGTTGGAGACAAACCGGGTCAGCGGACCCGAGAAGGCGATTTCATCATCGCTGAGCAGGCCGCTGCCAACCTGCGCCAGCAGGAACCCCAACATGGCAAAAACCGACCCGGCGCCGATGGGGCTGTGCCCGATGCCGTGTTCAGGCTTGCCTTTTCCCTTGAGGTGGTTGATCACGCTGGCCGGCGAATAAATGAAGGCTCCAAAACGCGACCAGCGTCCGCCCACCCAACCCCAGACGATGCGGAACAGCAGCAGCGTCAGCACCGAATAGCCGAAGCGGAAGTGCCAGACCATGGCGTTGCCGCCCAGGGTGCCGGTGATCGCCAGCCCGATCACCGCGGCGACCAATGTCCAGTGAAAAAGCCGTGTGGGCAGGTCCCAGACGCGTATTTTGTGGATGTGCCGACTCATGCGTGACCCCTCTTGTCGTGTCTGCTGGTTGGGCCGTCATGCAGCCATGGTATGTTTCATGCGGCGGGTTCAGCGCCCGGCCGCTTCTCCTTGGTGCTTACCCTAGTCCTTTGGTTCCGCCGGAACTTTGCATTCGGGAAACGGCTCATTCGACTGGCAGTCTATCGGGAAGCACTGCCCCATCGCCAGAACATGTCAAAAACCACGAGGAAAAATAAATGAAAACTTTCGCCTGTATTGCAGCCGCTGCCACGCTGCTCGCCCTGGCTGCGCCGGCCTCTGCCCAGTTCGCCAAACCGGAAGACGCCATCAAGTACCGCCAGAGCGCACTGTCCGTGATGGGCACACATTTCGGCCGCTTGGGCGCCATGGCCAATGGCCGTGTTCCTTTCGACGCCAAAGTCGCCGCGGACAATGGCGAGATCGTGGCCGCCATGGCCAAACTCCCTTGGGCCGGCTTTGGCGCGGGCACGGACAAGGGTGGCAACACCAAGGCCAAGCCCGAAATCTGGACCGAGCAGGCCAAGTTCAAGGAACACAGCGACAAGCTGCAGGCGGAAACCACCAAGCTTGCTGCCGCCAGCAAGACCGGCAGCCTCGACAGCCTGAAAACGGCCTTTGCCGCAACCGCCGATACCTGCAAGGCCTGCCACGACGCATTCCGAAACAAGTAACTGCCTGGCCTGCGGGCCAGCGTGATGATGGGTCAGTCCCCGCGGCCTGACCGACCAGAAAAAAAGGCCAGCCTCTTCGAAGAGATTGGCCTTTTTCTTTGAGCGGCGCCCAGGAGGGCGGCCGCTTGGCCCCGCACCCTCACACTGGAAAGCGGGCGGTTCTGGGTAGCATCAGCGCCCGCCCTCAATGATCCAGCGTATCAGTCGCTGCGCGTCTTCCTGGCTCAGGCGCTCATGGGCATCGATGTGGCCGAAGAAGGTGCCTTGGCGCAGTTTCTCGACCAGAGCGCTCTCCGCGTCAGCGTTGCTGCGAAGCCTGGCGTAACGCGAGGTCAGCTCGGCGAAAGTCGGGGCGTTCTTTTTGGGCGGATTGCCATGGCATTTGTAGCAACCCTTGTCCAGCGCCAGCTGCGAGCTGGCCGAGGCAGGGGCTGGCAGCAACAACGGAACAGTCAGGCCCAGAGCCATCAGCCCGGTGAGGCGCAGAGCACCTGCTAGTCTCGTGTCGGAGGCCACGCCGGCATTCAGGTCTCGGCCAGCAGCTTTTCGATCAGCTGGTGCAAGGCCGCAAAGTCCGGCTCGCCCACATACCGCTTGACGATTTCGCCGCGCTTGTTGACCACGTAGGTCGTGGGCGTGAGCTGCACATCGCCCCAGGCCTTGGCCACCGCGCCGGTGTTGTCGATGGCCACCTTGAACGGCAGCTTGCGCGTTTCGGCGTAGTTGACAACGTAACTCGGCGGGTCGTAACTCATGGCCACGGCCAGCGTGTCATAACCCCGGCCCTGGTACTTGTTGTAGGTGGAGATGATCTGGGGCATCTCGGCCACGCAGGTCACGCAGCTGGTGGCCCAGAAGTTGACCAGGGTGACCTTGCCCTTGAGGTCCGCCGTCGTCTTCTTGCTGCCGTCGAGCAACACAAAGGTTGACTCGGGGGCCAGCTGCGCGCCGCCACAGCCGGCCAGGCCGGCAAGGGTAGCCAGTGCCAGCGCCGAGGCGAGGGCGATCCGGCATACTGCGCTTGAAACTGAACTCATAGGGAAGGATCTCGTTATGCAACGTCGCAATTTTAACCAGGCCGGTCTCAGCGCACTGGGCATGCTGATCCTGGCCACCTGCCAGCAGGCGCAGGCCCTCTCGCTGGGCGACCTGAGCAATGCAGAAGCTTCCAATGGCCTGAAAACCGCCCTCGAAAAAGGCGCATTGGCGGCCGTGGCCCTACTTGGCAAGACTGATGGATTCCTCGGCAACCCGAAAGTTCGCATTCCTTTGCCCGGTTATCTCGAAGATGCGTCGAAACTGCTCCGGAGTTTCGGGCAGGGCAAACGCATCGACGAGCTGGTGGCCACCATCAACCGCGCCGCCGAAGCCGCGGTGCCCATGGGCAAGGACCTGCTGGTCAGTGCCGTGCGCTCCATGAATGTCACCGACGCCAAAAACATCCTGGCCGGCGGCGAGACCTCGGTCACGAACTTCTTTGCCGAGAAAACCCGCGCCCCGCTGGCGGTGAAGTTCCTGCCAGTGGTCACGCAGGCCACGGCCAAAGTGGGGCTGGCCAACAAATACAACGAGTTCGCCGGCAAGGCCGCCGGCTTTGGCCTGGTCAAAAAGGAAGACGCCAACATCCAGCAGTACGTCACCGGCAAGACGCTGGACGGCCTCTACCTGATCATTGGCGAAGAAGAAAAGAAAATCCGGCAGGACCCGGTGGGCACCGGCAGTGCGATTTTGAAGAAGGTGTTTGGGGCGATGAAATAGACTGGATTCCGCCGGAATGTTAGTTGAATCAGCCTCCCGCCCATGCGGGTCGGTCTCAGACAGCTATTAAATAATGAGCAGGTGACGGACGGGACCCGGCGTGAAAATCGGACCCGGTCGTCCGGCCGGGGGTTTGCACCTTGAGCGGCACAGGGCTACGATGTGCAACAGGTGACGCTGATGAACAAGAAGCAAACACTCCGTCTGCATGTGCCAGAGCCCTCGGGCCGCCCCGGGCACGAGACTGACTTTTCCTATCTGCATCTTTCACCGGCCGGGGAGGTGCGGCGCCCGCCTGTCGATGCCTCCCCCGCCGACACCAGCGACCTGGCCTACAGCCTGGTGCGGGTGCTTGATGACGAGGGCCGCGCCGTTGGGCCCTGGGTTCCGCAGGTGGAGTCGCAGCGGCTGCGCCGGGGTCTGCGCGCCATGATGAAGACGCGCATCTATGACGCCCGCATGCTGATCGCGCAGCGGCAGAAGAAAATCTCGTTCTACATGCAGTGCCTGGGCGAGGAGGCGATTGCCACCGCGCATGCGCTGGCACTGCAGCCCGGCGACATGTGTTTCCCCACCTACCGCCAGCAGGGGCTGCTGCTGGCGCGCGACGACATCGACATGGTCGAGATGATCTGCCAGCTGATGTCCAACGAATGCGATCCGCTCAAGGGGCGGCAGCTGCCGGTGATGTACTCATACAAGCGGGCCGGCTTTTTTTCCATCTCGGGCAACCTGGCGACGCAGTTTATCCAGGCCGTGGGCTGGGGCATGGCGTCGGCGATCAAGGGCGACTCAAAAATAGCCTCGGCCTGGATTGGCGACGGCGCCACCGCCGAGGCCGATTTTCATACCGCGCTGACTTTCGCCCATGTGTACCGCGCACCGGTGATCCTGAATGTGGTGAACAACCAGTGGGCGATCTCCACCTTCCAGGCCATCGCCGGCGGCGAGGCGACCACTTTCGCGGCGCGCGGCGTTGGCTGCGGCATTGCCTCCTTGCGCGTGGACGGCAATGACTTCCTCGCGGTCTACGCCGCCTCGCTGTGGGCCGCAGAGCGTGCGCGCAGCAACCTGGGGCCGACGCTGATCGAGTGGGTCACCTACCGCGGCGGGGCGCACTCGACCTCGGACGACCCGTCCCGCTACCGCCCGGCCGACGACTGGGCGCACTTTCCGCTCGGCGACCCGATCGCGCGGCTCAAGGCACACCTGATGCAGACAGGCGCATGGACCGAGCAAGAGCATGAAGCCACGCAGAAGGAGTTGGAGGCCCAGGTGAGTGCGGCGCTGAAGGAAGCCGAGCGCTACGGCTCGCTGGCCGATGGCCACCTGGCTGGCGCGGCGGCGATGTTCGAGGATGTCTACAAGGACATGCCGGAGCACCTGCGCCGGCAGCGCGAACAACTGCTCAGGGGCGCGGTGGACCACCTCCGCCGGGAGACCTGACCATGCAGATGACCATGATCCAGGCGCTGCGCTCGGCCATGGACGTGATGCTGGAACGTGACAGCAATGTCGTGGTGTTCGGGCAGGACGTCGGTTATTTTGGCGGCGTGTTCCGCTGCACCGACGGCCTGCAGGCGAAGTACGGCCGCTCGCGCGTGTTCGACGCGCCCATCTCCGAAGGCGGCATCGTCGGCGCGGCGGTCGGCATGGCCGCCTACGGCTTGCGCCCGGTGGTCGAGATCCAGTTCGCCGACTACTTCTACCCGGCCTCCGACCAGATCGTGTCCGAAGCGGCGCGGCTGCGCTACCGTTCGGCCGCTGACTTCACCGTGCCCATGACCATCCGCATGCCGTGCGGCGGCGGCATCTACGGCGGGCAGACACACAGCCAGAGCCCGGAGGCCCTGTTCACCCATGTCTGCGGGCTGCGCACGGTGATGCCGTCCAACCCTTACGACGCCAAGGGCCTGCTGATTGCGTGCATCGAGAACGACGATCCGGTGATCTTCCTGGAACCCAAGCGCCTGTACAACGGGCCTTTCGATGGCCACCATGACAGGCCGGCGGTACCCTGGACCGGCCATCCGCTGGGCGAGGTACCCGAGGGCTACTACACCATACCGCTGGAGTCGGCCACGGTGTTTCGCCCCGGCGCCGACCTGACGGTGCTCACCTACGGCACCATGGTTTTCGTGTCGCAGGCGGCGGCGCAGGAGAGCGGCATTGACGCCGAGATCATCGACCTGCGCAGCCTCTGGCCGATGGACCTGCAGACCGTGGTGGACTCGGTGAAAAAGACCGGCCGCTGCGTGGTGGTGCACGAAGCCACGCGCACCAGTGGCTTCGGCGCCGAGCTGGTGGCGCTGGTGCAGGAGCACTGTTTCTACCACCTCGAAGCGCCAATTGAACGCGTGACCGGCTGGGACACGCCTTACCCGCATGCGCAGGAATGGGCCTACTTCCCCGGCCCGGCGCGCGTAGCCGCGGCGTTCAGGCGCGCAATGGAGGCATGAAATGAGCCCCCACGCTCACATTCGTTCGCTGCCCCCCGAGGGGACGCATGCCCCCCTTGGGGCGGCCCGGCGGGAGGCATGATGGCCGTATATGTGATCAAGATGCCCGACCTCGGCGAAGGCATCACCGAGGTCGAACTGGTGGCCTGGCGCGTCAAGCCCGGCGACCGCGTGGCCGAGGATCAGGTGCTGGCCGACGTGATGACCGACAAGGCCACCGTCGAGATCCCGTCGCCGGTGGTGGGCCAGGTGCTGGCCCTGGGCGGCGAGGTCGGCCAGGTGCTGGCAGTGGGCGCGGAGCTGATCCGCATTGAAGTGGCGGGATCGGGTACCCCCGGCGCGGCTGCCCCATCCGTATTGACCGTGCCGCAAGACGCGGCCGCATCCATGCCGGTGGTCCCTGCGCTCGCACCGGCATCGACCCCGACATCAATCCCGACTGCGACTCCGGACATAAGCGCTGCCCCAAGCCCCTCCGCCGACAAGCCCATTGCTTCGCCGGCCGTGCGCCGGCGCGCCTGGGAGCTCGGCATTGACCTGCAGCGGGTGGCCGCCAGCGGTGCGGGTGGCCGTATCATGCAGGCCGACCTCGAGGCCCACGTGGCGGCGCCTGGGACGGCCCCGCCGGCCCTTGCTGGTTCAACGGGTCTTGTGCAGCGCAACGACGAAGAAAAGGTGCCGGTGATTGGCCTGCGCCGCCGCATCGCGCAGAAGATGCAGGAGTCCAAGCGCCGCATCCCGCACTTCACCTATGTCGAAGAGGTCGATGTCACCGAGCTGGAGGCGCTGCGGGCGCGCCTGAACGCGCAGTGGGGGGCGCAGCGCGGCCACCTGACACTGCTGCCTCTGCTGGTGCGTGCCGTGGTGCTGGCCGTGCGCGAGTTTCCGCAGGTCAACGCGCGCTTCGACGACGAGGCCGGCGTGGTCACGCGCCATGGCGCGGTGCATCTGGGCATTGCGACCCAGACCGAGTCCGGCCTCATGGTGCCGGTGCTGCGCCACGCCGAAGGCCGCGACCTGTGGTCCAGCGCGGCAGAGGTGGCGCGCCTGGCGGCCGTCGCGCGCGCCGGCAAGGCCACACGGGACGAACTCACGGGCTCGACCCTCACCCTCACCAGCCTGGGCGCCTTGGGCGGCATCGTCTCGACGCCGGTGATCAACTATCCCGAAGTGGCCATCGTCGGTGTCAACCGCATCGTGGAGCGGCCGGTCATGCGCGGCGGCGCGGTGGTGGCGCGGCAGATGATGAACCTGTCGTCGTCCTTCGATCACCGCGTGGTCGACGGTCAGGTTGCGGCCGGTTTTGTGCAGGCTGTGCGCCGGTATCTCGAAGCCCCGGCCATGCTGTTTGTGGCGTAGCCGCCATGGGCAAGTCGTTTGACGGCTTGCGACGAGTCACCGGTGAAGAGGACAAGTCGATCCCGCAGGACCCGGTGGGAACGGGCCACGCGATGTTGAAGAAGGGGGCCGGATCGATGGAACAGGGCGGGGTTGATCAAGGGGTGATCAAGCGGGGGGGGGCGCCGGGGAGGACGGGTGCGCGCAGCGGGGAAAAAGCGCTTGCGAGGATGAGCCAGACACCCGTGTCTGGCTTTGGTGCTCGGGTTCGGGTTTGCGTCTGTGAATCCTGAGCAGCCAGCCTGCTGACGGTTTGCGTCCCGTCAGCATTCAGTTTGAGGGCCGGTCAAGTATTCCTGTTAGAACGCGTAACCAACCGATACGCCTGCGCCCCAGTCCGGGCTCCCGTCAGAGAAGCCTTTCAGCAGATACGTCTGTGTCTTCCATGACTTGTCAAACTTGTGCACGTAAAACGCGGTCAACTCGCTTTGTGCCGCGCTCGTTGCGGTTGACTTCTGACGGTAGTCGTAGGCAAAGCCGGCGTTGTTCTTCTCGTCCATCTTGTACACAGATCCGGCGGTCAGACTGAAGACGTTTCGCAGCGGGATCGCAGCCGAGCTTCCCAGGGCGGTGTACCCGATGCCACCAAAAAAAGTGAGCTGGTTGACCTTTTTGTAGACGTCCAGAATCACGGAGTAGTCGTTTTCCCCGGTGCCCAGGCCCTTGGCGCTGTCAGCTGTGCCAAATTTGATCTTGCCTGTGACGTCGGCACCGAACTGTGCCTCTGCATTGTTGTAAAAGTTATAGGTCGCGGCTGTGACGACATCACCCAGGCCTGACGCCGTGCGAACCGCGGAAGTGGTTGCCGATGTTTTGCCAACACCCACCACCACATCACTGGGGCCGGTGATGCGAATATATGGAACGCTCACCTTGAATGTCCAGGGGCCCTTGTCGTAAGCGACATTCAAGGGAATCGAAGTGATGTCGGTCGACGTCTGTGTGCCGTATTTTCCGGAACTGTAGTTAACGCTGGTTCCCATGGTCAAGGTGCCCTCGTCACTGGCCCAGCCCGCATGAGCTGCCAATACCAGGGTGCTTGCCAGCATGAGCCGGCTGTACTTATTCGTTTGCATCGATTTCTTCCTCTACATAAAAAAACCGGATGAGCCGCGGTTATGTGCGCACTCACCCGGACCGGATCACGCCGACGCTTATCGCTTCGGACTCTCTATGCGTTCCGGACGCTCGACGCGCTCCGGGCGCTCGACGCGCTCGGGACGCTCCACACGTTCCGGGCGTTCGATTTTTTCAGGGCGCTCGACTTTTGCCAGACGCTCAACTTTTTCCGGCCGCCCGGAATTCGAATTCGCTTTTTCGACTCTGACTTCCGGCTGGCCTTTGCCCGCATCGGCCCGACGCTCGGTAGCCGCGGCGCTCTTGTCTGTTTTTGAGGCGCTGATCACTGCACCCAGGTTGAATCCGAGTGTTTTCGCGATGACCCCCCAGCCCTGGCCTTCGCTTCGCATCTGCAAAACGCCAGGCAAGGCGGTGGTGCCTGTTGAGGTGGTGACGCTACCGCCGTTCAACGCTGCCTCAAGCTGGGCCGGCGTGGGATCGGTAATGCCCAACTTCGTCAGTTCGGCTTTTGCGAGGGCCAACGCGATGTTGACATTGCCGTAGCCCAGCTGGGACGTTGCCGGTGTGAACGTCGTTGAGCCGGACGTGGTGCCTGTGGCTCCGCTGGTGGATGTCAGGGTGATGCTTTTGCCGGTGCGCAGGCCGTTTACCAGCGCCGTGGCATTCGCGTCAGAGCCCGCGAAAGTGCTGTAGGTGGTAGCAAGGTCGGTCGCTGGTTTCGACGTGGCGGTGGTGGTAGTGGTGGTAGCCACCTGTGCAAGAACCGGCGTACCGGCAAATGCCAGGAGGATGCTTGCTGTGACAAGTGCAAGCATCGGTCGTTTCATTCCCATAGCTGGTAACTCCTTTGTCTTTCGACATTGCTGATTCATCATGAAGACCATGACGGTGGCTGAACTTAACACGGACTTTGATGTGAAATATCACCCGGAAACATTGAGAAACAATAATTAAAAAGCTGTGATTTGTGACTTATTGCCTGCTCGCTTCACTGCCGAGTCTTCCAGGCGCGGCGGTCATGCGGGCCCGCCCAAAAGCTGTGCAGGCCAAGCGGGGCTTGCCGGTCATCGCGAGTTATCGGCGGGATTTCCGGTGCTTCCGAGATGCATGACGTTGTCAAGTGCAGCCAGCATGGATGACCAGCAGATCATCGACAAAGAAGCGCGTCAGGTTCGGCAGGGAGCGTGTGGTCGCCCGCTTCGACGGGGCGCTCAGTCGTGGTTCGACAGCGAGTTCACAAAAGCGGTTTTGGCGTTGGTGTAGGCCTCCCGGTCGGTCGGGTGCCGGACCGCCAACTCGGCCTTGAGGGCGGCATAACGTGCCGCAAGCACGGGGCTGGCGCGCAGTGCATCGCGAAAGCGCAAGCGCCGGGTCCATACCGGACCGCCTTGAACAGCAATGTGCAGGTGGTGCGTGCGGCGTCCGTCGGCCCAGCGCATGAACCACTGGCGGTCCGTCAGCGTGGCGTTGAATTCCGCCGATGTGGTGTAGCCGGCTTCACGCAGCGGTTCGGTCAGCGATCTGGCCATGGCCATCGTTTCGACACCCGCCAGCAGGTCCACAATGGGTTTGGCCACCAGCCCGGGGACGGCTGTGCTTCCGATGTGTTCGATGTCGACAAAAATGAGCGGAAACAGCGCCAGCAGCCGGTCCCGCTCGGCCACAAACCTGTTCGGCCAGCGCTTGTCATAAGCCTGCAACGCCACTTCTTCGTGGATGGCTGCGTGCAGGGCGTCGGCGTTGTTCATGGGGTGCCTCGTCGTTCACGCCCGTTTGTGCGCTGCCAGCGCCTGGCGGGCGGTCGCCAGCCGCTCGTCCAGGTAGGCGCCATAAAAGTCCGGCACGGCCACGCCGACCAGGCGCTCGGTCAACCCGGTGCAGGCAGCACCAGAACGCCTGCTGGCAACGAGGTGGCGCCGGCCCGGCTGGATCATGCGGCGCAGTCCAGAAGAATGCGGGTCAAGCCGGCGGGGTCGCTGATCATCGGGTCGTGGCCGGTCTTGAGTTCCACGATCTTCGAGTTGGGCAACCACGCGCCGTCCCAGAACTTGGGGTCTTTCACGCGCAGGCGGCTGGGTTCGATGGTGGCCAGCGCCGGCTGCGTGCAGTTGACAAAGGTGCGCGGAATCGCGGCAACGCGTTGCACGTCAAAGTTCAGCGGCGCCTGGTAGGTGTTGCCGGGGTGCGGCGTCTGGCGGCGCTTGACCCAGGCGTGGTCGGCGTCATGCAGGCCGAAGACTTCGGGGTCGGGCGGCGGAAAGCTGAAACGTGTCGAGGCCTGGGCCGCCGACAGGCGCTGTTGCTGCGTCGCCGCCGACTGCGTGCTGCTCCAGCTTTCGCCGGGCTTGGGCACGACGGCATCGACGTACACCAGGTGCTTCAGGTGTTTGCCCAGCCTGTCTGCGACCGCGGTGCCTATCATGCCGGCGTAGGAATGCACGGCCAGAATGACGTCGTGCAGCTCCTCCACCTCGATGGCGCTGATCACGTCGTCGATGTGCGTGTCCAGCGTGATGCTGGGTGCCAGCAGGTGGGCGCGTTCGCCCAGGCCGGTCAGCGTGACCGCGTGCACCCGGTGGCCCTGCTGCTGCAGCGCCAACGTGACCCGCTGCCAGCACCAGCCGCCGTGCCAGGCACCATGAACAAGAACAAAATTGGCCATCAGATCACCTCTTTGAGTTTCAGGTCAGACAATTGGGCATCGGAGTAGTTCAACACACTGCGCAGGACTTCCTCGGTGTGCTGGCCCAGCATGGGTGGCGGCAGGTCGGTGCGTACCGGTGTGGCACTGAGTTTGATGGGGCTGGACACCAGCCGCAAGTCATTTTTCACCGGATGCTGCCAGTGTGTGACCATGTGCCGCGCTTCTATTTGCGGATCGTCAAACACTTCGGCCAAATTGTTGATTGCGCCGCAAGGCACCTTGGCTGCTTCCAGCGCCGCCAGCCAGTCGGCCTTGCTGCGCGTCAGCAGGATGGCTTCCAGCAGCGGCACCAGCACCGCGCGGTTGCGCACCCGATCGCGGTTCTTCGCATACTGCGGGTCGCTCGCCAGCTCCGGCCGGCCTGCCACCGCGCAGAACTTGGCGTACTGGTTGTCGTTGCCGACGGCCAGGATCAAATGATCCTTCGTGCCGTCTGCAGCCGGCGCGACCTCAAACACCTGGTAGGGCACGATGTTCTGGTGCGCATTGCCCGCGCGCCCCGGCACCTTGCCGCTGACCAAGTAGTTGGCGCCCAGGTTCGCCAGCATGGCCACCTGCGTGTCCAGCAGTGCCATGTCCACCTGTTGGCCCTCGCCGGTTTTTTCGGCATGGCGCAGCGCGGCGAGAATCGCGACGGTCGCGTACATGCCGGTCATCAAGTCCGACACCGCCACGCCGACTTTCTGGGGCCCACCGCCCAGGTCATCGCGCTCGCCCGTCACACTCATGAGCCCGCCCATGCCCTGAATCGCGTAGTCATAGCCGGCGCGTTCGGCATACGGCCCGGTCTGGCCGAAGCCGGTGACCGAGCAGTACACCAGCCGCGGGTTGAGGGTTTTCAGCGAGGCGTAGTCCAGCCCGTAACGCGCCATGTCGCCGACCTTGAAGTTCTCGACAAACACATCGCAATGCGCCACCAGCTCACGGATCAGCGCCGCGCCTTCCGGCTTGGCAATGTCACAGGTCAGTGACCGCTTGTTGCGGTTGGTGCCCAGGTAGTAGGCGGCCTCCTGCGTTTCGTGGCCTTGCGCGTCTGTCAGGAAGGGCGGCCCCCAGGTCCGTGTGTCGTCGCCGGTGCCGGGGCGTTCGATCTTGATGACGTCGGCGCCGAGGTCAGCCAAAGTCTGGGTACACCAGGGGCCCGCGAGCACGCGGGAGAGGTCGAGGATGCGGATGCCGTCTAGGGAGTTCATGGGGGCATTTTGCCTTCAGCGCCGGTAGGTTGCGCGATGCGCCCTTTTTGGCCAAGCAAGTCGGACGAGTCATCTGGAGCATGTGCTTACTTAGAATTCTCCGAAGCTGCTCGGGTCAATAATCAGCCTGCCAAATCACTTAAGTTGCTGCGTTACGAACAACGCCGTGGACTGCGGTTCTTGACAAGTTCTCACTTCCGGTCCATGCTGGAGGCACTTCCTTAGGGGAAGAACGGAGCGCCTCTTTTTGCAGAACTTCTGCGACGTTGGGGATTCAGGGCGAACACCGGTATCAACCAAATGGAAACTTACTTTTACTAGGTTTCGTTCCGTGGAAAGCCCGAGATCCGTCTCGGGCTTTTTGTTTTCTGAAACGCGATTCAATGAACATCGAAGACCAACTCCGCGAGAAAATCATTCAAGAGTGCGAGAAGCTTATTCTTCGGCACCACAAATATCACAATCACCTCCATGCAGATTGGACGCGTGCACGAGCACGTGCAACTGGTGTCCCAGCAAAATTCGTGCAAACACCTGAATATTGGAAGAGTGATCAGAAGTTCAACCCCTTCTATGTGAAGTCAAAGGCCGCGGCAATCGCGAAGTCAATAGCGAGAAAGATTTCCGAGAATACATACTATCCAAACGAGCCATTCATCAAAGAAATCCCGAAGACAAACGGGAGCATGCGGAAATTAACCATTTACCAAATTCCGGATGCGGCTGTTTCAAAGTACTTTTATGCTCGGCTACTTGCGAAGAACAGGCATAGGTTCAGTTCTTTCTCTTACGCGTATAGAAACGACAGAAATGTTCACTTCGCAATACAAGATATCACCGTCGACTTGTCGCTCGACGCTCGCGCTTTTATCGCTGAGTTTGACTTCTCTGATTTCTTTGGTTCTATTAGCCATACCTACTTGTTTTCCCAGCTCCATCAAAATGGTTTTTTGATAAGTCAAGAAGACGAGCAGATAATTCGCGCATTCTTGGCCACTCGGGAGAAAGGCATTCCGCAGGGGACTTCGATATCTTTGTTTTTGGCAAACCTGGTTTGCTGGAGGCTTGACAAATCTTTCGAAAAAGCGGGCTTAAAGTTTGCTAGATACGCCGATGACACGGTGGTCTGGAGTTCAGACTATGCGGCCATCTGCAAGGCTTTTTCTCTCATAGAGAATTTTTCACGAGAAGCCGGGGTGCCCATTAATCCAATCAAGTCGGCAGGGATAAATCTCCTTGCTCGAAAAGGGCTAACAACAGAAATTGCATCGAAGGAAGAATTCGATTTTCTGGGCTATTCCATTGGAGTTGAACACGTTTCAATCAGCCGAAAAGCTGAGAACTGCATTAAGAAGCAGATATCGTTCCTTCTCTATAAGAACCTTATTCAGCCGCTTAAGGCTATGCCTCTTCGCGGTCTTGTGATTCCAGCAAATGAAAGAGACAGGGCGCTTCTATCCGCAATGATGCAAATTCGAAGGTACCTATATGGCGGATTGCTACATCGAGATATTGTTGAGTACATCAAAGGACGCCGGCGAACACTTCACTTTAAAGGGGCGATGAGTTTTTATCCACTTGTTAATGATGTGAAGCAATTGGAGTCGTTAGACGGATGGCTGATATCGACCATAGATCGCTGCGTTGACCTCAGGGGAAAACTTTTGCTGGGCCATCACTTTGATCGGCGTGACATGTTTCCATTTTCTGTCGCCAGACAAAACATCGTGGAGGAATATAGAAAGAGACGTATTGGTGGAAAGCGGCTTCTGGAAGTACCAAGTTTTATGCTCATTTACAAGGCGCTTCAGCGCGGACTAAAAGAGTCTGGAATCGAAAGAGTCATGCATCCAGAATCAAATAAGTATGCATATGGGGACTAGACAAACTCCCGATGCTGCTGAGTGCTCTTTCAGCCACTGCATACCGGCCAGGGCGCAGTGGCGCCCCGGCTACTCGGCTCAATAAGTCTTGTACGGCAGGAATTTGCCCGACAGCACCACATTCACGCGGTCACCCTTGGGGTCGGGCGTGCGCACGATGTCCATCGAAAAGTCAATCGCGCTCATGATGCCGTCGCCGAACTCTTCGTGGATTAGTTCCTTGATCGTCGTGCCGTAGACGCTGACGATTTCGTACCAGCGGTAGATCAGTGGGTCGGTCGGCACGGGGGTGGGCAGCGAGCCCTTGTAGGGCACGACCTGCAGCCACTTCTGCTCTTCCGCCGTCAGCCCGAAAATCTTGCCGACAATTTTGGCCTGCTTGTCGTCGAGCGTCATCTGGCCCAGGCAGGCGGCGGTTGTCCATTCCTTGCTGAGGCCGACTTTCTTCGCGACCGACTCCCAAGTGATGCCCTTGCTGACTTTGACGGTGATGATTTTTTCGGTGATGTCGTTGCGGTTCATGGTGTTGTTCTCCGTGTTGAAAAGAAAAAAGGGAATCAGGGGGTCACCGGGCGCGGCCAGTGGAACTTGCGGTCGGCTTGCTTGATGGGCACGTCGTTGATGCTGGCCTCGCGCCTGCGCATCAGGCCCAGCTCGTCGAACTCCCACTGCTCGTTGCCGTGGGAGCGGAACCAGAAGCCGGCGTCGTTGTGCCATTCGTACTCGAAGCGCACCGAGATGCGGTTGCCGGTGAAGGCCCAGAGTTCTTTCTTGAGCCGGTAGTCCAGTTCTTTCGCCCACTTGCGTTTCAGAAACTCGCGGATCATCGGACGGCCCGAGAAGAAGTCGGCGCGGTTGCGCCAGACCGAGTCTTCGGTGTAGGCCAGCGCCACGCGGTCGGGGTCGCAGCTGTTCCAGGCGTCTTCGGCCTTCTGCACTTTTTCTTTCGCGGTTTCCAGCGTGAAGGGTGGCAGCGGCGGGCGGGCTTGAGAAGTTGGAGAAGGCGTGCTCATGCGACAGCTTTCAAAGTGACGGAGGCCGGTGCGTCGGCGAGCGCACCCCGACCGGGTTCCACCGTGGGCGGGTGCGCCGGCGCCTTGCCGTGCGACAGGTCTTTGGAGCGCGCCACCAGAAAGTCGACCAGGTGGTTGCGCAACGGGTAGTACTGCGGGTCGTGGTGCACGGTGGCGCGCTGGCGGTCGCGCGGCATGGTGTTGCGCACGATCTCGGCCACACGCGCCTGCGGGCCGTTGCTCATCAAGAGGATCTTGTCGGCCAGCAGCACGGCCTCGTCAACGTCGTGCGTGATCATGAACACCGTTTGCTGCGTCTCGCGCACAATGGCCAGCAGCTCGTCCTGGATGGTGCCGCGTGTCAGCGCATCCAGCGCGCCGAAGGGTTCGTCGAGCAGCAGCATCTTGGGCTCGATCGCAAAGGCGCGCGCAATGCCCACGCGCTGCTTCATGCCGCCGGACAGCGCCGCGGGTTTTTTGTCGATGGCGCCGGACAGGCCGACCAGCGCCACGTATTTCTGCACCTGGGCATCCACCTGCGCCGAGCTCCAGTCCGGCCATTTGGAGCGCACGGCAAAAGCAATGTTCTTGCGCACGGTGAGCCAGGGCATCAGTGCATGGCCCTGGAACACCACCCCGCGCTCCAGGCTGGGGCCGGCGACCTCGCGGCCGTCCATGAAGACATGGCCGGCGCTGGCGGTTTCCAGGCCTGCCAGCACATTCAGAATCGTGGTCTTGCCGCAACCCGAGTGGCCGATGATGCAGACAAACTCGCCGCGGTTGATGCTGAAGTTGACCTCGTCGAACACCGGCTCGGTGCTGCCGGGGTAGGCCTTGGCCAGGCCTTCAACCTGCAGGAAGGGGCGGCCGGCGGCGGCGCCGGGTGCGAGGTTATTCAGCATAGGTCACCCACTTCTGCAGCTGCGCAAACATCAGGTCCAGCAGCATGCCCATCACGCCGATCACGACGATGGCAAAAATCACGTTGGTCAGCGAGAGGTTGTTCCATTCGTTCCAGACAAAGTAGCCAATGCCGGTGCCGCCCACCAGCATCTCGGCGGCGACGATCACCAGCCAGGCAATGCCCATGGAGATGCGCATGCCGGTCAGGATGGTCGGCGCGGCGGCGGGCAGGATCACCAGGAAGGCCTTGCGCAGCGGCTTGACTTCCAGCGTCTTGGCGACGTTGAGCCATTCCCGCTTGACCGCCGACACACCAAAGGCGGTGTTGATCAGCATGGGCCAGACCGAGCAGATGAAGATCACGAAGATGCCCGAGGTGGACGAGTCCTTGATGGTGTACAGCGCCAGCGGCATCCAGGCCAGCGGCGAGATCGGTTTGAGCACCTGGATGAAGGGGTCGAGCGCGCGGCGCAGCAGCGGCGACATGCCGATGACAAACCCGAGCGGGATCGCCACCACGCAGGCCAGCAGAAAGCCCAGCCCCACGCGCGCCAGCGAAAAACCGAGCTGGATGGCGATGCCCTTGTCGTTGGGCCCTTTGTCATAAAACGGGTCCGACAGATGCCGCCAGGCGGTTTGCCCCATCTGCAGCGGTGTCGGAAAGCCGCCGGTTTTGGCGGTGCCCGGGTCTTTGCCCAGCATCTTCAGATACTCGGCCTGCTCGGCTGAAACGGCAGGCCCGGCCGCACCGCCGGTGGCTGGCAGCGTGGCCAGTTGCCAGGCCGCCAGAAACACCAGCAGCAGCAATACCGAGACCAGCGTGGCCTTGAAGTTCAGGGTTTTGAAGAGGTTCATGGCGTTTTGCTTTGGTGTTGTAGCCGGTCTTGCTCCCTCTCCCAGGAGGAGAGGGGGTAAGCCCTTCAGGACATCTTGTTGATGGGGAAGCCTTTGGCGTACGCATCGGCCTTGGCCGCGTCGAACTCCTTGCCCATGATCTTGAACTTGGGGTAGGCGCCTTCGGGGGTCGGCTGGCCGAGTTCCTTCATGTGCTTCTTGGCATCGGTCAGCAGGAAGACTTTTTCGGCGATTTGCTTGTAGTTGATATCACCCTTCACATAGCCCCAGCGCTTCATCTGCGTCAGCATCCACACCGCCATCGACTGCCAGGGAATCGGATCAAAGTCGGCGCGGTCGGGCACCGTCTTGATGTTGCCCAGGCCGTCGGCGAAGCGGCCGGTCAGCACCTGCGAAATCACGGTTTCGGGCTGGTTCAGGTAGGCCTGTGGTGCAATCACCTTGGCAATCAGCTCGCGGTTTTTCGGGTCGCGCGCCATGGCGGCGGCCGTCAGCACCGAGCGGTAGAGTGCCGCAAAGGTGTTCGGGTTCTTCTGGATGAACTCGGTGGAGGTGCCGAAGGCGCAGCACGGGTGGCCGTTCCACAGCTCTTTGGTCAGCAGGTGCAGAAAACCGATTTCCTCGTACACCGCGCGCTGGTTGAACGGGTCGGGGCCGAGGTAGCCGTCGATGTTGCCGGCGCGCAGGTTGGCCACCATCTCGGGCGGCGGCACCACGCGGATCTGGATGTCGGTGTCGGGGTTCAGCCCGGCTTCGGCCACGTAATAGCGCAGCAGGAAGTTGTGCATGCTGAACTCGAAGGGCACGGCAAACTTGAAGCCTTTCCACATCCTCGGGTCGCGCTTGTCCTTGTGCTTGTTGGCCAGCGTGATGGCCTGGCCGTTGGTGTTCTGGATGGTCGCCACATTCATGGGCACCGGGTTGGAGCCCACCCCCATCGAGATGGCCAGCGGCATGGGGCTGAGGAAATGCGTCGCGTCGTATTCCTTGTTGATCATCTTGTCGCGGATCAGCGCCCAGCCGGCGGTCTTGACGACTTCAACGCTCAGGCCTTCCTTGCTGTAGAAGCCCAGCGGGTGCGCCATGATCAGCGGCGTGGCGCAGGTGATCGGGATGAAGCCGATCTTCAGGTTGGTTTTTTCCAGCGTGCCGGGTTTTTTGCCGGCGTCCTGCGCCATGGCCTGCATGGTGCCCACCGGCAGCACGCTGGCAATCGCGGCCATGGCCGTGCCCTTGCCGACGGCGCGCAGAAAGCGGCGGCGCACTTCGTCCTGCGGAAACAGGGCCTTGACCAGGGTGGCTTCAATGAAAGCGTTGGAGTAGGCCTCGAACTCGGCGGTCTGGCTGCGCCGGCGCAACTCGAGGGCGGCGCTGTCGGCGGCCACGGCGGCATGGTGGTCGGCCAGCGTGTGGTCCTTGCCACAGCTGCACTTGAGCATCAGGGGCCGGTCGGCGTCGTAAGGCGAGAAGTAGTCGGACATGGCGCGCACCTTTCAGTTGAAGATGCGCTTGTCTTGCAAGCAGCGGGCCACTTTGGCCGAAAGGGCGGTCTGCGCCGTTTTTCGCTGTTGACGGAATGACGCGGTGTAGGGCGCGCACTACACAACCGGCATGGCCGGGCCGTCAGGAAGCCTTCGCGGGCAAGCGCGAGGGCGTTGGAGGGGTTTTGTAAAGTGTCGCCAGCGTTGCGCCGGCTAACTGCCACGTGGCGGGTTCGCGGCCCTGCACCAAATTCGCGCAGGGGCCCCCGGACGGCGCCCTGCTGCTGTTGGTTACGTCGGTGAGGAGATCTCGGCCAGCGACTGGCCGACGTCTTCCTCGTCCTGCCCCTTGACCGCGATGTCGCCGATGGAAACGATGCCCACCAGGCGGTTCGCACCGTCGACCACCGGCAGGCGGCGTATCTGGCTGGCCGCCATGTCCGCGAGCACCTTGTCCAGGTCGTCGGTTTCGCGTGCGGTGTGCACCTTGGCACTCATCACCTTGGCCAGCGGCGTGTTGCCGTCCAGGCCTTGCGCCACGGCGCGCACCACGAGGTCACGGTCAGTCACCATGCCGAGCAGCTTGTCGCCCTCGCACACGGGGATCACACCCACGTTGAGCTCGTCCATCGCTTGGGCGGCCCCGGCCACGGTATCGCTGGGGGTCATGGTTCGCACGTTGCGGGTCATCACGTCGGTGACGGTGGTCATAAAATACTCCTTGGGTTGCGCCGGCGGCGCTTTCTGCAGCCAGCATGGCGCGCTGGAGCCAGCTTGTTAGTCAGCGGCCACCCAAGCGGCCGTAGGACAAGGCCGCGCGCGTTCCCCCTGTCAAACGCGGAGCTGTCAGGAGCTGGCCGGTGCCTTGGCGTGCCGTTCGGCGTAGAGCGCGAGTTCCACGTCGTTTTTGGTGCCGGTTTTTTCCAGGATGCGCAGGCGGTAGGTGCTGACGGTGTTGGAGGCCAGGCCCAGCTGCGTGCCGATTTCGCCAACGGACTGGCCCGCCGTGAGCAGGCGGAACACCTGGTGCTCGCGGTGCGACAGGGCTTCGGCGCCGCTGCGTCCGCCGCTGCCGCCGACCGCGCTGGCCAGCGCTTCGGCGGTGACGGCCGAGACATACAGGCCGCCGGCCGCCACCTTGCGTACCGCGGCAATCATGTCGTCGGGGTGGGCGCTTTTGTTGAGGTAGCCGGCCGCGCCCAGCTTGAGGCAGCGTACCGCGTACTGCTTTTCCGGGTAGGTGCTGAGCATCAGCACCGGCAGCTGCGGCCAGGTTTTTTTGAGCGCCTGCAGCACATCCATGCCGTCACGGCCCGGCAGCGCAATGTCGAGCAGCACCGCAGCCAGCCCGGCGTGGCCGCCCAGCGCCTCGACCTTCGCAAGGATGTCGGGGCCGGTCTCGGCTTCGGCGACGACGACAATTTCGGGTGCGTCGGCCAGCACCTGTTTCAGGCCCTCGCGCACGATGCGGTGGTCGTCGCCGATCAGGATGTTCAGTGGCGTCATGTTGCTATGGTTTTGTGAGCTGTATGCGTAGATGAAAAAAGGACCCGTGGCCGATTTGGCTTGAAATCTCCAGGCTGCCGCCGAGATGCCTGGCGCGCTCGCGCATACCCATCACGCCGTAGGCATTGGACGCCTCGAAGGCGGCTGCGGCTGCGCCCTTGCCGTTGTCCTGCACGCGGATGCTGATCTCGCCCGCCGTGGCGAGGATGGTGATGGCGAGGTGGCTGGCCTGCGCATGGCGGCCGACGTTGCTGAGCATCTCCTGGAAGATGCGGAAAATCGCCATGGCCGAGGGCTCGGGCAGCGGCACGGCGCGTTCCACGTCCATCTGCCAGTCGAGTTCGAGCTCGGCCGACTGCACAAACTCATGCGCCTGCCAGTCCAGCGCGGCCCACAGGCCCTGGTGGTCCAGGATGCTGGGGCGCAGGTCGGTGATGATGCGGCCCACGTTGTCCACCGCGGCCTCGATCAGCCGGCCCATGTTTTGGCACTTGTGGCGCATGGTGTCGCGCATGGCCTGCGCCGCCACCGGCTCGCGCTGTTGCTGCTCGCCCAGGCGCTTGTCCAGCCAGCCGACGTCCATCTTCAGCGCCACCAGCAGGCTGCCGAGCTCGTCGTGCACCTCGCGCGCGATGCGGGTGCGCTCTTCCTCGCGCACGGTGTGGGTGTAGGCCGAGAGTTCGCGCAATTGCTGCAGCGCCTCGGACAGCGCCTGTGTGCGCTCACTGACGCGCTGCTCCAGCACGTCATTGGCGTGGCGCAGGGCTTCCTCGGCCCGCTTGCGCGCCGAGATGTCCACAAAGGTGACCACCGCGCCCTGCACCACGCCGCCGTCGACGATGGGGTAGGACGAGTATTCGACCGCAAACGCGCTGCCGTCGCGGCGCCAGAACAGCTCGGTGTCGATGCGGCAGGGCAGCGCCATGCGGAAGGCGTTGAAGATGGGGCACAGGTGCTCGGGGTAATGCGCGCCGTCGCCATGGCTGTGATGCGCCAGCTCGTGCATGTTTTGGCCCAGCACTTCGCCAGGGGCAAAACCGAGCTGCTCGGCGCCGGCGCGGTTGATGAAGGTGCAGCAACCGTCCATGTCGATGCCGAAAATGCCTTCGCCGGTGGATTCCAGCAACTGCGAGAGCTTGTCGCGCCAGACCGGCTGGTCGGCGCCGGGCAGGTGCATGGGTGCGGGCAGCGGGGCGGTTTCTGCAAACATGGCAGGCTAGATGCAATCTTCATGCCCAGCTTGGTGCGCGGTGCCGCGCGGGCTGGGGCTGCCCAGGCGCCAAATCGGTGCGTCGCCGGCCCGCAGAGCCGGATTGCCCCAAAACAGGTTGTTTTTGCGAATCCCTGTAAAGTCAGTGCTCCCTTCCAGAAAAGACTATGGCGCCGGTTTCCCCTTCCCTGACTCCTTTGTTGACCCCTTTGATGACCCGTGTGATGGCGGCCGGTCTGTTGCTGTTGCTCACGGCGTGCAACCCGGTGTTCAACTGGCGCGAAGTGCGGCCGGACAACACCGCGCTGAGCCTGCTGCTGCCCTGCAAACCCGACAAGGCCCAGCGCAGCGTGCCGCTGGGCGGGCGGCCGACCGAGCTGGCCATGCTGGGCTGTGATGCTGGCGACGCCACGTTTGCGGTCGCGGTGGCCACGCTGGACGACGCGGCGCAGGCGGCGGCCGTGCTGGCCGGCTGGCAAACCGCCACGCTGGCCAACCTGAAGGCTGCCGGCGGCGGGCAAACCAGCCCGCTGAAACTGACGGGCGCAGACGCGCTGCCGCCGGCGGTGCTGGTGCGGGCCAGCGGCCAGCGCGCCAACGGCCGGGCGGTGCAAAGCCAGGCGGCGTATTTTTCACAGGGGCGGCAGGTCTTTCAGGCGGTGATCTACGCCGACCGGATGGACCCCGAGGTGGCCGAAACCTTTTTCTCCAGTCTCAAGCTGGACGCCGGAAACCCCCGCTGATGGACGCCGTTCGGGACGCCGGGCGCTTGCCGGCCGCCGCCGCTATGTCCGGCCTCTTGAACCGGCGCGCCGGCATCGTGGTGTTTCTGGCGTTTGCCGCGGCCTACTTCTGTTCGACGCTGGTGCGGGCCATCACGGCCACGCTGTCGCCGGTGCTGACGCAGGAGTTTTCATTGCATGCGCGCGACCTGGGGCTGCTGGCCGGCGGTTATTTTCTGGGTTTTGCGGTCACCCAGCTGCCGCTGGGCACCTGGCTGGACCGGTATGGGCCAAAACGAGTGATCCTGTATTTTCTGGGGGTGGCGGTGCTGGCCTGCCTGGCGTTTTCAATGGCGACCAGCTTCAGCGGGCTGCTGCTGGCCCGGATTGGCATGGGCATGGGGGTCAGCGCCTGCCTGATGGCGCCGCTGACCGGTTACCGCCGCTGGTTTGACGCGGGCACCTTGCTGCGCGCCAACTCCTGGATGCTGATGACCGGCTCGCTCGGCATGCTGGCGTCCACCCTGCCGGTGCAGTGGCTGATGCCGCTGACCGGCTGGCGGCCGCTGTTCTGGATTCTGGCGGCGCTGATTGTGTTGTCCATGGTGGCGATTGCCTGGGTGGTCCCGTCATGGAAGCTCGCTTCCGCGGCGGGCTCTCTCCCGGTTTCGCATCCGCAGGCCAGTTACGCCCAGGTCTGGCGCAGCCGTTATTTCCAGAAAATGTCGCCGGTGGCCTTTTTCCACTATGGCGGCGTGATCGCGATACAGACCCTGTGGGCCGGGCCGTGGATGGTCCGGGTGGCGGGCTACACACCGCTGCAGGCGGCCACCGGCCTGTTCTGGATCAACGCCTGCATGTTGGTCACCTTCTGGGCCTGGGGGCTGGTCAACCCGTGGCTCGCGCAGCATGGCTGGAGCGCCAACCGCGTGATCACCTGGGGTGTGCCGGTCAGCCTGGTGGTGCTCGCCGTCAACATCGCGGCCGGCCCGGCCACTGGCTGGGTTGGCTGGGCGCTGTTTTGCATGAGCTCCAGCGTGCTGGGCCTGGCCCAGCCGGCCGTGGGCATGGCGTTTCCGCAGGTGCTGGCCGGGCGCGCGCTGACCGCCTACAACCTGGTGATTTTTGCCGGCGTGTTTGTCATGCAGTGGGGCATCGGCCTGCTGATTGACGTTTTCCAGGCCATGGGGCTGGCCGACGTGGCCAGCTTCCAGGCGGCGCTGGCCGTGTTTTTGTGTTGCTGTCTCGCATCGTATGCCTTCTTCCACGGCGCCAAAGCCGACCCCACCCCCGATAATTCACCGCAATGAACGGCATTCTCATCATCGCCCACGCTCCGCTGGCTTCGGCCCTGCGGCAATGTGTCCTGCATGTTTTTCCCGACAACCCGGCCAGTGTGGCCGCGCTGGACGTGCAGCCCAACATGCCGCCCGAAGAGACCCTGGCGCAGGCGCGCATTGTGTTCAAGCAGATGGGCACCTCGCACGCGCTGGTGCTGGCCGACGTGTTTGGCGCCACGCCCTGCAACGTGGCGCAAAAGCTGGTGGATGGGGTGCATTCCAAGCTGATCACCGGCGTCAACCTGCCCATGCTGCTGCGCACCGTGTCCTACCGCCACGAGCCGCTGGACGCGCTGGTGGCCCGGGCGGTGATGGGCGGAACGCAGGGCGTGATGCAGGTGGCCATCACCGCACCGCAGAACCAGACTCGCAGAAACCATGATCAAGACCAGCACGACCATCAACAATAAACTGGGCCTGCACGCCCGCGCCTCGGCCAAGCTGACCAAGCTCGCCGGCAGCTTTCCCTGCGAGATCTGGATCTCCAAAGGCGAACGTCGCGTCAACGCCAAAAGCATCATGGGCGTGATGATGCTGGCCGCCGGCATCGGCAGCACCGTGGACATCGAAACCGACGGGCCCGAGGAGCAGGCCGCGATGGAGGCGCTGCTGGCACTCATCGCCGACAAGTTCGGCGAAGGAGAGTGACTTGACCTTCTCGGTCCACGGCCTGGCTGTCTCGCGCGGGGTGGCGATTGGCCGCGCCGTGCTGGTGGCGTCGAGCCGGGCCGACGTGGCGCATTACTTCATCGAGGCCTCGAAGACGGTGGAGGAAATCCAGCGCCTGCGCGTGGCGCGCGATGCGGTGTCCGAGGAAATCACCCGGGTGCAGCGCGACCTGCCCAAGGACGCGCCGCACGAACTCTCCGCGCTGCTCGACGTGCACCTGATGCTGCTGCAGGACGAACAGCTGATCAGCGGCGTCAAGCACTGGATCGTGGACCGGCTCTACAACGCCGAGTGGGCGCTGACCACGCAGTACGAAATCATCGCGCGGCAGTTCGACGAGATGGAAGACGAGTACCTGCGCGAGCGCAAGGCCGACCTGGAGCAGGTGGTCGAACGCATCCTCGGGTTCATGAAGGGCGTGGCCTCGCCGGTGCTGCCGGCCGCGCAGTCCGCTGCGAAGCGGCTGCCGCGCCAGCAGGACCTGCTGCTGGACGACACCATGGACGTGCCGCTGGTGCTGATCGCGCACGACATCTCGCCGGCCGACATGCTGCAGTTCAAGCAAAGCCTGTTTGTCGGTTTTGCGACCGACGTGGGCGGCAAGACCTCGCACACCGCGATTGTGGCGCGCAGCCTGGACATTCCGGCGGTGGTGGGCGCGCGCAGCGCCAGCCAGCTGATCGAGCAGGACGACTGGGTCATCATCGACGGCGACGCCGGCGTGCTTATCGTCGATCCCTCACCCATCATCCTGGCCGAATACGGCTTCAAGCAGCGCCAGGGCGAACTCGAGCGCCAGCGCCTGAACCGGCTCAAACACACCCCCTCGCTGACGATTGACGGCCAGAAGGTCGAGCTGCTCGCCAACATCGAAATGCCCGACGACACCGCCGGCGCGGTGGCCGTGGGCGCGGTCGGCGTGGGCCTGTTCCGCAGCGAATTCCTCTTCATGGGCCGGCCCGGCAACCTGCCCGGCGAGCAGGAGCAGTACCTGGCTTACCGCAAGGCGATCGAAGGCATGCGGGGCCTGCCGGTGACGATTCGCACCGTCGATATCGGCTCGGACAAACCGCTGGACAAGCTCGCGGGCCGGGTGCAGGACGGCCAGCTGAACCCGGCGCTGGGCCTGCGCGCCATCCGCTGGAGCCTGGCCGACCCGCCGATGTTCCTGACGCAGTTGCGCGCCATCCTGCGCGCGGCGGTGCACGGCCAGGTCAACCTGCTGGTGCCCATGCTGGCCCACGGCAGCGAAATCCGCCAGACCCTGTCGCTGCTCGACCATGCACGCGCCGAACTCGACAACAAGGGCGTGGCCTACGGGCCGGTGAAGCTGGGCGCCATGATTGAAATACCGGCGGCCGCGCTGACGCTCAAGCTGTTCCTGAAGTACTTCGATTTCCTCTCGATAGGCACCAACGACCTGATCCAGTACACGCTGGCGATCGATCGCGCCGACGAAGCCGTCTCGCACCTGTACGACCCCTGCCACCCGGCGGTGCTGCGCCTGATTGCCGACACCATTGCCGAGTGCAATGCGCAGGGCAAGGGCGTCAGCGTCTGTGGCGAGATGGCCGGCGACACCAGCATGACACGGCTGCTGCTGGGCCTGGGCCTGCGCAGTTTTTCGATGCATCCCTCGCAGATCCTGGCGGTCAAGCAGCAGGTGCTGCGGGCCGACGCCAGCAAGCTCGCCGCCTGGGCCGCCGAGGTGCTGGCCAGCGAGGATCCGGCGTCCATGTTGCAGTCAATTTAGCTATTGAAATAATAGCTGGCGGCGCTTGTGCGTCTTGGGCTACGGCCTGATTTTGTTTGGTGGGCCGTTGCCAGCTTTTCCTGTTTGGTGCTTCGGGCTGGCCGGGTCTCGCCCCGGCGGGCGAGGCACTTTGTCTTTGCTTCGCCAAAGAAAAGTACCCAAAAGAAAGGCGACCCGATGGTCTGGGTCCCTCCGCTTCGCTGCGGGCAGCCTGCGGTGCTCGCCGAAAGCGGGGTCGAGCTCGAACTCGGCTTCGCCTCAGACAATCGCTCGCCCTGATCCGCTTTCGGCTGCGCTCCTCGGCCCAGCCCGACGGGTGGGGGAAACGAATGCGGGTTCGGGTATGGGGAGACATGACGCGCAAAGCGCGTCATGTCGGGGCACGCGGCCGTCATGTTTGCACGCGCTTGCAGCACACGCGGCCAAATGAAGCTCACCTCCATCGCCCAGCGGGGCGATGGAGGGGCGGGGGGGAGGGAGTGGGGAGTCGCTCCTACTGTCCACAGCGGACCACAGGCGCAGCGTGATGCCGAAGTGACTTCAATGCCGAAACAAAGCGAAACACACCGCAACCGGCGTGAAACCCCCCGCGTCACCAGCACGCGCACCATGCAAGCCTTCATCCACTTCTTTGCAAGGTCCTCCCATGAAACGCTTCATCAAGAAAACCCTGTTAGGCCTCTTTGGCGGTGCGCTCATCGTCGGCAGCCTGGGCGCGTGTTCGCATCGCGGTCCCGGCGGCTGGCAGTCCGGCACCGAGGCTTCGCCGGAATCGCGCGCCCGCATGGTCGACAAGATCGGCTCCCGGCTGGACCTGGATGCGGCGCAGAAGCAGAAACTGGCGGTGCTGGCCGACAAGCTGCAGGCCCAGCGTGCGGCGCTGCGTGGTGCCAGTGATCCGCGCGCCGACATGCGCGCCCTGTTTGCCGGCAGCAAGCTGGACCAGGGCGGTGCCAAAAAGCTGATTGACGAAAAAACCGCCGCCCTGCAGGCCGGCAGCCCGGCGGTGATTGCCGCTGCCGCCGACTTCTTCGACAACCTGCGCCCCGAGCAGCAGCAGAAGGTGCGTGAGTTCATGGAGCGCGGCCGCCGCTGGGGCCGCCATGGTTGAGCCGCCGGGCGTGGTGGTGTCCCTGGCAAAGTTCTTATGATGGCCGCATGCCCCGCATCCTGCTGATCGACGACGACGAACACCTGGCCGCACCGCTGGCGACTTACCTGGCGCGTTTCGGCCTGGTGCTTGACAGCGCCCTGCGACCCGGCCAGGGCCTGGCCATGCTGCGTGCCACGGCTTACGACGCGGCCATCCTCGACGTCATGCTGCCCGAGATGGACGGTTTTGCCCTGTGCCGCGAGATACGCAGGGAAAGTGACATTCCGGTGGTGATGCTGACCGCGCGCGGCGACGTGATGGACCGGGTGGTCGGCCTGGAGCTCGGTGCCGACGACTACCTGCCCAAACCTTTCGAGCCGCGCGAGCTGGTGGCGCGCCTGCAGACCATCCTGCGGCGCCAGCGCGTGGCGCCCGGTGCGGCGCGCCAGCCGCGCCGGGTGTTCCAGGACCTGGTGATCGACCTGGAGGCGCGCGAGGTGTTGCGCCAGGGGCAGCCGGTGGATCTGACGGGCACCGAGTTCGAGCTGCTCGCGCTGCTGGCCGCCGAGCCCGGCAAGGTGTTCAGCCGCGATGACATCCTGAACCGGCTGCGCGGCCACGAGGCCGATCTCTACACCCGCGCCGTTGACATCGTGGTGAGCCGGCTGCGCAAGAAGCTGGAGCCGCTCGATTGCATCAAGACCTTGCGCAATGCGGGTTACACGTTGGCCGTGGGCAAGGCCGCGGCGCCATGACACCTCCACCGGCTGCGCGGGCGGCCCGCCGGCGCTGGCGGCATTCGCTGCGGCTGCGGCTGGTGACGGTGTTCCTGCTGCTGGCGCTGGCCATGGCGGCCGTGTTCATGGGCGGCATGCAGCGGATTTTTTCCACCGGCTGGCGCGATGCCGCCAGGCCGCTGGTGGCGGACTACATGGACCGGCTGGTGCTGGAGATCGGCACGCCGCCCGACGTGACCCGGGCCCAGGCGCTGGCCGAACGCCTGCCGATTGCCATCCGCATCGAAGGGCCGCAGGTGAACTGGCAGTCGCACCCGGACCGGCCGGAGCACCGCGAGCGCGCTGGTTTTGGCGGCCGCGCGGGCGACTGGCTCAGCCGCAACACGGCCGACGGCCACCGCGTGAGTTTTGGCCTGGGCACCGTGCCCTGGCAGCGCGGGCCGCACAGCCCGGTCGGCTGGATCACGCTGGCGCTGTTGCTGGCCCTGATTGCTGCGGCCTATGGCTATGTGCGGCGCCTGCTGCGACCGCTGGACGACATAGGCGCGGGGGCCGAGCGCTTCGGCCACGGCGACTTCGACACGCCGATCCCGCTGCGCCGGCGCGACGAGCTGGGTGACCTGGCGCAACGCATCAACACCATGGCGCAGGACATCAAGGGCATGCTCGACGCCAAGCGCGGCCTGCTGCTGGCGCTCAGCCACGAGCTGCGCTCACCGCTGACACGCGCGCGCCTGAACGTCGAACTGCTGCCCACCAGCGCCGACGGCAGCGGCGCGGGTGAGCCCGAACGCGCCGCCCTGCTGCGCGACCTGAACGAGATGCGCGACCTGATCAGCGACCTGCTCGAAAGCGAACGCCTGGCCAGCCCGCATGCGACGCTGCAGCGTGAACCGGTGGACCTGGCCGCACTGGTGCGCGAGGTGGTGGCCGACATGCCCGACGCTGCAGCGGTGACGCTGGACCTGGCCGCCGACCTGCCCGCGCTGGCGCTGGACCGCACACGCATGCGCCTGCTGCTGCGCAACCTCCTCGACAACGCCCTGCGTTACAGCGCCGAGGCCGGCCAGCCGCCGCGTATCACGCTCACCCGCCAGGACGGCGGCGTGTTGCTGGCGGTGCGCGATTTCGGCCCGGGGGTGAATGCCGAGCAGCTGGCCCGCCTGACCGAACCTTTCTACCGCACCGACAGTGCGCGCCAGCGCGCCACCGGCGGCGTCGGGCTGGGCATGTATCTGTGCCAGCTGGTGGCGCAGGCGCATGGCAGCCGGCTGCAGGTGGACAACGCGGCGCCTGGTCTGCGTGTCCAATTGCTATTAAAAGAATAGCTGCCGGCGCCTGTGAAGCATGGGCTCAGGTCTTATTTGGTGCGTGTTCCGAGCACCGCGGCGCCGATAATCAGGAGCGCCGCCAAGCCAATGCTCCAGGTCAGCGTGCGGCCGCTGACCAGCATCAGCAGCGCGGTGGAGCCCAGCGGCGTGAGGTAACTCAGGATGCCGATTTGCCGCGCATCGCCGAGCTTGAGCGCCCGGTCCCAGAGAAAAAACGATGCGCCCAGCGGGCCCAGCCCCATCACCGCGATCAGGGCCCAGTCCCGTCCCGACACGGCCACGGACGGCTCCAATGCCCAGTGGCACAGCAGCGACAGAAGTCCCGAGACCAGGCCGAACAGGCCGATCGCCGCGGTCGGGAACGCCGGCACGCGTTGGGTCAGCAGTGAATAACTGGCCCAGATGAAGGCCGAGCCCAGCGCCGGCAGGTAACCCCAGGCCCAGCCGCCGCCAGCGCTGCCAGTGCGGGCGCCCAGAATGGCGACCGCGGCGCCGGCAAAACCCAGCAGCGCGGCCAGCACATGGGCGGCGCGCAGCTTCACGCCGCGCAGGAACAGCGGCGCCAGCACCACCATGAACAGCGGCCACAGGTAATTGACCAGGTTGGCTTCGACCGGCGGCGCGTGGCGCAGGGCGATGAAGAGCAGGAAGTGGTAGCCGAACAGGCCGTACACGCCCAGCGCGAGCGTGGCCGGCGCAATGGCCCAGGCTCGCCTGTCCTGCCAGACAAAGGGCAGCGCCAGCAGGCTGCCCGTCAGCAGCGCAAGGCCGGTCAGCAGGAAAGGCGGGAGGTGCCGGAGCGACACGCCCAGCGAGGCGAGCAGGACCCACAGTGCGATGGCGCCCAGGGCGTACAGATTGGCTGGCATGGCCGCAAGCATAGTCGCCGCATGATCGCCGCATCGTCGCGCAGGCGCGCTGTGCCGTCGCGCAACAACGCTGTGCAAGGTTTCAGTGGGGCCGCAGCCGGCGCAGGGCGGCGGTCAGCGCCGAGGGCGACTGGTAGCCGCAGCGCTGCGCGGTCTCGGCCACGTTGAGGCCGCCGTCACGCAGCTGCACGGCCAGCGCCAGCCGCTGGCTGCGCAGCCACTGCATGACGCTGAGGCCGGTTTCGTCGCGGCAGCGTTCGGCAAACCGGGAGGGACTCAGAAACACCTGCTGCGCCAGTTGCGCCACGCTCAGTGCTTCGTGCAGGTGTTGCCGTGTCCAGTGGGTGAGCTGGTCCCAGTCGATCGGACGCTCGTAACGCCTGGATGCGGGGCCGGGAATGCGCCACGCGTCCAGCAACAGCAAGGGGCCATAGTGCTGCGCTAAGCTGGCCGGCTGCGCCAGCGCCTGTGCCAGGTAGTGGGCGAGCGCCAGGGCCTGCGCCGGCCGCGCGGGCTGGACGGGGCACGCGGCCCAGCCGGTCTGGGCAGTGTCCAGCACCAGGCAGCGGCTGCCGCTACGGGCTTCGAAGTCGTGGCGTTCACCGGGAGCAATCACGCAGCCCTGGCCCGTGCCAATACGCTGGCCACGGCCCTGGACTTCGAGCTCCAGCACGCCGTCCAGGCCCAGCAGCACCTGGAAGTGCGTGTGCGCATGGCTGCCGGGCGAGGCGCCGTACTGGCGCAGCGACAGCGAGCCCTGCGGCGCGCTCATGATGTCAGAGGGTATCGGCCACACCCGCAGCGTGGGCCTGCTGGTCGGCGTGGTAGCTGGAGCGCACCATGGCGCCGACGGCGGCGTGGGTGAAGCCCATCTTGTAGGCTTCCTGCTCGAACATCTTGAAGGTGTCGGGGTGCACGTAGCGTCGCACCGGCAGGTGGCTGGTCGAGGGCGCTAGGTACTGGCCGATGGTCAGCATGTCGATGTTGTGCGCGCGCATGTCGCGCATCACCTGCAAAATCTCTTCGTCGGTCTCGCCCAGGCCGACCATGATGCCGCTTTTGGTCGGCACATCGGGGTGCAGGGACTTGAATTTTTTCAGCAGGTTCAGGCTGAACTGGTAGTCCGAGCCGGGACGCGCTTCCTTGTACAGGCGCGGCGCGGTTTCCAGGTTGTGGTTCATCACGTCGGGCGGCGCAGCTTTCAAAATCTCCAGCGCGCGGTCGTCGCGGCCGCGGAAATCGGGCACCAGGATCTCGATGGTGGTCTGCGGCGACAGCGCGCGGATGCGCGTGATGCAGTCCACAAAATGCTGGCTACCGCCGTCGCGCAGGTCATCGCGGTCCACGCTGGTGATCACCACGTACTTGAGCTTGAGCGCGGCAATGGTTTTTGCCAGGTTCTCCGGCTCGTTGACATCGAGCGGGTCGGGCCGGCCGTGGCCGACGTCGCAGAAGGGGCAGCGGCGCGTGCACTTGTCGCCCATGATCATGAAGGTGGCCGTGCCCTTGCCGAAACATTCGCCGATATTGGGGCAGCTGGCCTCTTCGCACACGGTGTTGAGCTTGTTCTCGCGCAGGATCTGCTTGATCTCGTAAAAACGCGTGCTCGGGCTGCCCGCCTTGACGCGAATCCACTCGGGCTTCTTGAGCAGCTCGCCCTGCACCACCTTGACCGGAATGCGCGACAGCTTGGCCGCGGCCTTCTGCTTGGCCAGCGGGTTGTAGTCTTCCTGGCTCTGGATATCGCGAACAACAGGATTGACAGCTTCAGGGGTGCTCATGGTGTGCTTCTTTGGAGGTATGTGGTCAGGGCGTCAGGTAGGTGACGAGCTTGTGGCCCAGCACGTCCGCGGCCTCCTGCCAGCTGGCCGATACCCCGATTGTAGAAAGGTCTGTGGTTTGCAGCCCGGCATAACCGCAGGGGTTGATGCGCGAGAAGGGTTCGAGGTCCATCGCCACATTGAGCGCGACGCCGTGGTAGGTGCAGTGCCGGCTGACCTTGATGCCCAGCGCGGCGATCTTGCCCAGGCCGCGGAAAGGGTCACCCTCACCCCCGCCCTCTCGCGCTTGCGGGAGAGGGGGCTGTTCACTCCCTCTCCCGCAAGCGGGAGAGGGGCGGGGTGAGGGCTGTTGCAGGCGCGCATGCGAGGCGGGGTCCGCGAGACGGACGTAAATGCCGGGCGAGCCCGTCACGCGGTGCCCGGTCACACCGAAATGCCCCAGCGTCCGGATGACCGCCTCTTCGATGCGGTAGACATACTCCTTGACGAAATAGCCGGCGCGTTTCAGGTCGATCAGCGGGTAGGCCACCACCTGGCCGGGGCCGTGATACGTGACCTGGCCGCCGCGGTCGGTTTGCACCACCGGAATGTCGCCGGAGGTCAGCACATGGTCGGGCTTGCCGGCCAGTCCCTGCGTGTACACCGGCGGATGCTCACAAATCCATAGCTGGTCGCGAACGACCTGATAGGGCTGGAGGCCGATTTGGCTTGAAGTGTCATGGCGGCTGGCGGTGAAGGCCTGCATGGCCGCATAGGTGGGCAGGTATTCGACGCGGCCGAGCTGACTTACTTCGGGTTGCATGGCAGGCTGGGTCGCAGCGCCTAAAGCACGACTTTGACCATCGGATGGGTCGACAGTGTGCGGTACAACTCGTCGAGCTGTTCCCTGGAGGTGGCCATGATGGTGATGGTCACGCCCAGGTATTTGCCGCCCTTGCTTTCACGCAGCTCGATGGTGGTCGCGTCAAACACCGGGTCGAACTCGCGCGCAATCACGCTGATGGCGTGCACCAGGCCGTCGACCTTTTCGCCCATGACCTTGATGGGAAACAGCGAGGGGTACTCGATCAGTGATTCCTGGCGCGGTGTTTCGGGGGGCGGGGTGTTCATGGTTGCTCCGTCTGCGCCTGTTTGGCGCGCTGGTAGGCCGCGTGCAGCTTCGCGTAAACCGGGCCGGGCTGGCCGCTGCCGATGCTCTGGCCGTCGAGCGAAGTGACGGCCAGCACCTCCTTGGTGGCCGACGACAGCAGCAGCTCGTCGGCGGCGAAAACTTCCTCGCGCTTGACCCGGCGCAGCTCAAACGGGATGCCGGCATCGCGGCAGATCTCCTCGATCAGGCCGTAACGAATGCCTTCGAGCACCAGGTTGTCCTTGGGCGGGCCCAGTACCTTGCCGCCCTGGACGACCCAGACGTTGCTGGCGGCCGCTTCGCTGAGGAAGCCGTCCCGGAACATCACGGTTTCCACGGCGCCTTCGTCGGCGCTGATCTGGCGCGCAAACACCGCGCCCAGCAGGCTGGTGCTCTTGATGTGGGCCTTGCTCCAGCGGAAGTCGTCGGCGGTGACGCAGGCCACACCGTGCGCGCGCTGCTCGGGCGTCGGCGGCTTCATCGTGTTGGTCATGACAAACACGGTGGGTGCCAGGTCGGGCGGCATCACATGGTCGCGCAGCGCCACGCCGCGGGTGATCTGGATGTAGACCAGCTGGTCGGTTTTTTCCGGCGAGGTGTGCAGCTGCAACGCGTAGTCGGCGACCAGCTTGCGCGTGACCTCGCGCCATTGGGCGTGGGACAGCGGATTGGTGATGCGCACCTCCGCCAGGCTGCGGTCAAGGCGTGCCATGTGCTGGGCAAAGCGGAAGGGCTGGCCGGCATACACCGGCACCACTTCGTAGACGCCGTCACCGAAGATGAAGCCGCGGTCCATCACGCTGACCTTCGCGTCCCGCAGGGCGGTGAATTCGCCGTTGAGGTAACACGGTGTGGCGGGCAGGGGCGTGATCGAGGCGGGGCTGGAAGTGCTCATCGGGGCATTCAAAAAAAGGGTGGGAGACGATTGTCGCGCAGGCCGTGTTTGGGCTCTAGCGTCCATGGCGCTGGATGCGCCGCTTGAACCAGACGCGAAAGCGCCAGGCGAGGTTGACCAGCACATAGCCGCCGATCGAGCCAGCGACGGAAAAAATGGCCATGCCGAGCACCGCCGGCCAACCAAAGCGCTGCAGCCAGCCCATGACATCGAAGCCGGCACTGGCTGAGGCTGCTTCCAGCGCCGCGCTGCCGGCTTCCACCTCGTGGGGTGAGATCCCCAGGATCAGGCTGCCCAGCTTGTACGCCAGCCAGAGCCAGAAGCCGATGGTGAACGGATTCGTGATCAGTGTCACCCCGGCGGCCACCGGGATGTTGCCGCGCCACCAGATGCAGTGGACGGCGGCCACCAGGATCTGGGCGACCGGCAGTGCAAATGCCCAGAACATGCCGATGGCCACGCCGCGGGCCACGGCCTCGTGCTGCACATGCCAGAGCCCGGGTTCGCTCAGGTGATGCGCCACCGGCTTGAGCCACGGGTGGGCGGCCAGCGTCTCGCGGCTGAACCCTTTGGTGAAGCGGGCCGTCCACGAGGGCGTTGGCGGGTCGCTTTTTTTTCGTGTGCTCATGGTCGCGCCCTGGCCCGAAGACAGTGTGTTTTGTTCATCGTCATCGCGCTGGCTGCCCGTATCCTCAGGCCCAGAAAATCACGGCCGCAATGGCCAGTGCGCCGAGCACCAGGTTGCTCATGGCCAGGGTGGCGATCTGGCCCACACGGCGCCCGCCTTCGGGCCAGTCCGCGGCAGCCACGGCCAGTTTCAGGCGCCGGTAGGGCCCAAAATAAAGATGGCCGAACAGCGCGAACATCAGCAGGCCGATGCCGAACATCAGGTGCCAGCCCGGCGGCGCGTTTTTCATGCCGACAGCCAGCAGCATGGCCAGTCCGGTGAGCAGCAGCAGCGCAATGGCAGGCCAGACCAGCAGAAAAAACTTCTGCAGGACCAGGGCGATCAGCGGCAGGCGCTGCGGTGGCGCCAGTTGCGCGGCGGCGGCAGGCCGCAGCGCAAAGAGCATGAAGCTGATGCCGCCCAGCCACACGATGGCGGCGGCGATATGGAGGAATTTCATCAGGGCAGGCATGCGAGGGGCTTTCAAAAAGGGCGTGCTGCAAGAGCGAAGAGGTCCCGTCTAGGGTGGGGGCTGCAGCGGCCGCAAAACGGATTGTCGCCTGCAAAACGTCCCCCTGCGGACCGCGCGGCCATGCCTCCCGCCACAGTTTGGTGCAGGGACTTTCCGGAGCGGGCGGGTTTCTACGTATAATCAAGGGCTTTGCTAATAACCGGCCTGTAACCTGCTCGTAATTTGTGATGGTCAAAATGACAGATTCGGTGGTTCTTCCGTTGGCAAAAGCTCCGCCTCAGATAACTGAGGCGGGTGAAGAAAATTTCAAGCCGCTGACGCGCGAAGAAGCGCAGAAGCTGCGCGAAGCCAGTCCTTCGCTGTCGCCCTGGTGGGTGGTAGCCGGTCAGCTGGTGGCCGGAGTCCTGGTAGCCTGTGTTGCCTGGGCTTTGACCGGAAGACAAAACGTGGCCTGGTCGGCGTTCTACGGCGCGCTGGCGGTGGTGATCCCCGCGGCGCTTTTTGTGCGCGGGCTGACCAGCAAGGTGGCTTCCATGAATGCGGGCGCTGCGGTGCTCGGGTTCTTTTTATGGGAAATGGTCAAGATAGGCCTGACGATCGCGATGTTGTTCGCGGCGCCGCGGCTGATTGAAGATTTGAGCTGGCCTGCCATGTTGGCGGGCCTGATAGTGACGATGAAAGTGTATTGGGGTGTGCTCTGGTTCAAGCCGAAGCGCCCCGGTATCCACCCAACTTAACGAGACGAGTAGCTAGATGGCTTCTGCAAACGGACCTACCGCCGGCGAATACATTGGTCACCACCTGACCCATTGGCAAAACAAGCCAATGAACGGTGTCATTGACTTCTCGGTGTACAACCTCGACTCCATCATCTGGGCGCTGCTGCTGGGTGTGGTTGGCAGCTTTTTCCTCTGGAAAGCTGCACGCGCCGCGACCGCTGGCGTGCCGGGCCGCTTCCAGGCTGCCGTGGAGATCCTGGTCGAGATGGTCGATAGCCAGGCCAAGGGCATCATCAACAATGCACAGAGCCGCAAGCTGGTGGCGCCGATGGCGCTGACCGTGTTTGTCTGGATTTTCCTGATGAATGCGATGGATCTGCTGCCCGTCGATCTGCTGCCCAAGATCTGGGAGCTGGTGTTTGCGGCGACCGGCCATGACCCGCACCATGCCTACATGCGCGTCGTGCCGACTGCCGACCTCTCCACCACGCTGGGTCTGTCGTTGTCCGTGCTGCTGGTCTGTGTTGCCTACAACATCAAGATCAAGGGCGCCGGCGGCTGGGTGCACGAGCTGTTCACCGCACCTTTCGGTAGCCACCCCATTTTGTGGCCCATCAACTTCCTGATGCAGATGATCGAGTTTGCGGCAAAAACCGTTTCTCACGGCATGCGACTGTTCGGCAACATGTATGCCGGCGAACTGGTCTTCATGCTGATCGCCCTGATGGGTGGGGCTGCCGCCATGTCGCTGCCGGGCATCCTGCTGCCGATCGGCCATGTCCTGGCCGGCACCGTGTGGGCCATCTTCCACATCCTGATCATCACCTTGCAGGCCTTCATCTTCATGATGTTGACCCTGGTGTATGTGGGCCAGGCCCACGATCATCACTAAGTTTGTCAGTCTGGTTTCTTTCTTTTGTTTGTTAGTTAACTTAAATCCATAGGAGCTTTAAATGGAAAACGTTCTCGGTCTCGTCGCATTGGCCGCTGGCCTGATCATTGGCCTGGGCGCTGTCGGCGCATGTATCGGCATCGGCATCATGGGCAGCAAATACCTCGAGGCTGCTGCACGCCAGCCTGAGCTGATGAATGAACTGCAAACCAAGATGTTCCTGCTCGCAGGTCTGATCGACGCCGCTTTCCTGATCGGTGTCGGTATCGCGATGATGTTCGCGTTTGCCAATCCCTTTGTGCTGAAGTAATCGTCACAACCCCGACAGAAAGGCGTTGCCGTGAGTATTAATGCAACCCTGTTCGTCCAGGCGATTGTTTTCGCGATCCTGGTGTGGTTCACAATGAAATTTGTGTGGCCGCCCATTACGAAAGCGCTGGACGAGCGTGCCCAAAAAATCGCTGAAGGCCTCGCTGCCGCCGACAAGGCCAAGTCCGAACTCTCCGTTGCCAACAAGCGCGTGGAAGAAGAGCTTGCCAAGTCGCGCAATGAGTCGGCCGTGCGCCTGGCTGAAGCGGAGCGCCGCGCCCAGTCCATGATCGAAGAGGCCAAAGCCAAGGCTGCGGAAGAAGGCAACAAGATCATTGCCGCTGCCAAGGTCGAAGCCGAGCAGCAAACCGTCAAGGCCCGTGAGACCCTGCGCGAGCAGGTCGCCGCACTGGCTGTCAAGGGTGCCGAGCAGATTCTGCGCAAGGAAGTCAATGCCGGTGTGCATGCTGACTTGCTGGGCCGCCTGAAGACCGAACTTTGAGAGGGGTGTCACCATGGCCGAACTAGCCACCATTGCCCGTCCTTACGCTGAAGCCCTGTTCAAGGCCTCCGGGTCTGACTTGGGCGGCACCTCGACCTGGCTCGATGAGCTGGCGGCCGTAGCCAGCAATGTCCAGTTGCAGCAGTTTGCCGGCAACCCCAGCGTGACGGCGTCGCAGACGTTCGACGTGATCGCCGGTGTTGTCAAGGCGACGCTGCCGGAAGCTGCGAAAAACTTCCTGCGCGCCGTGATCGACAACGGACGCATCAGCGTTCTGCCGGAAATTGCCAGCCAGTTCCGCGCATTGAAAAATGCGAAGAGCGGTTCGTCCGATGCCACCGTGTACAGCGCCTTTGCGCTCGAAGGTACGGCACTGGCCGATCTGGCGGCGACGCTGGAGAAGCGTTTTGGCCGCAAGCTCAACCTCACGGTTGAGCTGGAGCCGGCCCTGATCGGCGGCGTGCGTGTCGTGGTGGGTGACGAGGTGCTGGACACCTCGGTGAAAGCCCGTTTAGAGCAAATGAAAGTGGCGCTGATTTCCTGAGCTGGCGCCAAGGCGCAGCACCCGGGTTTTTAGCCAACAACATAGAAAGAAGGAAAGAGTCATGCAACTCAATCCCGCAGAAATTTCTGAACTGATCAAGAGCCGTATCGAAGGCTTGACTGTCAGTGCCGACATCCGTAACCAGGGTACCGTTGTGTCGGTGTCCGACGGCATCGTCCGCGTCCATGGCCTGTCCGATGTGATGCAGGGCGAGATGCTGGAATTTCCGCCCACGGCGGACGGCACGCCCACCTACGGCCTGGCGCTGAACCTTGAGCGCGACTCGGTCGGCTCGGTGATCCTGGGTGAATACGAACACATCGCCGAAGGCGACACCGTCAAGTGCACGGGTCGCATTCTGGAAGTGCCGGTCGGTCCCGAACTGCTTGGCCGCGTGGTCAACGCCCTTGGCCAGCCCATCGACGGCAAGGGTCCGATCAACGCCAAGATGACCGACGTGATCGAAAAGGTCGCACCGGGCGTGATTGCCCGTAAATCGGTGGACCAGCCCCTGCAGACCGGCCTGAAGTCCATCGACTCCATGGTGCCCGTCGGCCGCGGCCAGCGCGAACTGATCATCGGTGACCGCCAGACCGGTAAAACGGCTGTGGCGATTGACGCCATCATCAACCAGAAGGGCCAGGGCGTCTCCTGCGTTTACGTCGCGATTGGCCAGAAAGCCTCGTCGATCAAGAACGTGGTGCGTTCGCTGGAGCAAGCCGGCGCGATGGACTACACCATCGTCGTGGCGGCCTCCGCTTCCGAATCGGCGGCCATGCAGTATGTCAGCGCCTACTCCGGCTGCACCATGGGCGAGTACTTCCGCGACCGCGGCCAGGACGCGCTGATTGTGTATGACGACCTGTCCAAGCAGGCTGTGGCTTACCGCCAGGTCTCGCTGCTGCTGCGTCGTCCGCCAGGCCGCGAAGCCTATCCCGGCGACGTGTTCTACCTCCACAGCCGCCTGCTCGAGCGCGCTGCCCGCGTGAACGAAAAATATGTCGAAGACTTCACCAAGGGTGAAGTCAAGGGCAAGACCGGTTCGCTGACGGCCCTGCCGATCATCGAAACGCAAGCCGGCGACGTGTCCGCCTTCGTGCCGACCAACGTGATCTCGATCACGGACGGCCAGATTTTCCTGGAAACCAGCCTGTTCAACGCCGGTATCCGCCCCGCCATCAACGCCGGTATCTCGGTGTCGCGCGTCGGTGGTGCTGCCCAGACCAAGCTGATCAAGAACCTGTCCGGCGGTATCCGTACCGACCTGGCCCAGTACCGCGAGCTGGCTGCGTTTGCGCAGTTCGCTTCCGATCTGGACGAAGCCACCCGCAAGCAACTGGACCGCGGTGCCCGCGTGACGGAACTGCTCAAGCAGGCGCAGTATTCGCCTTTGTCCATCTCCAACATGGCCTCCACGCTGTTCGCAGTGAACAAGGGCTTCATGGACGATGTCGAGGTCAAGAAGGTTCTGGCTTTTGAAGCCGGCCTGCACAGCTACCTCAAGGACAAGCACGCTGCCCTGATGGCCAAGCTCGAAGCGGCCAAGGCGATGGACAAGGACGCCGAGGCAGAGATGACCACGGCCGTGGCTGCGTTCAAGAAGTCGTTTGCCTGATCCGGACCTGAAGACATCAAAGCCCAGGGCTTAGAAACCATTTAGGAAGCAATATGGCAGCAGGCAAGGAAATACGCGGCAAGATCAAGTCGGTGGAGAACACCCGCAAGATCACCAAAGCCATGGAAATGGTGGCGGCCTCCAAAATGCGCAAGGCGCAGGAACGGATGCGCGCCGCCCGACCTTACAGCGACAAGATTCGCAACATCACGGCCAACCTGGCCCAGGCCAATCCCGAGTACACCCACGCCTTCATGCAGGTCAACGATGCCAAGGCCGGCGGCTTCATCGTGGTCACGACCGACAAGGGCCTGTGCGGCGGCTTGAACACCAACCTGCTGCGTCAGGTCACGGTCAAGCTCAAGGAAATGCAGGCGGCGGGTCAGGGCATCCAGTCGGTGGCCATCGGCAACAAGGGCCTGGGCTTTCTGAACCGGATCGGCGCGCAGGTGGTGTCGCATGCGACGCAGCTGGGCGACAAACCCCATCTGGACAAGCTGATCGGGCCGGTCAAGGTGCTGCTGGATGCGTACAGCGAGGGCAAGATCAATGCGGTTTACCTTTGCTACACACGCTTCATCAACACCATGCGCCAGGAGCCCGTGGTCGAGCAGTTGCTGCCGCTGACGGCAGACCGGCTGCAGGCTGACAAGGATCAGCACGGCTGGGACTACATCTATGAGCCTGATGCACAGACGGTCATTGACGACTTGCTGGTCCGTTACGTCGAAGCGCTGGTTTACCAGGCGGTCGCCGAAAACATGGCGTCCGAGCAGTCGGCCCGCATGGTGGCCATGAAGGCCGCCACGGACAACGCCGGCAGCGTGATTGGCGAACTCAAATTGGTTTACAACAAAACGCGTCAAGCGGCGATCACGAAAGAACTTTCGGAAATCGTCGCCGGTGCCGCAGCGGTTTAAACCGCGATTCAAGATTTAAAGAACGGAAAAGGACTCAATCATGGCTCAGGCTCAAGGCAAGATTGTTCAGTGTATTGGTGCTGTGGTGGACGTGGAATTTGCGCGCGACCAGATGCCCAAGATCTATGACGCGCTCAAGATGGAAGGCTCCGCGCTGACGCTGGAAGTCCAGCAGCAGCTGGGTGACGGCATTGTGCGCACCATCGCGCTGGGCACCTCGGACGGCCTGCGCCGCGGCAACGTGGTGTACAACACCGGCGCCAACATCACGGTGCCCGTGGGCAAGGCCACACTGGGCCGCATCATGGACGTGCTCGGTGCGCCAATTGACGAGCGTGGTCCCGTCAGCCAGGAACTCACTGCCCCGATTCACCGCAAGGCCCCGGCTTATGACGAACTGAGCCCTTCGCAGGAACTGCTGGAAACCGGCATCAAGGTGATCGACCTGGTCTGTCCTTTCGCCAAGGGCGGCAAGGTCGGCCTGTTCGGCGGCGCCGGCGTCGGCAAGACCGTGAACATGATGGAGCTGATCAACAACATCGCCAAGGCGCACTCGGGTTTGTCCGTGTTTGCCGGTGTGGGTGAACGTACCCGCGAAGGCAATGACTTCTACCACGAGATGGCCGACTCCGGCGTCGTGAACCTCGAGAACCTCGGCGAGTCCAAGGTTGCCATGGTGTACGGCCAGATGAACGAGCCCCCAGGCAACCGTCTGCGCGTGGCGCTGACCGGCCTGACGATTGCCGAGTCCTTCCGTGACGAAGGCCGCGACGTGTTGTTCTTCGTGGACAACATCTACCGCTACACGCTGGCCGGTACCGAAGTGTCCGCGCTGCTGGGCCGCATGCCTTCCGCCGTGGGTTACCAGCCGACGCTGGCCGAGGAAATGGGCCGCCTGCAGGAGCGTATTACCTCCACCAAGGTCGGTTCCATCACCTCCATCCAGGCCGTTTACGTGCCAGCCGATGACTTGACCGATCCCTCGCCAGCGACCACCTTTGCCCACCTGGACTCCACCGTGGTGCTGAGCCGTGACATTGCTTCGCTGGGTATCTACCCTGCGGTGGACCCGCTCGATTCGACCAGCCGCCAGCTCGACCCCAACGTCGTCGGTGAAGACCACTACGCCACGGCCCGTGCCGTACAGGGCACGCTGCAGCGCTACAAGGAACTGCGCGACATCATCGCGATTCTGGGCATGGACGAACTGGCGCCTGAAGACAAGCTCGCCGTGGCCCGCGCCCGCAAGATCCAGCGTTTCCTGTCGCAGCCTTTCCACGTTGCTGAAGTGTTCACCGGTTCGCCCGGCAAGTACGTGACCCTGGCTGAAACGATTCGCGGCTTCAAGATGATCGTGGCCGGCGAGTGTGATCACCTGCCAGAGCAGGCGTTCTACATGGTCGGCACGATTGACGAGGCGTTCGAGAAGGCCAAGAAGGTCTAAGCGATGGACACCTCCCACACCATCCATGTCGATGTTGTCAGCGCGGAAGAGTCTATCTTTTCCGGCGAGGCCAAATTCGTGGCTTTGCCGGGCGAGGCGGGCGAGCTGGGTATCTACCCACGCCACACGCCGCTGATCACCCGGATCAAGCCCGGTGCTGTGCGTATTGAAAAGGCCGATGGTTCGGAAGAGTTTGTTTTCGTGGCCGGCGGCCTGCTCGAAGTGCAGCCCCACTGTGTCACGGTGCTGTCCGACACCGCCATCCGCGGCAAGGACCTCGACGAAGCCAAGGCCACGGCCGCCAAGGCTGCCGCAGAGGAAGCGCTGAAAAACGCCAAGAGCGATATCGATATCGCGCTGGCCCAGTCCGAGCTGGCCGTGATGGCCGCGCAGATTGCGGCCCTGCGCAAGTTCCGCCAGAAAAAATAAGCGGAATCGCCCCCACCAAAAGCCCCGTCCGTCAGGCCGGGGCTTTTTTCATGGGCGCGACTCGTTTCCTGCGCGGGCCCCGGTCCGGCTCCGTCCGCGGCAGGCTGTTGTGGATGCGCTGCACCTGAGGTACTTGTTTTCTTGCCGGATTGACGTTTTCCCCATATACGGTGGTTGCAGCTAGCTATCAAATAAGGAGTGGCTGTAACAGCTGGACACGAGAAGAGCCAGCGGGGTGCGCCGGTGGGCGTTATCGTCGCGAGGAGTTCAACCGGAAGACAAGGCAACACCAATGGACAGCATTCTGGACAGTTTGACGTGGGCGGAGGAGTTGGAGCCCGGGCGCAAGGCCAGGCGTCTGCGCCACGTGTGGCTGAAGCGGGTTCTTGTGCTGGTGGCTGTGGTCGCCGCCCTGGGTGTGCTCATGGTGCCCTGAGCCCACCCGGCTTACCGCAGCAGGGGGGCGTCGGGCAGTTCGTTGGGACCCGGCTCGGTACCGCCAGTGCCTGTGGGCACGGCAAAGTGCTGCATCAGCACCGCCGAGGTTTCTTCCAGCGCCTGGGTCAGCCCGTCTTCATAACGCTTTTCCCGAAACGCGCTGGCCATGTGGGCCACCATGGCCTGCCACTGCGGCGGGCTCACATGCCTGGCCACGCCGCGGTCGGCCACGATTTCGATGGCGTGCTCGGCCAGCAGCACATAGATCAGTACGCCGTTGTTGTACTCGGTGTCCCAGACGCGCAATTTACCAAACATCATCACCGCGCGTTCGCGTATGAGGGTGCTGATGGGTGTGTTTCTTCCCAGCCGCCACAGATAGCTGGCGGGCAGTGACGACTCGACACAGATGCGGATCTCGCCGCTGTGGCGTCGCTCGCTGGCGGCCACGCGCCGGGCCAGCCGGTCCAGCAGGTCGGACGGGACGGCGCGCGCCGTGTCGGACGCATCCAGCCACAGGTGCCGGATCAGGACTTTGAGCTTGTTGATCATGGTGCTCACCAGTTCCCCGACGCGCCGCCGCCACCGAAATTGCCACCACCACCGCTGCTGAAGCCGCCACCGCCGCCCCAGCCGCCGCTGCCGCCACCGCCACCGCCAAAGCCACCACCGCCCCAACCGGACGATCGTCCCGCACGCCCGATGGATCCCAGCGAGCCCACGCTGGCAATCAGCGCAAACACCGCGCCGATCAGCGTGGCGACGCCGCCAATCAGCAGGCTGCTGGTGAAAAACCAGGCCAGGCCGCCGACCGCGCCACCGGTCAGCATGGCCCCCAGCTTGCGGCCGAAGATGCCCGACATCACCCGGGCGGCTATCGGAACCGCAAAAAACAGGAACACCGCCATGTCAGTCCAGTTGAAACCCTTGCCGCCCGAGCTGCCCGCCTGGGCATCAGGCACAGGCAGCTTTTCTCCGCTGATCAGCGCGATGATCTGGTCGGTGGCCGCGTCGAGCCCACCGGCGAAGTCGCCCTGCCGGAAACGCGGAGTGATGGCGCGGTCGATGATCTGGCGCGCTGCCAGATCGGGGATCGCACCCTCCAGCGTCTTGGTGGTTTCGATGCGCACCTTGCGGTCGTTTTTTGCCACCACCAGCAACAGGCCGTCGCCGACGTCCTTGCGCCCGATCTTCCAGCTGTCGCCGACCCGCTGCGCGTAGGCGGCGATGTCTTCCGGCGCGGTGGTCGGCACCATCAGTACCACCACCTGCGCGCCGCGCGCCTGCTCGAAAGCCGCCAGTTTGGCCTCCAGCGCCTGGCGCTGCGCGGCATCGAGCGTCCCGGTGCTGTCCATCACACGCGCAGTCAATGCAGGAACGGGCAGCACGTCCTGCGCCCACGTTGTCAGGGCGCTGAACAGCAGGCCGGCGGCCAGCAACAGGCCCGGCACGGCGCGAGCTGACGCGCCGACCGCGGCCCGGCCCGGGAAGCAAAGCAGAGGGCGGCGCACGAGGAGCAAGGCGCTGGCCGCTTATTTCTTGTTGAAGTCCACGGTCGGCGGCGTCGAGATCTGTGCCTCGTTCTGCACGCTGAAGGTGGGTTTGACCTTGTAGCCGAACACCATGGCCGTCAGGTTGTTCGGGAAGCTGCGTGCGAGCACGTTGTAGGCCTGCACCGCCTGGATGTAGCGGTTGCGCGCCACAGTGATGCGGTTTTCCGTGCCCTCCAGCTGGACGCGCAGGTCCTGAAAGCCCTGGTTGGCCTTGAGGTTGGGGTAGTTTTCCGTCACCACCAGCAGGCGTGACAGGGCAGAACTGAGTTCACCCTGCGCCGCCTGGAATTTCGCAAAGGCTTCGGGGTTGTTCAGGGTCTCCGGCGTCACCTGCATGGAGGTGGCCTTGGCCCGGGCTTCCACGACCTTGGTGAGGGTTTCCTGCTCGAAATTGGCCTCACCCTTGACGGTGGCAACGATGTTGGGCACCAGGTCGGCACGGCGCTGGTACTGGTTGAGGACTTCCGACCAGGCCGACTTGGTCTGCTCGTCCAGTCGCTGGAAGTCGTTGTAGCCGCAGCCCGACAGCAGCAGGGCCAACACGGTGAAAAGGCCGGCAAGGCCCCGGCTGAAAAAACGTGATTTCATGGCAAGCCTCCAAAAGTGCAAGCTGCAACACTACCATAGTCGAATGTCGCCGCACCCCCTTCTTTATTCCCTCCCGGCCCTTGATCCGCTGCAGGTGCTGCAGGCCTCGCAGCGACCGGTGTCCGCCACGGCTGCGGCTCGACCAGGCCTGATCGTGGCGGGTGCCACCGGTGCGCTGGGCAGCGAGGTCCTGCGACGGCTGGCCGGCAGTGGCGGATTTGCGCACACCCACGTGCTGGCGCACGAGCCCATGAGCACCGGGCTGGCGCAGGTCACGATTGCGTCCGCGCGCGGCGAGGACATCGCTGCCTGGCCGGTGCGCCCGTTGCCGGTACAGACCGGCGTGGTGATGTTCGAGCCGCCCCGGCTGTACCACGACCGGGAGCGCGCGCTCTGGACGCCGCAACCGGCGCAGTTGCCCGCGCTGGCGCAGTGGCTCAGGCGTTGTGGCGTCCAGACCCTGGTGCTGGTGCTGCCGCATGCACCGGGTCGGCTGCCGCAGGCGCTGCGCCACGGTCTGGCCAGCATTGACGAGCAGCAGGTGGCCGCGCTGGGGTTCGAGAGGGTGCTGCTGGTGCGTTCTGCACAAAAGCAGCTGACACCGCAGGGCGGCAGTTTGCCCGAGAAGGTCGCGGCCTGGATGCTGTCGACGTTCAGGTACATGGTCCCGGCGGCAGCGCAGCCGGTGCGGCCTGCCAGGCTGGCCGAGTTTGTGGATGTGGTCCTGCGGGTGCTGCCGCCGGGCATCCATGTGGTGGCGCCCGAACTGCTGTGGCAGGCCGTGCAGGCGCCCCACATGCAGGATGTGGTGCGGGCGTGGCTTAATACAGGTCCGCATTGCCAGGCGGACTGAACACGCACATCCTCCCATTCACCCATGCGAAAACCCAAAGTTTCCCCGGCCGACAACGGTAACGCCGATGAGATCGAGACGGCTTTTTACGAGGCCCTGCAGGCCGGCGACATCGACCGGCTGATGGCTTGCTGGGCCGACGAGGACGACATTGTCTGTGTCCACCCCGGCGGGCCCCGGCTGGTGGGCGCGGGTGCAATACGCGCCGCCTTTGACGCCATGTTTGCCAACGGCAGCATTCGGGCGCATGCCGAAAAAGTCCGCAAGATCGAAACCATGGCCGCCAGCGTGCACAGCGTGCTCGAACGCATCGAGGTCATGACCGAGGAGGGCCCGCGCCATGCTTATGTGATTGCCACCAATGTGTATCACAAGACGGCGCAGGGCTGGCGCCTGGTGGCCCACCATGCCAGCCCCGGCACGCCCCGCGAGATGCAGGAAATCTCGGACAGCCCGCAAGTGCTGCACTGAGGCGGAAGACGCGATGTTTTACGACGCACCGTGGTGGCTGCCCGGCGGCAACCTGCAGACCATTTATGCCGCGCTGCGCTCACAGCGTTACCTGGCCGAAGCGCCGAGCTTTCGCCGCGAGCGCTGGACCGCGCCGGATGATGATTTTGTCGATGTGGACTTCGCGCGCCCTGCCACGGCTGGTGCCGCGGCAGGGCAGGAGCCCCTGCTGGTGCTTTTTCACGGTCTGGAAGGGTCCTCGGCCAGCCACTATGCCGAGGCGTTTGCTGATGTCGCCCGCGAGCGCGGCTGGGCCTGCGCCGTGCCGCATTTTCGCGGTTGCTCGGGCGAGCTCAACCGTGCGCCGCGCGCCTACCATTCGGGCGACTTCGAGGAGATCGACTGGATTCTCCGGCACTTCCGGGCCGGCCACGCCGGCCCGCTGTTTGCCGTCGGCATTTCGCTGGGCGGCAATGCCTTATTGCGATGGGCGGCTGAAATGGAAACTTCGGCGGGCCGTGTGGTCAACGCCGTCGCCTCGGTCTGCTCCCCGCTGGACCTGGCGGCCAGCGGCCACGCGATCGGCCGGGGTTTCAACCGCTTGGTCTACACCCGCATGTTCCTGAACTCCATGGTGCCCAAGGCGCTCAAGAAGCTGGAGCAGCACCCGGGCCTCTTCAGCGCCGACGCCCTGCTCGCGGCGCGCGACCTGTACGCCTTCGACAATGTTGTCACGGCACCGCTGCATGGGTTCAAGAACACCGAAGACTACTGGACGCGCGCCTCGGCCAAACCACACCTGCGGCGCATCGTGGTCCCGACGCTGGCGCTCAATGCCCTCAACGACCCCTTCATTCCGGCCGGCAGTCTGCCGCAGGCCGGCGATGTGAGTGCGGCCGTGACGCTCTGGCAGCCGCGCGAAGGCGGCCACGTCGGTTTCCCGTCGGCGCCTTTTCCGGGACATGTGCGCGCCATGCCCGAGGCGGTGTGCGGGTTTTTCTCGGCGCTTCTCGGCGCAACAGCCAGCGGGGCAAAATAGGCCGCATGGATGACATTGTTCGCCAGGCCATCGCCAAGTGGCCCAACGTTCCGCACTGCTACGGCTGGCTGGGCCTGGACGCGCGCGGCAACTGGTACATGCGCGATGACAAGGCCCAGGCGGCGGGCCCCTTTGCCGGCGGCGCGGCGGCTGGCAAGGGTTCGCTACTCAAACACGACAAGCTGATCGACTTCATCGCCCGCAACTACGAAGGCGACGCGGCCGGCCAGTGGTTTTTCCAGAACGGGCCGCAGCGCGTTTATGTTGAACTCGAGGCGACACCGCTGGTCTGGCGTATCGGCAGCGCAGCGGATTTTTCAGTGACCGCGCACACCGGCCGGCCCGCGCGTGTGCAGCGCTGCATTCTCGATGAACACGGCCGGCTCTACCTGGAAACCGACCTGGGTTTTGGCCTTGTGCACACCCAGGACATGATGCAGGCGTCGGAGGCGATCGAGCAGGGCCTGTGGGTGCCGGTGGACGTCGCTACCCGCGACCTGCCGTCCCGCTTCGGTTATGTGCGCAGCCCGGCGGCCAGTCCTGATACGCCTGCTTAGTGCTATTTATTTAATAGCAATCTGCTCTTGTAATGAAAGGGCTTGAGCCTGCTTTGACCATAAAAAAAGCCGGTCAAAGACCGGCTTTTTTTGCAAAGGCTGAGACCGCTTATTTGGCGGCGCTAACCATGTATTCGACGGCAGCCCGGATATCCGCGTCGGAGGCAGAAGAACCGCCTTTGGGCGGCATGGCATTTTTGCCCTTGATCACGCTGGCCGTCAGCATGTCCAGACCGGTCTGGATGCGTGGCGCCCAGGCGGCCTTGTCGCCAAACTTGGGCGCACCAGCAACACCTGACGCATGGCAGGCCAGGCAGGCCTGCTTGTACAGCGCTTCGCCGGCGCCAGCCTTGGATGCTGCGGCTGGCGCGGCGGCGGCCACCACCCCGGGTGCTGTCGCCACCGCGGGAGCGGCAACAGGTGCCGCTGGAGCGACGGGCGCTGCAGCAGCGCCTGCATCTGCCGCGGCTGCGGCCTTTTGCGGCTCGGCGAACTTTGCACCGGCGGCATTGGTCAGGTGCACCACGGCCCTGCCGATTTCGACATCGTCAAAATCACCGCCGCCCTGCGGGCCCATGGCGTTTTTGCCTTTGAGTGAAGAGTTCCACAGGGCCTCGAAGCCGGTTTTGATGCGTGGCGCCCAGGCGGCTACGTCGCCAAACTTGGGGGCGCCGGCTGCACCGGTGGCGTGGCAGGCGGCGCATTGCGCTGCATACACTTCGCTGCCGGCTTTCAGCGGACGGTTGGCATCGCGGATTTCAACCATGCCAATTTTCTGGATGCGCTGCGCAACGGCTTTTTCGGCGTCACCCGTACCCGCGGCAGGTTTGTTGTCCGACGAGACGTAATAAACCAGCGCAATGATGGCAAAAACTGGGACAACAAAGGAAAAGAAAACGGCAAGCAGGAGCTGCTTGGGTGTTTTGATGGGGCCTGAGTGGTCTTCTTCGTGGGCCGTCGTTGGATCGTTTGCGCTCATGGCTTCCTCAAAAAACTAAAAATCGGTAACTAAAGCAACTCATATTCGACAACCTTCGATTATAGCCGCCACCCCTGTAAATCCCGGACGCGGCCTGTCCGACTGATAGAATCAGGCTCTTCCATAAGTGCAGTGCGCCCAGCGACTGCCCTTGCGGGTCACCTACCCGCTGCAAAGCGACGGTAGATGCCTTGTTTCAGCGTTGCGGCTGTAGCTCAGTGGATAGAGTATTGGCCTCCGAAGGCTGTCGTCATCGGGGGAAATCGCAACAGTTAGACTATTGGTCTCCAAACAGCATGCGGCTGTAGCTCAGTGGATAGAGTATTGGCCTCCGAAGCCAAGGGTCGTGGGTTCGATCCCCGCCAGCCGCACCAAGCCTAGCGTCATGTGAAAGCTCGCCCACATCATGTGCGGCGCTTCACTCATTCGACATTCCGAACGGGCACAGCTGTTCAGTAGACCAATAGTCCGGACTTTCTCTTTCGAATTACGTGTGCCTTGGCTGTGCCCAGTTCGTGCCGAGGCTGACGTGGTGGAGAAGTTCTGCATGACACAACCGACCGTTGCCCCTGTGCCGAACATCAGAGAGTGGGAAGAAGTCCTCCCAGTGTGTGTAATCGCAGGATACGGAGCTTGACAGCGTGACTACCCCCCCTGTACGGTGACGGTTAGCTGGTCTTTCGACGCTTAGCCACGGTTGAGGGACTCATAATCCTTTGGCCCACAGTTCAAGTCTGTGACGCCCTACCACCCGCTTTCCGTTCAGATATCCGCCTCAGCGTCCGGTTTCGGGCCTGGGGCGTTGTTGTTCTGGATGGCTGGAAAGCTGAAATCTCCGGGAAAATAGCTTGGATAGAGGGAACCCCTGTGACTCAACCCGTAGCCCATGCCAAATTCATTTCCACTTGCAGAAGGGCGCAAGCCGATGCCGCCCACAAGTTCGGATTGATCAAGCTTGTGGCCACCAAGGAGCCCAAAGCGATTCAGGCGGCCATAGCCGCTGCAAGCAAGGCGGCCAAGCGCAGGGATGCCTATGCGGGAAAGCTGGCAGAGCTGGGAGAAGACCTTAAAGGCCTAGTTTTCGGTGTCGTGCTGGAAGAGGGGCTTTAATGTCGCAACACTTCATTCACTATGTTCCGCGGCGAGTTGTTACGCGCTTTCCTCAGCGCGCAGAAAGTGATTGGTTTGCTGAGACGCATGATCGCAAGAGTGGGTTTTTACGGCCGATGTTTCATACGAGTCGGCAAATCACTGGGGCGGCGTCTGCAGTTATGCCGGGGGATACGATATGGATTTTGGGGCAAATATTCTCGCCTTGGGGAGCACTTCCACCTGCATTGGACTCGCGCATCGACGTCGAAAGGGTTGAAAAAACAAAGAGCAACGCTTCTCGCTTCATTGCCGCCAGGACGTCGTCTTGGTTTCCACTAGCGGATATCACTGGCGTACTTTTGAATCTCCAGACGATAACAACCAAGGGGCGACTGAATAGATTGCAAAGTAATCCGTGCATGCCAATTGGTCAAAGCCTGCAATCTATGCGCCGGTTGGTGTCCCCCGGGCCATTGCAGGCGTGGAGTCAATTATTGTGCGCAACGGAGCTTAATTTCATCAGTTATCGGATATGCGATGGAACATCGGCTGCCTTTGCTAAAGCAAAGGAGTTGGTTTCTGAGGGTGAGACTGTTTTTTGGGATAGATGGTGCTTGCCAAGGCGGCTCGCAGAGCGACGCGAGGCTGTTAATGACGACTCGCTCAACGACCATCTGATGACGCATCTCCGTCGATCAAAAGTGGTTTGGGGGATTGAATCTGAAAAATACGCGATCGACACTAGCTACGCCGCCAAGGAAAAAGTTGAGTCAATCCGATTGGGCACATATCGATCGGTAAAAGTCCCAGAAAAGATGATGTGAGGCACTATGTTGACGAGTGCGTTCTTATTCTTTGAGAGTTGCAATCGTTTTTGCCAAATCGCTCCAAGGGACGCACTTGATGCTGTTGCTTGAAATGGCAGAGAAGCTTGATGTGGGCTTGATTTGTCCACTATAGACGCCAAGAACCTTCTTGCCCGCGGCCAAACTTTGAGTAATCTCCCACTCAACCCATTTGCTCGCTGCCGAATGCGGAGAAAGATAGACGACGGTCACTGATGATTGAGCTATTCGCTCGCTGATTTTTTGTTTGATATAAGACGCCCGCTCACTGTCGTATGGTTCAGACACCGACCAATCATTGAACTCTAGCGGTGAATTCTCATTTTTTGCCTGGCCACGAAGCAAGTTCACTTCGTTAAGGTCTTCATATGCAAAACTGATGAAAACATTTCGTTTTGACCTGAGCTCGTCTTTTGCCCTCTCAATTAAGTCTTTTACGTCTCCAATGCGTCGAGGCCCGCTACTGCTTCCGCCCATGTCACACCTCCAAGCCAATGTATTCTTTGCATGCTATGCAGACCCCGCAAGGTTCTGGTGTGCCAGCATGGCAAGAGTATGTTTCACGAATACCACGCTCTTTCGCAATTGCCAATACTTCGGCCTTCGTAAATGAGATCAGCGGTGTAAGTATTTTCATGGGCCGGCTCATAATTTGGCTTAAAAGAGAACTCGCCTGATTAGCAAAATCGCGACGCTGATCAGGAAAGAGGCTTAAACGCTCATCGAGAAATCCGATGGCTAAAGCATCCCCCTTAACTTCGTGGGCAAGGGCTGCCGCGCAGAGAAGGAACAACATATTCCGCCCCGGAAGAAATGCATCCTCAAGAATTCGCTTATTCGGATCCGTTAAGCCACAAGAGAAGAACGCACCGTAGCCCGGAAGTTGGATTACTTGAGGCTGCGGAAGACCATGCTTAAGAAAATTGGAGAAGCAAGCCGCCTTTTCGCGTTCAAGATTCAATTGTCCGTAGTCGACAAACAATGGAAACTGTTCCAACCCTTCTTCCTTAATCAGCGAGCTCATGACGGTCGAATCCAGTCCACCCGATACGAGGGTTACGATTTTCATACGCGTAACTCCTTCGCAGCTCTCATCGTGATCCAAATGGCCCAATCAATAAACCCAACCGGATGTCCACATTCGGCTGCGTAGCGGCTCGCGATGATTTCAGTCTGCTCGTATCGTTTAAGTGTGGACAACTCGACTCCATCATTTGGTAATAGCCCAAGCCGCTGAAGGAATGCTAAGACATGAACGTCCAGTATTGCGATGTCATAGCTCAACCCAATGTTTCTCAAGAACATACTGGCTTGCTTTGGACCAATACCAGGCATATCGCGCACTAGGTTCGCCCTTACGTCTTTTATGGGGCGCCCAGATGGGAGTCGCTCGCTGAGAGATTCGAATTGCAAGATTTTTCTCATCTGAGCAAGTTGCCTTGCACGCATTTGCGGGAATCGATAGGAGGATCGTTGGCCAACGCTTGCATGCTGATCTGCCAATACTGTACAGACCTCTTCTTCAAAAGCGTCGTCTTTCTCTTGCCATCTTTTATTCGTGAGTAGGCCGGCTTTACAAAGTCGATCCAACGCTGCATCTGCCGATTCAGCACGTACTTGACTGCCTAGCAAGCAAGCTACAAGCTCATAGCGAAGGTCAACGTCTCTACGGACGATGCTCCTACGACTGGTGGCAATTCTTTCGGTAATTAGATCGCAAATGACCTTCACCGTCCCATGAAGGGAGTGATTGTGAAAAATGAGTTCAGTCATGAGTTGTATGCCGTAGCCAGAACCGCACCCAAATAAGGAATATGACGCAGAAGCTTTTCAGGCTCCGCAGACCGGAGCATGGTCTGTACGTTGGACATCCAGTCACAGAAGTAATCATAGTTGTAGCTTGCGGCGCGCAAGGCAAAAGGCGCACTTTCAAGCTGAACTAGGTTGCGAGCCTCCTTTTTACTGATACGACCACCAAAATTCGCGTACAGCGCATCGAAGTGTTGGAAATGCAAAAGGCTGTGAGTGTCATAGTTGGCTGCAGTCCGGCACCATTCCAGCCCATCGAAGCAATCTCCACCGCAAAGCGCCAGCGCTGCAATGGAGGTTGGATTCCCCGTACCTAGGATGTGCAATGGCTGGTAATAACCAATATTGTCGAGTGCTCGCCGGATCGCCTTCACCGTTTTCATTCGGGTAAGAATGCCGTCCCCAAGCTCACGCTCTGGAATGGCGATTAGGGTTGGGCGGATTTCCTGTGCGATTTTTACTACGATCTCGACAGCCGCAGCGGCGACGTCCCGAGTACCAACTGGGAGGTGAACGATAGGGCAGAGAGTTTCGCGGCCGAGACCAGTCTTGAACATATCCCGTTCATAGCTTTTCAGAATATTTTCGATAATTATCGCGTTTGAGCCTTTGGGCTCTACATGATCATATGAAAATACGATATCAGCCGACACCTCAAGAACCACGTCATGGAAAAACTCGACACACCATCCGCTAGTATTTTTGTTTGAGCGGTAATCATGGTTTCGTGAGGCTTCGTAGTTTCCTGAGTCCAAAAATAACAAGGACTTTGATTGCTTAACAGCATCGACAGCCTCCCAAAATTTGGTGCTTCGGCGTTTCCCCACGTGCTCTTTGGCATCGTAGGCGGATATTAGGCATGCAGGTGGAGCAAGCTCCCCCATCAATTCGAGACCATCTAGCGGAGTTAGCTGAGTTTCAAATGACGATAGGGAGAAAACAAAGGAAGGCAGCGCGAGGGTTTTGTCCCCAACATGCACCGCGTAGGGCCGTTCACGTGTCTCACCACCCTGTGAAAAGTGGTCTACCAGTTTTTGTTTGAGCTTTAGAAAGTCAGGGTGAGATAGATCGCCAGTCCAGCCGGGAGCATCAGTTCGGGTATAGCCGCCCTTTCCAAGCGGTGTACCAACGGCGTCGATCGTAAAGGGAAAGATAGGGCGATTGTTTGATGCCGCATATTCCCATTCATCTGCAAATATAGGTTTCCTTAGAGTGTTTTTGGAAACAATGGGGATCACGACGTCGGATTCAACGATTTCCTTCCTGACCCGGTGTTCCCAATCGCCATGGTTGAGATCCTCGGCTGACCATACGTGTAGCGTGGGACTACGAAGGCCATTAGCAAGTTTTTCCGTTAGGGCCTTATCTTCAGACGCATAGATTATGCAGACGCGCCTGAGAGTGCGAGTCGAGTCCCCTGTAGCCATGCTGCCCCCCCTTTTTTTATCGAATGTAACAACATTTCCTGGGTGCTGGCTATCACCCTTAGGGTGCCAGAGGCGATGAATTTGCAACTTGCTCCTGTTCCCTTCCCTGGAGCACTGCATTTTTGTTGGCAGTGTAAGTTTCAATTTCCCAATCGGCAGGCGCCAATTTAAGAAATGCCGCTTCATATTTTTGGGCATGCTCAATTTGATTCAAGGCAAAGCAGCAATTGGCCAATGAAGCGTAGATCCAAAGCGCATCTGAGCGTTGATCGAAGGAGGGGCTGGCAACGAGGCTCGTCAGAATTTCAATTGTGGCTTGGCGGACTTTTCGCGCACTTAGTGCATCGTATTGGGCCTCGGCTTGATCTACTTGCAATGGGGCGCGAAAGTCATAGCAGACTGCAAGATTTTCACCGTTGTAGTAATCACGTGTGACCTCAAAGCCTCTCCCGTAGTATCGAATTGCGGCATTTAGTTGAGCCAGGTCACCTGTCTCTTGCCAGAGTCGTTTTCTTATGGCGCCGGTGATACCGAGTGTTTCAGGGTCGTTGGATTTGTCCGGAGCAAGCTGGTCAATGATCCGTAGCCCTTCAATGAGAGCATCAAGCTTCGAAGGCTTTCCTGCTTTGTAAGTTGCTAATGCCAGTTGCTGAACCAGGTATGGCTCGCCAGGCTTCATTTGGTCCGCGGCTGTGAACGCTTTCACGGCGTCGTCGGCACGGCTGTCTTTGAACGCCTGTTGTCCGCTCTGTATTAAGGCAAAGAGCTTTTCCTGGACCGCTTCAGTTTCGTCAAGTAGCTGTCTGTACTCGTTATCCGTCATGCTTGGCTGCTGCAATCTCGGGAGATACGTGTACACAGGACTATCTGGTCTGGGTGATGCCAGCGCCTTGTTGATAAGTGCGCGGAGGGCTTTCTGCGCTCGAATCGCCTCGCTGTGACCAATGTCCTTGCCGAGATGCTCATAATGAAAAGTGTTCGAGTGGTCGAGGTCGAAGTAAAGGCGGCCAACATCCTCTTTCATGATAATGGTGGCTTGTGATCGCAGCGCGTGTCGAACTCCCAATTCGTAGACGGCATTAACGTTGCCGGTTGAGATATCCGCAATAACTAATTCGGCCCGCAAAAGCATTTCGTACATCTCAACGTCTATGACTCCTGAGTGCACAATTTCGTCCGACCGAATACACCGTAATCCTTCAGCTTCGACGGCTGGCGCGATGATCGCGCTGTAGGTGGCATCTAAATCTAGTGTTCTTCCGGTTTCGTAGTCAGTTTTCTTGCCAAACCCCATCACTACGAAACAGACTTGTCTATTGTCTTTAGTCATTGTTCTGTCTTCCCTCAAAGATCACTTGTCACCATTCATGCAACACCAAAGACTTCTTCAATCGAACGGACTCCATTGCTCCCCGCAACTTTATGTGCGACAAGCAGCGCTTGGGAGTACATGGATTGCCCTGCGCGCAAGGAGTCTGCGGCTTCAATAGCACTTAGATAGAGTTCCTTGGCCTTGACCATGTCATCGAGCATCAGGTATGCCTCGGCTTGAGTGGCCAGGCACCAGTGATTCCGCTCGGCATTTTCGCAGTGATTCAGAGCACGTTTTGCCATCGCGACGACGCTCTCGGGCACGCGTGAGGTGGCTGGGGCGGACAAAAGGTCTAGGAAGGCTATGTTGATCGCATGGTAGTAAGCTTGGGCAGAATCTTCCGACGACTCTGCAATTCCCAGCCCCTGCTTGTATAGCTCCTTGGCCCGTACTAAGTCGTCATTTGACCTCTCAGTAAGCCAACGCCGTTTGATTCTGCCACCCAAGACACCCATTGCCTCCGATGACGTGTGCTTGCAGTGACTTTCAAGCAGAGTCAGCGCTTCGCTTGACCGGTCGAGGCCATCCAGTGCCAAGGCTAATGAAATCAGTGCCGTCTCGTCGAGGTTGGCGACACGAGGCATTAAAGTATCAACAGCTGCTTGGAAGTCTCCTAGTTCTACCGCCAGGCGGGCGCCGTCAATCGCTGGCCTCCCCACCGCTTGACCGGTCAGTGCTTCAACGACCAATTGAAAGCCCTGATGCCCGGTATCAGGTGGTCGCACAATTCCCAAATGATTGCCAGGGACAACACGGCGAGTTCTATCCGGAAACGGAACTAACGAAGAGTCCTTTGGTACAAATTCATCACGGTCACCTTGGACAACCCAGAAGGCGAATTTTGGGTACTCTCCGATCCGATCTGCCCAGTCGCCACGAAGCCGTTTTATAAACGTACTGCTGCTCGACATGTCTCGTACTTGTCGCTTCAATTTCGCGCCAAATGAGGCTTTTCCCAAGCCTGCGCTCGGGGTTCCGAAGAGAATGACATGGCTTAGGCGACATGCCAAAGTTGGATCGTCAACAATCGCGCGTTGGACGACTAGGCCGCCCATGCTGTGAGCGATCAAGGCTATCCTCTTGTAGCGATTAAAGGGGGGCAACGACAGACTGGTCACAAGTTCGGTCGCGAGGGTGTCGATTTCCGGATCAGCGGACCATAGATGGGGTATGTCAATGCGCAAGGTGGATGGATAACCGATCCCGAAGATATCCCAGGAGTTAACTGGTTGCTCTTGCGCTAAGAGCCCGACAAACCCAGCCCAGGTGTCCGCATCACCTGAAAACCCGTGAACGAACACGACAGCGACATCTTGATTTTTCGATCGATAGTCAATTCGAGTGGGGGGACTTGGGTTGAACCGGCGCCATCCCAACCAGTTCGTGATTACGGTCGTGATTTCAGTCAGCATGAACTGACAGTCCTTATTTTCATTCCGGCACTTTTTGCGAGATCTAGAAAAGAAGCTGTAGCGTCCCCTTCTTTTCTTGGCCGCCCCTCCCAAACCGCTATAGCAAACGCCGTTTCTGGCGACGCCATTTCTCGGGCCTGACGGACGATTTCTTCATTCGCACGCTCATATGCCTCATCATCGCTTGCTGCCTCTGGCACTACGACTAGCTCGGCTTGTGGAATTTCTTTAATGATTTGATCAAACAGCGGCCCCCAGTCTCCAGGCCTATCGATCACTGAGGATTGCCGAAAGCGTTCCACGGAGAAGGGGAGAATGATCCTGAATTGGATGTTCTTTTTTCTTGCTACGTCGAGAGCAATTAGATCTGCGCCACAAGCTGCAGAACAGACTAAAAAAACCACATTCTCCTGTTTAAAGAGTGAGTGCAGGTCAGCTCTGACCTGGGCGATGTGATCGAGTGGGAAGCGGGGGACTTTAGATCCGACTGGATCAATCCTTCGCCCTGCCAAGGCGACAACAGCCTTTTGTGAGAGGGCCGCTGTGGATGCCATCAATACCCGGCCGTGGCGAGTTTCAAGGCTTCCACAATTCGGTCGCGCTCAAAGCTCGTAGCCCAGGCGGTACCGACGTTGAGCAAACCGTCGGGTGTGACATTGGACTTGGCTAGTTTGATTGCTGCCAACTTTAGTTTTGTGTCACTCTGTTTGGCGCGGTCAATTTCCCACTTCATCCAGTCACTTGTATAAGTTTTTTCACCTACTATTACAAGCAGGTGGGTTGACTCTTTCATCAATTTTGTGAGCGCTGCTTTGATAACCGGCGCCTCTGTACTGTCGATTGCAACGTTCGGCCCACGGCTGTCAAAGTCAAAGTCGAAATTGGGGTTCGCGTCCCAGGCTAGCATCAAGTTTTTATAATGCGCGTCTTCTGAGTGGTCGTAGCTTACAAATACCCTTGGCTTTGCCATACCGGATTTCCTTAGTGTGTTGTTAATTTTTTAGAATCATGCAGCTTGCATTTGCATTTTGTTGCATTTTGACTTGAACTGCATCGGCTGTCATGTGATGCATTTCCATAGGGTTTGCACTAGGCGCTTAAGCAACTGGCCGTCTCTCCGGTTCGTCCACTCCATTTACCTAAACCGTGGAGCTCTTCCTAGGCGTCCCAGCTCGGTGGCGAACTGCTGCATATTCCTCATCTCCAGCGCGTTCCTGATGTTTACTAGCCTCGTTCCGTCGGCTTGTAGGAAGCCTTGGCGTAGTGGGGCTGGAGGGGCGCTACTGGAGACATGAAAGAGCCACACGAATCCGCCGAAGGTTAGATTAAAGGCGCGGACCCCATAGCTGCGAACCGGCCGCGGCTCTGCGATCACCTGCAGGGTTTCGGTCATTTCACCGATCTTTAGGCCAAAAAGCAGCACCCCATACCGGTCTGGGTGGCCAGGGTCAGACGTGTCGAGCTGATTGCGTAGGATCTCCGAATGCACCGAGCCAAGCTGGCACTTTTCGAAGAACGGCAATGTCGATACGCCGGCGCGCCAGATGATGGATAGCTCGAACTGGGCTTCCCCCAGTTCTCCGGACACATTCAATGACATGATGTGTTCAGGAGAGAGATATGACGAAGACGAGAAGGAGCTTCACGGACGAATTCAAACGTGAAGCGGTAAAGCTGGTCAAGCAGCCCGGCGCCAAGGTCACCCACATTGCACGGGACCTTGGGATTGAACAAAGCGTTCTAAGGCGTTGGGTGGACCAGGAGCGCGGCGGGGTCCTGGACATGCGGCCAAGCCGGCCCATTCGAAGTGAGGCGGCTGGCGAAGTCGAGCGGCTGCAGCGTGAATTGCGCCGAGTCACGATGGAGCGCGACATCCTAAAAAAAGCGCTCGGCTACTTTGCCAAGGACCCGCAGTGAAGTACGGCTTCATTGCCAGGCATCGTAGCGTCTGGCCCACCCGCACCATGTGCCGGGTGATGGAGGTCTCCCCGAGCGGCTTCTACGAATGGCTTGGCCGTGCGCCCAGCCAGCGCAGTCAGGACGACTCGCGCCTGACCAGGCTGATTAGAGAGAGTTTCGAGCTGAGCGACCGCACTTATGGGAGCCCTCGCGTGTGGCACGACCTTCGTGCGCTGGGCGAGGCGTGTGGCAAGAACCGTGTCAGCCGCCTGATGCAGCTGGCCAAGCTGCAGGCCAGACGCAAACGCCGCAGGCTACCTGGTGACACCGCCAGCCGGCTGGAGAACCACATCGCACCGAATCACCTGCAGCGGGACTTCCAGGCTGACGGCCCGAACCAGAAGTGGGTGGCCGACTTCACCTACATCTGGACGGCCGAGGGCTGGCTGTATGCGGCGGCGGTGATGGACCTGTACTCGCGGCGTATCGTGGGCTGGTCCATGAGCGAGACCATGCAGGCCAAGATGGTCAGCGACGCATTGCTGATGGCGCTGTGGCGACGCGGCAAACCCAGCTCGCTGATGCACCACTCGGACCAGGGCAGCCAGTACACCAGCGATGACTTCCAGAAATTGCTCAAGGCCCAGGGCATCACCTGCAGCATGAGCCGGCGCGGTGAGTGCTGGGACAACGCGGCGATGGAAAGCTTCTTCTCATCGCTGAAAACCGAGAGACTGAGCCGCAAGGTCTACCGAACCCGGGAAGATGCGCGGGCCGACGTGTTCGACTACATCGAGAGGTTCTATAACCCCTTGAGAAAACACTCCAAGCTAAACTTCCTCAGCCCAATCCAGTTTGAAAGCTTAAAGGGCTAATGCAACCGTCCGGAGAACTGGGGGAAGCCCAAACAGCTTCATCTTGGCGTAGTCCAGTCCACGGACCTCGAGCATCGAACCCTCCCGAGAGTACTCGACGGGCTTATCAGGCGAAACAAAAATATTCCTCGCGTAGCCTTCCCAGACGCTCAGCTTTTGTTCGCATTCGTCGCACAGTAGCAGCTGCCTCATACCTTTTTGCTTGAATTCGTTCTGCCTTTCCGGCACGACCGAAAGGATCTCTAGCCGGTGTTTGTCGTCGTACAGCGGGCCGTAGATCCACTCAGGGTAGATGTGGGAGTTCCGAAGCTGCTTGTCCTTGAGGCAGAGTGCGCAGCGCATCTCAGTAGGCCGGTGGGTGCCGGTCCATCACGACCATCAGAATGCAACAGGCGTGCTGGAAGTTTTTGCGTTGCCCGGCGATGCCGTATTGCATCTTGACCCCATGGAAAAGGTTGTTACGTAGCCTGTGGCATATCAAGAGCAGCCCCCGGAGAATCCCGATCGGCGATTTTTCATCACCACTGATCACCGAGCGAACCAGCTCGGCGTTCTGACGAGAGCCCTTGTCGAGGCGCAGGCCGTCGAAGTAGTGCGTAAACTTGCCATTAGCAAAGTAGCGGTTTTGGAAATGCGCGAGCGCAGCCTCGTAAGGCTGCATGTCCAGACGGCCGATCTCTTGAAGCGTCACGGGGACTTGTAACAGTACAGTGGGCTTCGCCTCGGTGTTGCACACCGCGCCTTCGAAGGCGGCCCACAGGAGCGAGAACTCGCTGATGGCGAGCCGCTCGTCGCCGGTAAGGTCCACGTAACCTGGAATTCTTTGTGCGAGGTACTGGGTTGGGTCCATCACCCATTTTCGCTTAGTCGGCAGGTTATCCGGAACAATAGCGGAACACTGCTCAGGTTGATGGATTTCCTAAAATTGCGCTAAGTTACTGCCATCCAAGTACTTTCTGTTTTTATTTGATTCCGGTAGGTTCCGGAAAGCCCTTGGCGGTTTTATGTTCTAGCGGCCACTCGTAAAGCTGCTTTGTCCAGAATGAACTGAATCATGAATAAATCCGAACCGCTCGAACGCTTTGTCGATGCCCAGACTACTTGCTACGAAGCTGCGTGTGCGGAGCTCAAGGCGGGTAAAAAAACTTCGCACTGGATGTGGTTCATCTTCCCTCAGATGGAAGGTCTGGGTCAGAGTGCGATGGCGAAGCGCTATGCGCTCCATTCCCGACAGGAAATCATTTCCTATTTGAACCATCCGGTATTGGGTCCCAGGCTACTTCAATGTGTTGGATTGATGCTGGAGGCCAAGGGGAAGTCCGCGTACGAAATCCTGGGCACGCCGGATGATTTGAAGTTCAGGTCATGCATGACCATGTTTGCGGTCGTTTCAGACGAGACAGTATTCAAACAAACTCTGACCAGGTTCTATGACGGGAAGCCAGACCCACGCACCCTCAAGCTTTTACGTGCTTAGGTCCGACACGTAGTCCTACTGGCTTTGCAATGTCAGCTTTTCAGCTCTCTCGCTATCCGATTGCGAGCGTGCCCAACGCTAGTTCGATTGATGCGGATACCTCTTCATTTTTCATGATGCTCTGAGCTTGCGCTACGTTGCAGCAATTCAGGTAAGTCGATGCTGAAGTAATCGCACAGTTTGTCCAGCACATCCATCTCTATCCGCTCCGCTGTCTCGTAATACAGCCGTGTCAATGTTCCGCGGTTTATCCCCGTATCTCTCGCCACATCGGCAATTTTGAGCTTTCGTTCCCCGAGAAGCCGGGCGAAGTGACAGCGAATCATGACGTTGTTTTGTAAAAATTGATCTTCTAGAGATTAAAAAGACTTGCAATTGGTCAAATTTCGGATATATTGGTCTTCAGGAGATCAAAAAGATCCGAAATTAAGCAACTTGCTCTCCCAAGTGTAACTCGTCTATTGAAGGAACCAATGCAAGCATCTATCCCTGAGGCGGCCCCTCAAACCTACTTAACAACAGCAGAGTTATCGGCGTTAATTAAGTACGACTCTAGGACGATCCGTGATCGCCTGAAGGACAGTGTTCTTATCGAGGGGCGTCACTACATCCGTCCATTCGGCGGTCGAAAGACGCTTTATATCTGGGAGCACATTCAGGAAGACATGGCTCGCCATTCCCATATGTCAAGCTCACCCATTCCGCTGACCAATGGAGGAGCGCTCCATGGGTAGTATCCGACGTCGCCCCGAATCAGGGCTTTTGTTCCTGGACTTCGGGTATCAAGGACAACGTTTGCGCGAGCAGACGACCCTGCCTGACACTCCTGTCAACCGCAAGCGCCTTCAAAAGGCTCTCGACCGCGTGGAAGGTGAAATCGCGCTCGGCACCTTTGACTACCAAAAGACCTTTGGCAAGCCGTTGCCTTCAAGCCAACCCTTGGCCGAAGCCGCCGCAGAAGAAAGCACGCCTGAACTGCAACGACAACCCTCGTCACGTCCCGGCACACCCACCTTCCAGGTATTCGCCGACATGTGGTTCGCAGAGTCGGAAGTGTCCTGGCGGCGCAGCTACAAGGTCACGCAACGCGGGTCAATGGACCAGTACCTCATACCCTATTTCGGGGATAAGGAGGTCGGCCAGATCACCAAGGCAGACGTACTGGCATTTCGGGCAACACTCGCCAAAGTAACCACCCGAAAATCCCAAAACACATTGTCCAACCGTCGCATCAACTCCGTGATGAAGCCGCTGCGGCAGATCCTTAACGAAGCGGCCGACCGCCTCGAGTTTACTTCGGCATTTCGCAACATTAAGCCACTGAAGATGAAGCGAAGCGACGTGATGCCCTTCACCCTGGACGAGGTGCAGCAAATCCTCACGACGGCGCGACCGGACTACCGCGAGTATTTCACCGTGCGCTTCTTCACCGGTATGCGCACGGGCGAGGTCCACGGCCTGAAGTGGAAGTACATCGACTTCGAGCGCCGATTGATCCTGGTGCGCGAGGCCATCGTGATGAAAGAAGAGGACGAGCTCAAGACCGACGGCAGCGTGCGCGACATCCAGATGAACGACATTGTCTTCGATGCACTGCAGGCGCAGTTCAAGGTGACGGGCAAGACGTCGGAGTTCGTCTTCTGCAACCGCAATGGGACGCCCATCGACAACCAGAATTTTCTGAACCGGGTATGGTCGCCGCTGCTGCGCCACCTCGACATACCGCACCGTCGGGCCTACCAGATGCGCCACACCGCAGCAACGCTGTGGCTGGCATCGGGCGAAGCGCCGGAATGGATTGCCCGCCAGCTGGGCCACACCAGCACAGAGATGCTGTTCCGTGTGTACAGCCGATATGTGCCCAACCTGACCCGACGGGACGGCTCGGCCATGGAGCGCTTGCTCAAGCAGCACATCTCGGTGGCACCGGTGCGCGGGATTGTGGTGCAGCTGCCAGAGGAGCGCCCGGCCATTACAGCCAAAGGGAGTGGGGCGCCCACAGATAAGGCGTCTTCGACAGGCGCCGTCGATCTGGCGTGTGCATCGGATGCCGGCAACGGCGAGTGCATCCGCGCGCTGGACGAACTGGGCCCGGGTGACGAGGCGATCACCCGCACCTCGGCGGCCGACCTGCGCCGACGGCGTGCGCCTGACGATTCAACGTCCCTGATGTCGCTCATCAAGAGACCGGAGCTCCCGGCGTTCTTGAAGCAGGACTAGCCGCCACCTCACTGAAAGAGCCATCCGCTGGCCGGCAGGGCAAGGTGCCCAACCAGCCAGGTAGGCGGAGCTTTGCCCGAACGAAAAGCCATTCCAGCAAGAACTGCAAACAGCAGACCTGCCTCAGCCCATTCACTACAACTCAACAAACCGGAACCACCATGAACTTCACCAACTTCGACACTTTCGACACCGACATCAGCGACTTCAACGAAAAGCTGAAAGCGCGCGTCGCCGGCCTTTCCGCCGCGTCAGGAAATGCATTCGGGCAATCCGATTCGCCCGCCGCCGGGCCGCGCTTCTACATCTCCGACCCGCTTGAAGAATGCGTCAACGCTTTAGGCCACCTGGCCGCTCCCTGGTCAGTGGTGCGCGTCACCGGCTACGTGGGCGCCGCACAGGCCTACGGCATGGACCCGAGCCTGACCGCTCAGGGCGAATTTTCAGATGCCTGCGATTCCTTCATGTCATTTGCCCGCCTGGGTTCGGGTGACCAGACGGTGGTGTTCCCCACGGCCTATGCCGCTGGCTGGCTGCCAAAGCCCGGTGTGTACGAGATGAAACTGATGAGGCGCCGCGTTCCCGGCACCCCGGACGACGCCCTCATGGTTCACCGCTTGAGCGTGGCCCGCAAAGGTCTAGCAGTCACCCCTTGGGGGCTCGATCACCTGGGCCTGCCTGATCAGCTGCTACTCGAACTGCACAGGGTGCTGGCCAGCATGAAGCCGGTGCACCAGGCGGTTTGTATAGCTGCAATCAGCAGGCCGGACATTGAGCACAAGCTCACACCCATTGTTGATGACACGGGCGAGCTGGCTGTTGTGCTGGACCCGCACACCTTGAGCTGTGGTATCCGAGCGGCCATGGCGCTTTGCGCGCTGGACCTGAACGCCGATGAAGCATCGTTGGCCCGCGTGGCTTGCCTGATCAGCGATCTGGGTGTTTTGGCAGCGACGGAAGTGTCGGCCGGCCTGAAGGGGCCCAACTGTCCTGGCCCCAGCCACGGAATGCAGCCAGCTGATGCCCGCCAAGCGCATCCGCGCACCGCCGCCTTCCTGAAATCTTTGCTGAGCCGCTTCGCGGAACTGGAGCCCGATGACGCTGCCTATCTGGAGGGACTGCTGGGAACCGAGGCCCATCGCCCCTTTCGCATTGGAAGCAAACAAGGGGGTCCTTTCAGTGATCGCCCGGTGGACCCGGTGCTGGCGCGCATGGGTTGTGCGATGGGCGATGCGCTGTCGCAGACCCGGTCGAACTTGTTCAATGAAATGCGAAGACAGGGCGCCCGGGCGCAGAGCGCATCGGCACAGCTTGGCGGCGAGGACGCTGGGGAGCGAGACCCCATCAAGGGCGCGATCTCGAATTATCAGAACTGGCCGGCGGCGGGTGCAGGTATCGAGAACCGCATCGAGAACAAACTTGGGACTGGCAGTGAGGACTCTTCGGGCAAGGAGAGCGGCGCGGAATCAGGTGACGTTGCTGTGATCCCGTTGGCGTCAATTGCACTTAACCCGGACGACCTGCGCTTAGACCTCGACGAATTTGATGAGGGGGCCGGTGTACCTCGCCCGAGTCTGGCGTGGGCCGCCGGCATGCTCGATGGCGACGGCTGCATTGCCATCATCAAGCAGCCTTTTGCCAACCGCAAGCCGATCTACCGGCTCACCGTCTCCGTATGCCAGAACTGCTTGCAGACCCTGGAACACTTCCGCCGCTGTGTGGGCGTCGACGGAGTGATCTATGCCGTCAAACGCAAGCTTGAGCACAACAAGCAGGTTTACACCCTGAACTACTCGGGACCCAAGGCCTTGCTCCTCATCCGGCGCCTGCGTACCCTGCTGGTCAGGAAGCGCCAGGAGGCCCTGGTGGCCATCTCGTTTTGCCTGAATGGGCAGATCAGCCGACGCTTCGGGCCCCACGGTGTACCGGCGGACGTGGAAGCGGTGCGCGTGGCGCACTATCTCAAGCTGCGCGCCTTGAAGTGAAGGAGTGCACGATGAACCATTCCAGAAAAGACGATCTGCCGATCGGTTGCGGAAACGAGCGCCAGGCGGAGCAGAAGGCTTCGCCCAATGCCACCAACGACAAGCCCGTGGAAGCATCTCAGGAGCGGGAGCCGCCGAGTTTTACGACGCCACCTCGTCCTGGCCGTCAGCGCTTCGAATCTCCGGTGTACTTGCGCTTGAGGACCATCCTGGATTACACCGACCAACCCAGGATCCTGATACCTGTGGAGCTGAAAGACGAACTGGAGGACTTTGGAAATACAGATAAGGGTGAGCATGGCAGATTCACCCATCGACGGGCCCCGCCTTCGAGCCTTCAGTCCTCCGAGCAAAAGCCGTCTGGGGAGAATACAAAGGTGCAGGACGCGCAAGCATCAGACACACCTGAGGGCAAGCCAGCCCAGCCCACGCGCCGGGGTGCACTTACCACGAGCATCATGAGCCAGGCGGGCTTCTGCAAGCAGGTCGCAGAACTCCCCAAGAAAGGGCGATTGGCCGTCTACAGCCGCGAGGCCATCAAAAAGCTGGAAAAGGGTGGGGTCGCCACGGACTCAGACGTGACAAAGCGCAACGAAAAACTCTTCACCCAGCTCGAACCCAAGGGGGTTTTGCGGCGGATAGGGCTGGCTCGCAGCATCGACGACGTACTTGCGCTGGAACAATCTCACCCGCACTTCTCGGAGGTGATCCAGTTCGTGGCCGACCGCATCTCCCTGCAGAAAGCCAGCCGCCGTCCCGTGCGCATCCCGCCCATGATGTTGTTCGGGCCCCCGGGAGTCGGGAAAACGCACTTTTGCGAGGCCTTGGCCTCGGTGCTCCATGTCCCGGTGCGCCGACATCCCATGGACCAGGCAGAAACCTCCTCGGCGCTGCTGGGATCTGAAATTACCTGGAGCAACACCCGCTACGGCCTGGTGTTCGAACTTCTGGCGATGGGAGATTACGCCAATCCGGTTGTGATCCTGGACGAGCTGGACAAGGCCAGCCGGGGTCAAGGCTCCAGCGGGAGTATGGCTTCCCCCACTGCGGTGCTGCACTCCTTGCTGGAGCCGGTTTCAGCGGTCGGCGTGCGTGACCTCAGTGTGGACATCGAACTCGATGCCAGCTTCATTACCTGGATCGCTACCGCCAACTACCCCTGGCTGATCGCTCCCACGCTCAGATCCCGGATGAAGGAGTTCCTGATCACCATGCCCACGGCGGAGCAGGCGATGCTGGTGGCCATTTCGGTGGTGGCGCAGGCGATGAAAGATTCTGGAACCGCCTGGAGAATACCGCCAGACCGACGCTTCATCGCGGCAGTGGCGCATCTCAGTGCGCGGGAGATCTATCAGGCCACCGCCTCGGCGACGGCGTCGGCCGTAAGGCGGGGAGGGCGCAGCGTGGACGTGATGGACTTGCCCCGTGACGTGCTGCTGGCGGACGAAGCATGCGCTGCGCCGCAGACTTTGTTGCACTGAAGCGATCAATTAGAAGCAGGGCAAGAAATGCAGAGCACACATCAGAACATTCAATTATTTGTACGAAAACCTCCACGAGTACCAGTCCATATGAAAACCGACGATCTCATTCTTTTGTGCGGCGAGCCGCAAGGCCAGTTCAGGCAAATTCTCAAAGCTTGGTTAAAGGATGTAGCGCCATGAACCCGGTTCTCTTCCTTGACTTCGATGGCGTGCTGCACGCCGAGCCATCCTTGCCCAAGGAGGCCTTCTCGCAGTTGCCGCTTGTTGAGGCCATCCTCAGGGAGTACCCTTCCGTGGAGATCGTCATTTCGTCCACATGGCGTCTGGACTGGATGGGGAGCGCCGATGCGGTAGCGGTAACGCACCTACGCCGCCATTTCTCCCCGGATATCGCTCCACGAGTTGTTGGCGTCACCCCTTTTTTTGGGCGCCTTCAGGAAAATGGGCTTGATGCCCTTCCTTACACGCGCGAGCTCGAATGCTGCGCCTGGCTCAAGTCGAACCGTCCGGCCCACGCGCCCTGGTTGGCTCTGGATGATCGGGATGAATGGTTCTTACCCGGTTGCCCAAACCTCATGAAGGTGGACGGTGGTGATGGCTTCATGCCTTCCGACGAAGACCTGTTCCGCCAACACCTGACGCGCATGACGACAGGGCGACCGAATATCGGGAAAATTGAATGACTCTTCTTCTTCTTGACTTCGATGGTGTGCTCCATCTCGATCCCTCCGCCAATCAGTTCAAGTTTTGGCAACGCAACCTGATCGAAGACATCCTGCGCGATTCCCGCAGGTGGACATCGTGCTTTCCGCAACCTGGCGCCTTCGCTACCCGCTGGACACTTCAGGCGACACCTTTAAACATCATTTTTCGAGCGATATCGCCGAACTCATCGTGGGGGTCACGCCAAATCACAAGAGCTTGGGTCGCAATCAGGTGCCAGACGGCATTGATCTCTAACACGCAGCGCGCAGAACAATACGATGGCCCGAGGAAAGTCTTCGAAGGCGACCAGAAATGAGTAGCAGAAAAAGAAAGCGTATCGTGGGCCAACTTTTCCACTCACGGTTTCATCACTCCAGATTTATCTGGCGGTCTTCTGAGGAGCAAGCATGGTTAGACATCGCTCCAGTTGGTCGCGAATTCGGAAGTCCAGACTACGACCGCTTGATGCATTTGGATTTCAAAGTACGCGCCCTGGCTGTTGAAGAGCTCGGAAGCATCGCGGATGCCGAGCAGTGGTTGATGTCCCCCGCGATGGGCCTGGACCAGCGTAGGCCCGTTGATCTCATGCAAACGATAGATGGCATCGCGCAGGTCACTCAACTTTTGTTACGCATGCGTTATGGGGTCTACGCTTGAATCCGTCACTATCGAACAGACATCATTGATGTTCATCGACTTTACCCCCCCCCGCCTCACCGACTACGACACGGTGCTGGCCATTCTGGCTGAGGATTGCCTTCGATTCCTGCCACGGGCGCAAGAGGCTCCAGTGTTCTCATCCTGACCCGCTGCCCGCCCAAGGGATTCCCTGGGCGCGCAAGACCTGCAGCTGGAAGCATTCGTCAGATACCTCAGCCAGAACGGCTCAGTGGTCGCGCTCGGATCGAGATGCGGACCTTTGTATTTGGCAACCCTATATGAATGCCGTTAGCTCCGGCACGGCCGTGAACAGGTCAGCCTCCAGCCCGTAGTCAGCCACGCTGAAGATCGGCGCCTCGGGATCCTTGTTAATCGCCACGATCACCTTAGAGTCCTTCATGCCGGCCAAATGCTGGATGGCACCCGAGATGCCGGCGGCCACATACAGCTGCGGCGCCACGATCTTGCCCGTCTGGCCCACTTGCCAGTCGTTGGGCGCGTAGCCTGCGTCCACCGCGGCGCGGCTGGCACCCAGCGCGGCGCCCAGCTTGTCGGCCAGCGGCGTCATGACTTCGTTGAACTTCTCGGCACTACCCAGGGCACGGCCGCCCGAGACGACGATCCTGGCGGCGGTGAGTTCAGGCCGTTCGCTCTTGGCAATTTCGTTGCCTTCAAACGTGCTCTTACCGCTGTCGGCGGCTGCGCCTGCGGTTTCCACCGCTGCGCTCCCGCCCGTTGCCGTGGCAGGGTCAAAGCCCGTTGTGCGCACGGTGATGACCTTGGTGGCATCGGTAGCCTGCACGGTGGCGATGGCGTTGCCGGCGTAGATGGGGCGCTCAAACGTATCGGCGCCCAGCACCTTGGTGATGTCACTGACTTGGGCCACGTCCAGCTTGGCGGCCACACGCGGGGCCACGTTCTTACCGCTGGCCGTAGCCGAGAACAGGATGTGGCTGTAGTTGCCTGCGATAGCAAGCACTTGCGCAGCCACGTTCTCTGCCAAGCCGTGGCCCAGATGCTCGCCGTCGGCGTGGATGACCTTGGCAACGCCTGCGATCTGCGCGGCTGCAACGGCCGCGGCTGCGGCGTTGTGGCCCGCTACTAGCACATGCACATCACCTCCGCAGGCTGCGGCGGCGGTCACGGTGTTCAGAGTGGCGCCCTTTATGGACGTGTTGTCGTGCTCGGCAATTACAAGTGCAGTCATGGTGCGTATCCTCTCGGTGTCTAATTCCAGATAGTCCGTGGCACCGGCTTGGCCGGGCCACCGGGTTCGTCCCTCATTGGGGGAAGGCGGCCGCCAGGCCGACTCAGGGGGTTAGATTACTTTCGCTTCGTTCTTGAGTTTGGCTACGAGGGTAGCGACATCGGGCACCTTGATGCCGGCTTTTCGGCCCGCGGGTTCGCTGACTTTCAGGGTCTTGATGCGCGGGGCCACGTCCACGCCCAGATCCTCGGGCTTGACGATGTCCATCGGCTTTTTCTTGGCCTTCATGATATTGGGCAGCGTCACGTAGCGCGGCTCGTTCAGGCGCAGGTCGGTGGTAATCACCGCAGGTAGGCTCAAGCTCAGGGTTTCCAGACCACCGTCGACTTCGCGGGTAACTTTGACTTTTCCGTCGACCACTTCCACCTTGGACGCAAACGTGGCTTGCGGCAGGTCTGCCAGCGCAGCCAGCATCTGGCCGGTCTGGTTGCAGTCGTCGTCAATGGCCTGTTTGCCCAGAATCACCAGGCCGGGCTGCTCTTTGTCCACCAGCGCCTTGAGCAGCTTGGCCACGGCCAGCGGCTGCAGTTCTTCAGACGTTTCCACCAGGATGGCGCGGTCGGCGCCGATGGCCATGGCCGTTCGCAGGATTTCCTGGCACTGCGTTACGCCGCAGGATACGGCAATGACTTCCGTGACGATGCCCTTTTCTTTCAGACGTACGGCTTCTTCCACCGCGATTTCGTCAAACGGGTTCATGCTCATTTTGACGTTGGCAATGTCCACGCCGCTGCCGTCCGATTTGACTCGGACTTTCACGTTGTAGTCCACCACACGCTTGACGGCGACAATCATTTTCATAAAAAATCCTCAAGAGGCGAGTTGCAGATAGCTATGGGCGCGGGCGAGCACAGGGGCATCGACCATTGCGCCCTCAAACTGGAAGGCCCCGGCGTTTTGCGCGCTGGCGGCCGAGAGGACTCGTTGGGCCCATTCGACCTGCGAGGGTGTCGGGCCTAGGGCGGCGTTCACGGCGGGCACCTGGCTTGGGTGGATGCACAGTTTGCCCGTGAAGCCAAAGCGCCGGCTTCGTTGCGCGTCGTGCGCCAGTTGCGCCGGATCCTGAAGCTGGGTTGTCACACCATCCACCGGGCCTGACAAGCCAGCCTGGCGTGAGACGCAGACGAATTGAAATCGCACGGAATCCAGCTCGCGCTCGTCCGTATCGCATTGCATCCCGAGGTCGACCTGAAAATCGAGATGCCCGAAGACAAGTCGCGCCACGCCGGGGGCGCGGGCGATCAGGTCCAGCGCCGCAAGCCCCTTCGCCGATTCCACCAGTGGCAGCAGCGCAGCGCTGCCAGTGTGCTGGGCCAGTGCGCCCAGCTGCGCAACCGACTCGGTTTTGGCCAACATCACGGCGCCCATGCCAAGGCGCACTAGGGTGTCAAGCAGTGCCACGTCCTGCGCGTACCAAGGGGTTCCTGCCGCGTTGATGCGGATGGCGATGCGCCGACGCGCAGCGTCGTCCAGCTGCGCCCACAGCACGCCCAGCGCGGCGCGCGCCTGCTCTTTCGCGGCCGGGGCCACTGCGTCCTCCAGATCAAGGATGACCATGTGCGCGTCGCTGGAGAGAGCCTTGTCCAGACGCTGCAGACGATCGCTTGGCAGGAACAGAAAGGTGCGAGCTTGAATAGCAAAGTTTTTCATAAATAATCCGACGTGACGGTTTATTATAAGATCTAAGCCACAGATGGAGATGCCATGAAAGTCCTGATTGTTTTTGCCCACCCCGAGCCACGTTCGTTCGGCCGCGCACTGCTTGATTGTTCGGTGGCCACACTGACGGAATGCGGCCATGAGGTGGTGGTGTCCGACCTCTACGCCATGGGGTTCAACCCCGTGGCCACCGGCGACGACTTCACGCAACGTCGATTTCCGGACGCACTGCAGTACGACCGCGAACAGAAACTCTCTTCACAGCGTCACACGTTCACGCCCGACATCCAGGCCGAGATTGACAAGGTTCTGGCCTGCGACCTGCTTATCCTGCAGTTTCCGCTCTGGTGGTTCTCGGTTCCAGCGATCATGAAAGGCTGGATTGACCGCATCTTCGTCAACGGCACCGTGTACGGGAGTGGCGGCATGCGCTTTGACAACGGCGGCCTCAAAGGCCGCAAGGCCATGTTGGCGTTCACCACTGGTTGCTTTCCCGAGATGATGGAGCCGGGCGGCCTGCTGGGTCAGAGAGATGTCATCCTCTGGCACCTGCACTACGGCACCTTCGGTTACAGCGGCCTGCAGGTTTTGCAGCCTTTCGTTGGCTGGTCAATCCAGTACACCGACGATGCGAAGCGCAAGGAATACATCGACCAGTATGAAGCGCGGCTGCGCGCCATTGAGCACGAGGACACCATGCCGACCCATCCACTGGGCGACTTCGGCCCCGACTGGCGGCTCAAGCCCGGCATTGTTCCGCGAACAGCCGGGCATCGTCGGTCCACACCACAAGGATGACTCCATGCCGCATAACCCCTGGAACGAACTCGATATTGATCTTTTGGTTGCGCTGGATGCCGTGGGGCAGGGCTTGTGGCGCACGCGGCACGGCGATGCGAACCTCAACGCGCGATCGTACGGCGGCCAGCTCTTGGCGCAGGCCATGATGGCCGGCCTGATGGACGTTCCCCCGGGCCGGGAAGCCACCATGATGCAATTCCTCTTTCTTCAAGGCGCGATGCCACAGGAGCCGGTGGATTTGCAGGTCACATCACTGCAAGATGGCAAGCGTTTCAGTTCGCGAAATGTGCGCGGCAGGCAGGGAAACGGCCGCCTGGTGCTGGATGCGCAGGTCACCTGCGCCGTCCCGATGGAAGCGCCGGCTCACGGCACCCCCAGCGCGGCGCCCGCGGGCGAACGGCCTGAGGATCTCGCCACACTGGACGACGTCGATCCGGCGCTTAGGCGTGGCATCAGGCGGCTGGGCGGCTATTCGGAGGACCGCAAACCCAGCATTGAATTCCGCATTCCCGACCCGGAGCGACAGTTGGCGGCAGCCGCCATGGACGGGCGCTTCCGCTTCTGGATGCGCGCCGCCCAGCCGTTGCCGGACGATGCGCATATCCACGCGGCCGTGTTTGCCTACCTCTCGGACTGGTGGCTGAACTTCAGCGCACTGGGGTTGCACCTGCGTGACCTGGGTGAGCGACGGCTGTACATCGCCAGCCTGAACCACGCGATCTGGCTGCACCGGCCGGTGCGCGCCGATCAGTGGCTGCATGTGGAAAGCGTCAGCCCGGCGAGTGCCGGCGGGCGTGGCCTGTCGATTGGATCGGTGCACGACGCGCAGGGCCGCTCGCTGGCGACCCTCACACAGGATTGCCTGATGGCATACGCTGACTGAATCCACGCCCAGCCGGCGGGCGCGTCACACCTGCTCTTGGGGCAGGTGTACGACGACCCCGTCGAGCTGCGGTGACATGCGAATCTGGCAGCACAACCGGCTGTTTTCACGCAATTCCGGCACGCCCTCGAGCATGAAAACCTCGGTCTCGGAGCGCGCGGGCAACTGGGTAACCCACGGCTCATCCACATAACCATGGCAGGTGGCGCAACTGCACGAGCCGCCGCAATCACCCAGGATGCCGGGGACGGAATTGTCGAGCGCAATCTGCATCAGGCTCTTGTTGAGCGGCGCCTCGACCTGGTAGGTGGCGCCGGCGTGATCAATGAAAACGACGGTGAGCATGTAATGAACTTTCTTTGGTGTCGGGGGCGGAGTAAACTATTGACATAGTCCGTCCCGTCGGTCTATTATTGCACCAAGAACTCGCGCTAACAACCCTTTTGGAGTCAGCTTTTGGAACACTGCGCCACCATTCCGATCATGCCCGTGGCCTCCGCGCCAGCGCCGGCCTGGGACCATCTGGTCCGGGCCAACCATGTGCACGGGTCGCTCTACACAGATCCCGCCATCTACCAGGAGGAGCTCCACAAGATCTGGTTCCGGACCTGGGTATATGTCGGCCACGAGAGCGAGATTCCCAACCCCAATGATTTCGCGATGAAGTCCATCGGCCCCGAGCCGGTGATCATGACGCGCGACAAGTCCGGCGAAATCCATCTGCTACACAACCGCTGCCCGCACCGCGGCAACCGCGTGTGCATGACGGAGCAGGGCAACGCCCGCTCGTTCACCTGCCCGTACCACGGCTGGACCTTTGCCAACGACGGCGACCTCAAGGGCTACCCCTTCCCCTCCGGTTACGAAGGTGTTGATCGCCGTGAACTGGGGCTGGGCCGGGTGGCGCGCGTGGGCAACTACCGTGGTTTCATCTTCGGCTCGATGGCGGCCGAGGGCTCGACGCTGGAGGAGCACCTGGGCGCCGCCATGCGCTCCATCGACGCCTTGTGCGCGACCTCCCCCGAAGGCCAGGTGGAGATCACGGCCGGCTTCCTCAAACACAAGGTCAAGGCCAACTGGAAGTTCCTGGTCGAGAACGAAACCGATGGCTACCACCCATCGTTTGTCCATGCGTCCATCTTCGAGGTGGCGCAAAGTGGCATCGGCACGCTGTACAGCGCCGAATCCACCGCGGTTTCGCGTGATTTCGGCAACGGCCACACCGAAAACGACCTGCGTCCGGAGTTCCGCAAGCGCGACGTGCCAATGTCCTGGTTTGGCACGACGGCCGACAAGCTGCCCGATTACGTGACCAAGATGAACGCGGCGTACGGCGAAGAAAAGGCCCGCACCATCATGATCGACGGCACGCCGCACATCATGATCTTTCCGAACCTGTTCATCGCGGAGATCCAGATCTTCGTGATCCAGCCGCTGTCGGTGAACGAGACCGTGCAACACGTGACAGCGCTGCAGTTCAAGGGCGCGCCGGACCTCAATCGCCGCCTGCGCCAGCAGACGATGGGCTCGGTGGGGCCGGCCGGCTTCCTGCTGGCCGACGACGCGGAAATGTATGAACGCACGCAGATGGGTGTGCAGATGCGCAACCCGGAGTGGCTTTACCTCGGGCGCGGCAAACACCGCGAGCGGCGCGACGAGGACGGGTTTTTGATTGGCGACAACACCGACGAGGTGCCCAGCCGTGGCATCTGGCGGCACTATAAATCGATGATGGAGGCCGCGTGATGGCGATGACCCCCGAGCAGCGCACGACGCTCGAAGATGTGACCCGGTTCATCTACCGCGAGGCGCGGTTGCAGGACGAACACGAATACGACGCCTGGGAAAGCCTGTGGACCGACGACGGCATCTACTGGGTGCCAGCCAACGGTGACGACATCGACCCGGAGCAGCAGATGTCGATCATCTACGACAACCGCTCGCGCATTTCGCTGCGTATCCGCCAGTACCACACCGGCAAACGCTTCAGCCAGACGCCGCAGTCGCGGCTGCGCCGCCTGGTCTCCAATGTGGAGATCCTGTCCGACAACGGCGCCGAATTGCGGGTTGCCGCCAATGCGATGGTGTTCGAGTCGCAGACACGTGGCGACCAGATCTGGGCGTCGCGCAACGAATACACCCTGCGCCGCGAGGGCGACGGATTCCGAATGGCCTTCAAGAAGGTGATGCTGGTCAACAACCACACGGCCCTGTATTCCATGGCCTTCCTGATCTGAGGTGCGCGCGATGACCACTGCTTCCCCCACCGTTCTCGTCACCGACGGCCCGGCGCTGCTGGAACTCCACGCCGATGGCGTGGCCCATATCCGGCTGAACCGTCCCGAATCGGCCAACGGCCTGAACATCGAATTGCTCAAGGCGCTACACGAGGTTGTCATGCAGGTGCATGGCGACGGCCGTGTGCGCGCCGTGCTGATCACCGGCGAGGGAAAGAATTTCTGCGCCGGCGGCGACGTGCATACCTTCCTGTCCAAGGGGGAGGAGCTGCCGCACTACATCCGTGTGGCGACCGCCTATCTGCAACTCGTGGCTGCGGGCCTTTTGCGCCTGAATCCACCGGTGGTGACAGCGGTGCATGGGTTCGCGGCCGGCGGTGGTGGCATGGGGCTGGTGTGTTCGTCCGACTTTGTGGTTGCCGGCGAGTCCGCGAAGTTCCTCGCCGGCGCTACCCGCGTGGCCATGGTCCCGGATGCGGGCGTGTCGGTGACACTCACGCAGCTGGTGGGCCTGCGCCGGGCCACCGAAATCCTGATGCTCAACCCGGTGATCAGCGCGCCCGAGGCCAAAGAGATGGGCCTCATCACCCGCGTGGTGCCCGATGACAAGCTCGGCGAGGAGGCGCTCGCGCTGGCGCGGCAGCTTGCCGCCGGTGCGCCTGCTGCGCTGGCCAACACCAAACGCCTGCTCTGGAGCGGTATCGGCCAGGGCGTCGAGGCCGTCATGCACGAAGAGAACAGCACGCAGGCCGTGCTCAGTGGCATGGCTGACGCACGCGAAGGCCTCACGGCCGTGATCGAAAAGCGCACCCCGCGCTTCACGGGGCGTTGATGGTGGCCGCGGCAACTCCTTTGGCCGGCCGCCGCGCGCTCGTGACGGGCGGTGCCAGCGGCATCGGTGCTGCCATCGCGCGTCGGATGGCCGTCGATGGCGCGGTTGTGGTCATCGCTGACCTGCAGGGCGACGCCGCAGCGCGCCTGGCGCATGAGATCGGCGCGACTGGCGTGCAACTTGATGTGACCGATTTCGACCGTGTCCACGCTGTGGTGAGCGACCACGGCCCGTTTCATATCCTGGTCAACAGCGCGGGTGTGGACCAGCACGCTTTTTTCACGCAGACCTCCCCGGAAGACTGGCGCCGCCTGCTGGCTGTGAACCTGGAATCGGTGCTCAACACCACCCATGCGGTGTTGCCGGCCATGCAGGAAGCCGGCTACGGCCGTATCGTCAACGTGGCGTCCGAGGCGGGCCGCCTCGGCTCGCGCGGCGGAGCGGTTTACGCGGCGGCCAAGGGAGGGGTCATCGCTTTTACCCGTTCGATCGCCCGCGAAAACGGCCGCAAGGGCATCACGGCGAACGTGGTGGCGCCCGGACCCATCGACACCCCGCTGTTGCGCAAGGCCGTGGCGCAGGCTGGTGACAAGATCATGGCGTCCATGACGGGGGCCACGCTGGCAGGTCGCCTGGGAACACCCGACGAAGTCGCCGCGGCGGTCGTTTTCCTCGCAGGCGATGCCGCGGGCTTTGTCACCGGCGAGGTGCTGGGTGTGTCCGGTGGGATGGGGTGCGGCGCATGAGTGCAACCGTGAACCCCGCCGTTGAAGCCGTCATCGCTCGCGTGCGCCAGACCTATGGAAGCTGGCGCCGCGACACCACCGTGGCGCAGATGCGCGCGGACTGGGACGCGCTGTTCAACGCCAGCGGCGATGAACGCGTTGACCCTGTCGATGCGGACGGCGTTCCGTGCCAGTGGATTACTGCACCCGGCGCCCGCGAAGACCGTGTCATTGTCTATTTCCATGGTGGCGGATTTCAGGTGGGTTCGCTCGCATCGCACCGCGAGCTCATGGCCCGCGTGTCCGCGGCCGCGATGACACGGGTGCTGGGCGTGGGTTATCGGCTCGCCCCGGAACACCGCTATCCCGCGGCGCTGGACGACGCACTGGCCGCTTGGCACTGGCTGCGCTCGCAGGGTGTGCCGGTCGAACGAATCGCCCTTGCCGGCGACTCGGCCGGTGGCGGGCTCGCGTTGTCCTTGCTGTTGGCGCTTCAGGCACGCGGCGAGCCGCTGCCAGCGGCTTTCTGGGGCCTGTCCGCCTGGACCGACCTCACCGCGTCGGGCGCGAGCTACGAAACACGCACCACTCTCGACCCCATTCATCAACGGCTCATGATTGTTGCCATGGCGCGCAATTACCTGGGCCGCGAGGGCGACGCGAAAGACCCGCTCGCCTCCCCGCTGTTTGCCACGCCCGCGCAACTGGGCACGCTGCCGCCAATGCTGCTGCAAGTCGGTGAGCGCGAGACCGTGGTCAGCGATTCGGAAGACTTCACGCGCAAGGCCCGAGCGGCCGGCGCGCAGGCCGAGCTACAGGTGTGGCCCGGCATGATCCACGTCTTCCAGCAGTTCCCCGCCGAACTGCTCGAGGCGCGTAACGCGCTGGCGGCAGGCGGCCAGTTTCTGGCGGCTCAATTCGATGCCACCCTCAACCGAAAGACATCACCATGATCGGAATCACCGGTTTCGGCGGCTACCTGCCGCGATTGCGCCTGTCGCGCCAAGCCGTGGCGCAGGCCAATGCCTGGTACGCGCCCAATTTTGCCGGCCGCAAGGGCACTCGCTCCATGGCCAACTGGGATGAGGACAGCATCACCATGGCCGTGGCTGCGGCGCGCGATTGCCTAGGCCCCGCCGAGGACCGCCAGCATGTGCGTGCCGTGTTCCTGGCCTCTGACACGTTGCCGTTCGCCGAGCGGCTTAACGCAGGTATTGTGGCCGGCGCGCTCACCCTCGCCGACGACATTGATGCCCTGGACATGGGCGGTTCGCAGCGCGCCGCACTGTCAGCCGTGGTGCAGGCCGTGGCGCGCGTGCAGTCCGGCGCGGGTGACGTACTGGTATTGGCCGCAGACGACCGCAAGACCCGGGCGGCCAGCCCGCAGGAGCTGGACTACGGCGACGCAGCGGCTGCCTTGCTGATCGGGCGTGACAAGGTGCTGGCTGAATTCCTGGGTGCTGGCACTTTGTCCGTTGACTTCGTCGACCACTTCCGCGCCACCGGCGAGGACGTGGATTATCACTGGGAAGAGCGCTGGGTACGCGACGAGGGAATTGGCAAACTGATGCCGCGTGCGGTTACCGCTGCGCTGCAGCAGGCCGGTGTCAACGCCGCGCAGGTGGATCACTTCATCTTCCCGTCGAGCTTCGCCAAAATGGACGCGCAGCTGGCCAAGGCCTGTGGCATCCGGGCCGAAGCGGTGGTGGATGCGCTGCTGGACCGGGTGGGTGACAGCGGGCTGCCGCACGGCCTGCTGCTACTGGCGCACGTGCTGGAGCGCGCGCAGCCCGGCCAGGTGATCGTGGTGTCCCAGTTTGGCAGCGGCGCGCAGGCACTGGTGTTCCGTGTGACCGACGCCATCGCATCGTTCCAGCCGGCACGAGGCGTGGGCGAATGGCTTGCGCGTGGCGCCGAGGAGCGCAACTACACGAAATTTCTCGCCTTCAAGGGTCAGCTGCAGCTGGAGCGTGGCATGCGCGGTGAACAGGACAAGAAAACCGCGCTGTCCACCGCCTGGCGGCACCATACCGCCCTGTTGGGGCTGGTGGCTGGCCGCTGCGAAGTGACAGGCAGCGTGCACTTTCCGCCGTCGCGACTGTCCTACGACCTGGGCAGCCCGCTGCAGGACACGCAAAAGCCCTACAAGCTCGCCGACCGGTCGGCGAAGATCCTGTCGTGGTCGGCAGAGTACCTGTCCTACCATCCGGCACCACCACACCACTACGGCCAGATCGATTTCGACGGTGGCGGGCGCATCCTGATGGACTTCACCGACCTCGACGTTGGCGAGGTCGACTCCGGCACCGCGATGGAGATGGTGTTTCGCGTCAAGGATGTGGACGAGCGCCGCGGATTCACCCGTTACTTCTGGAAAGCCACGCCGGTGCGTGCAGCTTCCGTCAACCCCTGAAAGGAATCCGAATGGCCACAGGCATCAAGGACAAGGTCGCCATCCTCGGGATGGGCTGCAGCAAATTCGGTGAACGCTGGGACGCCAGCCCCGAAGATCTCATGCTGGAGGCATACAACGAAGCCATGGCGGACGCCGGCATCACGCCCGAGCAGCTCGGCGCCGCCTGGTATTCCACCCACATGGAAGACGTGGGCACGGGCCGCGGCGGTACACCTATGAGCATCGCGCTACGCTTGCCCAACATCGGCGTCACCCGGGTGGAGAACTTCTGTGCTGGTGGCTCCGAAGCGGTACGCGCCGCGGTGTACGCCGTGGCCGCCGGTGCGTGTGATATTGCACTGGCGCTGGGCGTTGAGAAACTCAAAGACACGGGCTACGGCGGCCTGCCAATGGCGCAGGTCGGAACCTACATCCCGCAGTGGTATCCCAACGCGGTGGCGCCGGCCAACTTCGCGCAGCTCGCCAGTGCGTATCGCACAAAGCATGGCATTGACGCAGCGCTGCTCAAGCGCGCTATCTCGCACGTCTCCATCAAGAGTCACGCGAACGGCGCCAAAAACCCCAAGGCCCACCTGCAAAAGCCTATCACCGAAGAGCAGTGCATGAAGGCGCCCATCATTGCGGCACCGCTGGGGTTGTTTGACTGCTGCGGTGTGTCCGATGGCGCGGCGGCAGTGGTGGTCACCACCCCGGAGATCGCGCGCGCTCTTGGCAAGACCGATCTGGTGACCTTCAAGGCACTACAGCTGGCGGTGTCCAACGGCTGGGAACTCCAGTCCAGCCAGTGGGATGGCAGCTATGTGCACACCGCGCGTATTGCGGCGAAGAAGGCCTACCAGGAAGCCGGCATCCGCGATCCGCGCAAGGAGCTCAGTATGACCGAGGTGCATGACTGCTTCTCGATCACCGAGCTGGTCACGATGGAAGACCTGGGCCTCTCGGGCGAAGGTCAGGCGGTACGTGATGTGCTTGATGGCGTGTTCGATGCCGACGGTGAAGTGCCTTGCCAGATCGACGGCGGTCTCAAGTGTTTTGGCCACCCGGTGGGCGCCAGCGGCATCCGCATGCTGTACGAGATCTACCTGCAGCTGCAGGGTCGCGCCGGTCCGCGCCAGCTGGCGGACCCCAAGACCGGATTGATCCACAACTTGGGCGGCCAGCCTTCGCAGAACGTGTGCTCAATTTCCATTGTTGGCCTGGAAGGGGCTTGAACATGAGCGATCAGACCGTGCTGATTGACCAGCCGTCGCCGCTAGTCACCCGGTTGCTTATCAATAGACCTTCCAAGCGCAATGCCATCGACTTTGATGTGCGCGATCAATTGACCACGCAAATGCGACGGCTCTTGGACGACGGATCGACGCGTGCTCTGGTTATTGGAGGCGTCGGCGGTGTCTTTTCGGCCGGCGGCGATCTTCCAAGCATGCATGGGTTGGATCAGGAGGGCGCGCGGGCGCGGATGCAGCACATCCATGAGTTGTGCCGGCTGGTTGCCGGCGCGCGCTTTCCGGTCGTCAGCGCCATGGAGGGCATTGCAGCGGGTGCTGTGGTCGGCCTTGCGCTGCTGGGTGACCATATTGTCGGCGGACCTGGCACACGTGCCCTGTTTCCGTTCCTGCGACTCGGGCTCGTCCCTGACTGGGGGCAATTGCTTTCGTTGCCGCGCAGAGTAGGGATTGGAAACGCACGCCGGATACTGACCAGCGGAGAAGCAGTCGAGGGGGAGGAGGCACTGCGGATTGGATTGCTGGACGAACTGGTGCCTGACGCAATGGTCATGGACGCGGCCGTGCGCAAGGCCTCAGAGTTGGCCTGCCTGCCCCAGGATGCATTCAGTCGAATGAAACAGAGACTCAACAATGTCTCAGGTTCACTCGCTGAGGAGCTTGTGAGAGAAGAGTCAGACCAAACCGTGTGCCTGCTCAGCGACGATTTCGAAGAGGGTTACGCTGCGTTTCGCGAGAAGCGAAAGCCCGACTTTGTTCGTGCGGGAGGCGGCCTGTGACGAATGACATGACGCCCGCGCCCGTCCTGGTTCATCGCGACGGTGCAGTGGGCATAGTAACGCTGAACAGGCCAGAAAAAAGAAATGCACTCGATCTTTCCATGCGAGCTGCGATTGCCGAGGCAGTGGCTGAGCTCGAGCGCGACGGTGATGTCCGGTGCGTTGTGATCACCGGCAGTGAGTCTGTTTTCGCGGCGGGCGCCGACCTAAATCTACTGGTGGACAAGGGTGCCCAGGATGTTTCCGATATTGACCTTGGCAGCTATTGGGCTCCCATTGCTAACTGTCGTAAACCTGTCATCGCTGCTGTGAGCGGCTTTGCACTTGGTGCGGGCTGCGAGCTTGCGCTGATGTGTGATTTCATTGTCGCGGACGAGAGCGCGCGCTTTGGCCAGCCCGAGCTGGCAGTGGGCATCATGCCAGGCGCGGGCGGCACGCAGCGGCTGTTGCGCAGCCTGGGCAAGCAGGTCGCCAGCATGATGCTGTTGACGGGGGAGCAGATCACCGGCATGCGCGCCTTTCAGCTGGGCCTGGTGGCTGAACTGGCAGAGCCACGGCAGGTGCTCCCTCGTGCACTGGAGCTGGCCAGGAAGGCCTCGCGCATGCCGCCCAAGGCCGTGGCTGCCACGCGGCGCGTGCTGAGCCAAGGCGCCGACTTGCCGTTGGACGCTGCGCTGGCCCTGGAGAATCGCGAGTTCCTGCTGCTGTTTGACACCGCTGACAAGACCGAGGGCATGCGTGCCTTCCTGGACAAACGCAAGCCAGAGTTCAAGGGTTCCTGAAGATGACAGACAAAATCACCGTCGGCGTCGTGGGCGCCGGAGCCATGGGGCGTGGCATCGTGCAACTGTTTGCGCAGGCAGGGCATCCAGTGCTTTGCTACGACGCACAATCCGGCGCGGCTGCCGCGGCCGTGGATTACGTGGGGGGCATGCTCCAGCGCAGCGTGGATAAGGGTCGCCTGACAGTGGATGCGTTCGAGCGCATCCGCGCCCACGTCAGCGTGGCGCAGGACCTGCTCGCGCTTGCGGGATGCGGCGTGGTGATCGAAGCGATCGTCGAGGACATGGGCGTCAAGCGCGATCTGTTTCGCAGTCTAGAGTCCATCCTGGGCGACGACGCAGTACTGGCGACGAACACCTCGTCGCTCACAGTGTCCGAGATCGCGGCAGGCTGTGCCCGACCGGAGCGCGTGGCGGGCCTGCACTTCTTCAACCCGGTACCGCTGATGAAGGTGGCCGAAGTCATCGCCGCGGTGCGCACCTCGCCGGCCACGGTGCACTTGCTCAAGACCATCACAGAGGGCGCGGGTCACCGCGCAGTGGTTACGGCCGACCAGCCCGGCTTCCTTGTCAACCATGCAGGCCGCGGCCTCTACACCGAAGGCCTTCGGGTGGTCGAGGAGCAAGTGGCAGCGCCCGCCGATGTGGACGACGTCCTGCGCGACGGCATGGGCTTTCGCATGGGCCCGTTCGAACTGCTGGACCTAACCGGCCTGGACGTTTCGTCTCGGGTGATGGCGTCGATCTACGACCAGTTCCAGCAAGAGCCGCGCTTTCGCCCCTCGTCGCTGGTGCCGCCACGCGTGGCCGCCGGACTGTTCGGGCGCAAGAGCGGCGAAGGTTGGTACCAGTACGATGACGGAAAGCAGGTGCGTCCGGCCCGGCGCACTGTGCCGACCTTGAACGCCGGGCAGCGTGTGTGGGTGGATTCGCATGCGTCGCAGGCCGCTGAATTGAAGGCGTTGGCCGTTCTCGCGGGCATGGCCGTCGTCAATCGCGGGTCGGATGCCAGTCTGTGCATCGTGCAACCCTGGGGCATGGACGCTACCAGCATGGCGCTGTCGCTCGGCCTGGATCCGGTCCGGACCGTGGCCTTGGATCCGGTCACCCCGTTTGAACTGCGGCGTACGTTGATGCTCACAGCGGTGACTGCGCCTGAGGTACGTGACCTTGCGCACGCCCTGCTAGCAAGCGACGGCGTGCCCGTCACCCTGATCAACGATTCTGGTGGTTTTATTGCGCAGCGCGTGATGGCCACTATCGTCAACATCGCGGCCAACATCGTGCAGCGCGGCATTGCCAGCGTCGCGGATCTGGAAGATTCCGTGAAACTCGGCCTGGGATATCCGCACGGCCCGCTGGCCTGGGGCGACCGTATCGGTCCGGCTCGCATTCTGACGATTCTGCGCGCACAGCATGACGCCACGGGTGATCCGCGCTATCGCGCAAGCCCGTGGCTGGTGCGGCGTGTGGCACTGGGGCTGCCGCTGGTCACGACGGAGGCGGTGCGGTGAGCTCCATGATGAAGGTCTCCCCCACTATCGACTTGGTGCATCTGCGTGGCTGGGTTGGCCGCGAGCAGGTGATGGAACAGGTAATCGAGCCTTTCTCCGCTCGGGCACTGGCCGGCTTATTGGACCGCAATACCGCACCGGGAAACGGCGACCCCTTGCCGCTGCCTTGGCACTGGCTGTACTTCCTGGATGCGCCTGCGCGCGCGGCCACGGGCGTGGACGGCCACCCGCTGCGTGGCGGCTTCCTGCCGCCCGTCCCGTTGCCACGCCGCATGTGGGCTGCCGGGCGCATGCAGGTGCGGGCGCCGCTGTTGGTGGGCCGCAAGGCGCAGAAGGTGTCCACTGTGCGCAGCATCGACCTGAAGGACGGCAAGACGGGCCCGCTGGTTTTCGTGAGCGTGGAGCACACACTGAGCCAGGACGGCCAGACCTGCCTCGTCGAGGAGCAGAACATTGTGTACCGCGATGCCCCCACCGCTCCCGCGCCGCTGCCGCCCGGCGAGCCAGCGCCGGCCACGGCCGAGTGGGAGCGCGGGCTGGTGCCCGATCCGGCGCTGCTGTTTCGCTTCTCGGCGCTCACCTACAACGGGCACCGTATTCACTATGACCGCGACTACGCGACAAAAGTGGAGTTCTATCCAGCGCTGGTGGTCCACGGCCCTTTGCTCGCCACGTTGCTGCTGGATCTGGTGCAGCGTGAACGACCCGGTGCGGCCATCAGTAGTTTCTCGTTTCGCGCCATGCGTCCGGCTTTTGACAACGCCGCGCTGCACGTGCGCGGCACGCCCACAGCCGTAGGCGCGGACCTCTGGACGAGCGACGCCCACGGCTTTACTGGGATGAAGGCCACGGTCACATTCGCCTGAGGCCATTCCCCCCCCCACAACTCACGACCAACCCAGGAGACTTTTTATGAATGCAACCACTACCCGCTACGACGCGGTCATCATCGGCGCAGGCGCCGGCGGCATGAGCGCCGCGGCGCGTCTCACGGCTGCTGGTAAGACGGTGCTGCTGGTCGAGCGCCTCAACCGCCTCGGTGGCCGTGCGTCCAGCGAGATCATTGACGGGCATGTCGTGAACATCGGTGCCATCGCCATTGAGCGCGGCGGCATCTTCGAGGAAACCTTCGACATGCTGGATGTGCCGCTGGACATTCGCGAGCCCAATCCGGCGACCGTTTTCTACATTGACGGCAAGGTCATCAACGTCGCCAAGGGCGGCTGGGGCATGCTGTTGGGCACCTTCACCAAACAGGCCGCGAAAATCGGTGCCAAGTTCGCCGATGCGCGCGCCGGCGACCTACCGGAGGACAAGCTGACCACGCAGCAGTGGCTGCAGCAGTACACCTCCAACGAGACCGTGCATGCGATCTTCCGCAACCTGTGCGCCGCCATTTTTGCGGTCAATGCGGACGAACTGCCCGCGCGCGCCTTCCTCGTGTATTTCGCCCAGAAGGGCGCCTTCAAACGCTTCGGCTTCTGCCCGCGCGGCACGGTGGGCCTGTGGAATGACCTGGGCGACGGAATCCGTGCGCGCGGGGGCGAGATCTGGCTGGAAGCACCGGTGGTGGCGATGCACGCGGAGAATGGCCGCGTCACAGCGCTGGACATCCAGCACGGTGGAGTGACGAAGCGGGTGGAAGCGGGCGTCGTGATCAGCAACATCGGTCCCACGGCCACGGCGCTGCTGCCCGGGGCTGAAGCGCTGGGTGCGGATTACCTTGCCAAGGCGAAATCCACGCCGCGGCCGGCGGCCAACATCGTCATCAACTTCGCCACGCGCGAGCGGTTGCTGGACGTGCCTGGCCTGATCACCTTTGGCAAGACGCGGCGACTGTGCAACATGGGCGAGCTCACGGCCACCTGCCCTGAGCTGGCGCCGTCAGGCTGGTACCAGTACGTCGCGTATGCCGTGCCGCGTCCGGCCATCGGTGAATTTGACGAGAAGGTGGAAATCGAGGAATCGCTGGCCGACCTGCGCGATATCTTCCCCGGCTTCAAGGACGCGAAGATGCTGTCCGTGCGTGTGATGCGTGACGAGTGGCCGGCCCAGCGCTCATGCGCGGGCTACGACATGCCGCAGGACACACCGCTGGCGAATCTGTGGCATGTAGGCGATGCAGTGAAGGACTACGGCGATGGCGGCACGCAGGCCTGCGCTTACACCGGGCGCGAGGCCACGAATAAGGCGCTGGCTGTGCTTGCAGCTGTGGCCGCCTGAAGGGAGGAATCCGGATGGACGACACTATCAAGCGGCAGCTCGCCGCGGCACGCGAGGTGCTTGCGGTGCTGCGCCCCGCGTTCAACGCTGGCGTGGCTGCACTGGCCCGTGCCTGTGCCAGCGACGGTCGGCTGGTCAACCGCCTGCTCGACGCACAGCAGGTGGCCAGCTTTGAGATGGCGTGGGCCGGCGCCGAACTGCTGGCGGCCGAGACCAGTGTGGCAGCCGTCACGCCCGATGCTGCGCCGCTGCAGGCACAGCTGGCACTGGTCTTCGCTGTGGAAGCTGTCATTTCGGTGATCGATCGGCTGGAGACGGTATACGCTGAGTCCGCACTGGATACTGCCCCGCTGCGTGCCGTGCGTGACGGCGCGGCATGGGCCACTTTGCGACGTGAGGCCGGGAGCGCCCGCGCGCTGGAAGCCGCTGGTCAGGCCGTGGCGGCCGCTGGTGACGACGTGGGCGGGCCCGTGCTTGATGAGCAGCACGCACTCGCACAGGATGCCTTTCGGCGTTTCGCGTCCGAGGTGGTTGCCCCGCAGGCCGAGGCCATCCACCGGCATGACCTCACAGTGCCCGAGTCGCTGCTTCAACCCATGCGCGAGATGGGTGTGTTTGGCTTGGCCATCCCGGAAAAGTTTGGCGGTAGCGGCCCCGATGATCGCGACGACACACTGCTGATGGTCGTTGTGACCGAGGCTCTTTCTGAGGCTTCGCTCGCCGCGGCCGGTAGCCTGATCACCCGTCCCGAAATCCTGAGCCGCGCCCTCATGACCGGTGGCACCGAGGCGCAAAAGGCGGATTGGTTGCCCCGTTTGGCCGCGGGCGACCCGCTGTGCGCCATTGCCATCACCGAGCCCGACTATGGTTCGGACGTGGCTGCGCTTGGACTGAAAGGCACACGCGTGACCGGCGGTTGGAAACTCAATGGCGCCAAGACCTGGTGTACCTTCGCCGGCAAGGCGGGCGTGTTGATGGTGGTGACGCGCACCGACTCCGACCGCTCGTTGAGCCACAAGGGGCTTAGCTTGCTGCTGGTGGAAAAGCCGTCGTATGACACTCACGAATTCATGTACCAGCAGGACGGCGGCGGCAAGCTGACAGGGCGGGCCATTCCGACTATCGGCTATCGCGGCATGCATTCGTTTGATCTCGCGTTTGAAGATTTCTTCGTGCCGGATGCCAACGTGATCGGTGGCGAGGCGGGCTTGGGCAAGGGCTTTTACTTCACCATGGCCGGCATGGTGGGCGGTCGCATGCAGACTGCCGCACGCGCCTGCGGCGTGATGCGTGCCGCGCTGCGCGCGGCCATTCGCTACACGGGCGACCGTAAGGTGTTTGGCTCGCCGCTGGCCGAGTTTCCGCTCACGCAGGCCAAACTCGCGCGCATGGCAGCGCGTCTAGCGGCCTGCCGGCGCTTGGCGTACACGGTCGCGAGCATTGTTGACGCCGGCAACGGCCGCATGGAGGCGAGCCTGGTGAAGCTGCTGGCATGCCGGTCCGCCGAACTTGTCACGCGCGAGGCGCTGCAACTGCACGGCGGCATGGGCTATGCGGAGGAGACTGCCGTGAGCCGCTACTTCGTAGATGCGCGCGTGCTGTCCATCTTCGAGGGCGCTGAAGAGACTCTGGCACTTAAGGTGATCGCGCGCAGCCTGATGGAGCGTGCGCTGGGCCTTCAGCCGGGAGGGGAGTGAGATGACCCAGGCTATTTTGGCGGGTATGCGCGTGGTGGAGGCTGCGGCATTCGTAGCGGCCCCGCTGGGCGGCATGACGCTGGCGCAGATGGGCGCCGACGTGATCCGCATCGACACCCTGGGCGGCGGTCTTGATTACCGCCGCTGGCCCGTCACTGCTGACAACACCAGCCTTTTTTGGTGTGGCCTGAACAAGTCCAAGCGTTCGGTGACGCTGGACCTCGGCAAGCCCGAAGGCCGCGAGATTGCCATGGCGCTCATCACCGCGTCCGGAGAAGACGCAGGCATCCTGCTGACCAACTTTCCCCCGCGCGGCTGGCTGGACCACGACAAACTCAAGGAAAAGCGCGAAGACCTCATTCAGCTCACTGTGCAGGGCGACAGGCATGGTGGTTCGGCGGTGGACTACACCATCAATTCTCGCGTTGGTATTCCCTACATCACCGGCGATGAACACGGCGCTGTCACCAATGAAGCCGTCAACCACGTGCTGCCGGCCTGGGACCTCGTCACCGGCCAGATGGCAGCGGTCGGCCTGCTTGCGGCCGAACGCCATCGTCTCAAGACCGGTCAGGGCCAGCATGTGAAGCTTGCCCTCGAAGACGTGGCCCTTGCTGTTGTGAGTCACCTGGGCCTCATCGCCGAAGCTCAACTGGGCCACCAACGCGAGCGGCACGGCAACGAGCTCTTCGGCGCTTTCGGTCGCGACTTCAAGACGGCGGATGGTGAGCGGGTGATTATCGTAGGCCTTACCTTGAAGCAATGGCAGGCCATTTGCGAGGCGATGGGGTTGAACGAGGCCGTGAAGGTACTAAGCGAACGTTTGAATCTGAATCTGGACCTGGAAGGAAACCGTTTCAAGTCGCGCAAGGAACTCGGCGCGATGGTGGAGGGCTGGATGGCCCGTCACACCTATGCGCAAGCAGCTGCGGCGCTGACGGAGCAGGGCGCCTGTTGGGGCCGGTACCAGACCCTCACGCAACTGGTGACGCAGGACCCTGCCTGTTCGCCGGCCAATCCGATGTTCAGGACGGTTGACCAGCCTGGGGTGGGGAAGTACCTGGCGGCGGGTTTGCCTCTGAACTTCTCGGGGATGGCGCGCATACCGGCTGGTGTAGCGCCCACGCTGGGTCAACACACGGGCGAGGTGCTGTCGGAACTGCTGGGCGTCACGCAAGCCCAGTATGGAGACCTGTGTGATCGAGGCTTGGTAGCACGATAGGTGCATCAGAATACTCAGTTCAAACCTGAGCTGGAACACCATGGCCCGATCACTTGCAAGCAACCACGACGACAAACGCCAGAGGATACTGGAGGAGGCAGCCGCCCTGTTTTCCAGCGCGAGCTTCGAGAGCGCCCGCCTGCAGGACATCGCGGCTGCGTGCAATGTCTCAAAGTCCGCGCTGTACCACTACTTTCCGAGCAAGGAAGTGCTGCTGCATGTGATCATCAGTGAGCACATCATGGATTCGGTGCGTGAACTGGAGGAGATCGCACATGGGACTGGGACATCGAAGGAACGGCTGAGACAGCTCGTGCGGGCCATGGTGACACGTGCCGCTGAGAGGCGCCACGAGCACATGGTGCTGACCAACGACCTCAAGTTTCTCCCACCGCTGCAGCAGCAGGAGATAAAATTGGCGCAGGCTAGGGCGCTGGACGTCGTGGTGGAGCTCCTCAACGAGATCAACCCCAACCTCATGCGGCGGCGGCGCGAACGTGCGTCGTACGCCCTGTTCCTCTATGGCTCGATGATTTCGACGGCGACCTGGTTTCGCAAGGAGGGAGGCATGACGCCTAACGAGCTTGCTGACCGTCTGATCGAGGTGTTTCTCAACGGATTCGACGGCGGCGACCACCCCGCCGGCTACCGTTAGCGCCGAATTGCGTGACCGCCACGCCCACGCCAGCAATTACCGCACCGGTAACTTGAGGCTGCTGAAAGACTCGCCCAATGCCATCCACGAGATGAAGCCCGCCACAGGCGGGAGCAGATAGAGCAGGGGCGCGGTGCGCGGCACACCCATGTGGTCGTTGAGCCAGCCCCAGGCCGACCAGCCCGCGAACGAAGCGACCGCCAGCGACCAGAGCAAGGCCCCCAGATGGCCGCTGGCAGGCTGGCCCAAGGGACCAGCAGGGCCTGCGGCGCATTGATGAGCAGCATAGGCCCCGTCGCCATCAGCGTGCTGTAAGCCATGACCAAGGTGACGCCGTGGCGACTGAACAGTCGGGTGGCGGTCACGGTATTGGCGGAAAACAACAGGGTGGCAAACAGCAGCAGAAGATCGCCCACACCCTGTGTGCGCACGAGCGCAAGCTTGTCCGACAGAAACACGAGCACGCCCGCCATGGCCAACACCAACCCCGCCACTTGGATGCGCGCGAATCGCTCGCTGTGCAACATGCACACCATCAGCAGGGTGAATATGGGGCCGAGCGCGGAGATGAGGGCGCTTGAAAACGGGGTCGACAGGTGCATCGCCTGTGTCATCACATTCACATGTGCCACCTGGCCGAGCGCGGCCAGACCCGCCAGGCTCACCCAGTCACGCCGATTCAGCCCGGGCCAGCGCAGTCCGTATTGCCAGAGCAGCAGGGCAATGGCGCACGCCGGCGTGACTAGGTAACGCATGAAGACCAGGGCGCCCGGCCCGATCTGGGCCATCACGGCTTTCTGCACGCTGTAGTTGCTGCCCCAGAGCAGCATCAAGGCCAGCGCCACGGCCAGAGCAAGCCGGTTGCGGCTGGTGGATGCAGGCGGATCTTCTTGATTTAACATGACTAAAACCGTCTCAAGGGTCGGTTTTGTTGTCGGATGAGTACATCTGGAATTCGTTTTTTCTTTGATTTATTAGGGAAATCCCTAGAAGTTTTTGTCTTTCGGCTATTTGTTAAACCGTCGCGTCGGACTATTATATGACCTGCCAACCACGGTCGTTCTCGTGTCAATTCAACCCAGGAGACAAGCATGCGCATTTCCATTTCCAGGCTCACGGCAGCCATCGCTTTTGCCAGTGCCTTCGCCGCCAGCGCGCCCGCGATGGCCCAGACCACCACCGTCAAGTATTCAAACTGGCTGCCGGCTGGGCAGGCCATGCGCGTGGAAGTGATCGAACCCTGGATCGCCGAGGTGGAGAAGATCACGAATGGCCGCGTGAAGATCGACACGCTGCCCAAGGTGGTGGGTACGGTGCCAGCGCAATTCGACGTGGCCCGTGACGGCCAGGCTGACCTGGTGGTGTTCATCCCAGGGTATACGCCCAATCGTTTTGACATCCTGGAAGTCGCACAACTGCCCTTCATGGGGGACGATCCGGAGCGGCTCGCGCCCGTGGTGGACCGCTTCTACCGCAAGACCCTCGCCTCGTACAACGAGTTGAAGGGCGTACACCCGCTGTCCGTTTACGTGGTGTCGCCCGGTCAGCTGTTCAACCGCGTGCGCCCCATCAAGACGCTGGCGGACTTCAAGGGGCTGAAGATCCGCAGCCCCCAGGCCAGCGCCACCCAAGCCTTGACGCTGCTAAGCGCGGTGCCGGTATCCAAGCCGGTGAGCGAGACCTATGAGCTGTTGTCTTCGGGTGTGCTGGACGGTACCTTCATGCCACCGGAATCCATTCCGGCGTTCAAGCTGACGGACCTGGTGCCCTACGCGACCATCGTTCCCGGTGCGATTTACAACACCATCCTGATATTGGGTATCAATGAGGACAAGTGGAAGTCGATCAGTCAGGCGGACCGCGATGCGATCACCAAAATATCCGGTGACGCCTTCGCCCGCAACATCGGCCGCGCCTATGCCAAGGGTGACAAGGCCGCGTTTGACACCATCCGCAAGGCTGGCCGCACGGTTGAGATGCTGTCCGAGCCGGTCGTCGTCGAAATGAAAAAGGTCCTTCAACCGATCGAGAAGGACTGGATCGAAAAGGCCAGGAAGAAGGGCGTGGCTGACCCGCAAAAGCTGATTGACCAGCTGCGCGCCGATTTCGCGGCAGCCAAGTAACCCGGTCATGGCACACAAGGCACCAGGCAAGACCGTTCGCGCGCTGGAAGGCGCGGGTGTGGCTGCGCTGTTCATCCTGATGGTGGTGGTCTTCGTTGACGTCCTCGGCCGCAACCTGCTCAACCGACCACTACCCTGGGGGACGGAGTTGTTGGAGGTGGTGCTGGCTGTGCTGATCTTCGCGCTGTATCCGGTGCTGGCCCTGTGTTCCAGCCACATCACGGTGGACCTCGTGCCCGTGCCCAGGGTGCTGCAAGTGTCGCAGCGTGCCCTGTCGGGGTTGGTGGGTGCGATGCTGTTCGGGGTGATTGCCTTTTGCACCGCGCGCCAGGCTGTCCGTTCGGCCAGCTATGGCGATGCCACGGCGCTGCTGCAGATCCCCACGGCCTGGGTGTTGTGGGGCATGTGCGTGCTGTCGGTGGCGACAGCGCTGGGTTTTGTGATCGCGATCATCAAGCCTCCCGCGCAGGGAACAGTGGTGCATGGCACGACAGTGGGCTGATTCATGACCGCTACCCTCTTTGGATTTTTCATCGCCTTTGCACTGATTCTGGTGCAGGTGCCCATCGCCACCGCACTGGGCTTGGTGGGATTTGGTGGCGTTGTCCTGCTCAGTGGCTGGACACCGGCACTCAGCATGGTGGCCACCATCACGCGCGACTCCACTCTCGTCTACACCTTGATCGTGTTGCCTCTGTTCGTGCTGATGGGCAACCTGGTGGCGGGTGCGGGTATCTCGGGAGACCTGTTTCGCGCGGCGCAGGCCATCATCGGCCGCCGCCGGGGCGGGCTTGCCATGGCTACCGTGGCGGCCTGCGGCGGCTTTGGCGCCATCTGCGGCTCCAGCGTGGCCACCGCGGCCACCATGGGCAAGGTCGCCATTCCCGCCATGCGCCGGCTCGGTTACGGCGACTCGCTGTCGTCCGCTGCCGTGGCTGCGGGCGGCACCCTGGGAATATTGATCCCGCCGTCCATCATCATGGTGGTATACGGCGTGGCCACCCAGACGCACATCGGCATGCTGTTTGCTGCCGGCATTGTGCCTGGCCTGATCGCCATCGTGGGCTACATGGCGGCGGTGAAGTACAGCGTCTGGCGCGATCCTGCCGTGGCGCCTCTGGCTGACGAAGCCGAGAAGATGGATAAGCCCGCGCTGCTGCGCTCGCTGTGGCCGGTGCTGGTGATCTTTGGCGTGGTAATGGGCGGCATCTATGGCGGCTTCTTCACATCAATAGAGGCTTCCGGCATTGGTGCCGTGGCGGCGCTGCTGTTCGCGCTGACGCGCCACAGCCTGACACTGGTGGACATCTACGAAATCTTTGCCGATACGGCGCGTACCTCGGCCATGATGTTCGGCATCATCCTGGGTGCCGCCCTATTCGGTGAATTCGTCAACATCACCGGCGTACACGAAGGCCTGTTGAAGGTGGTGCAGGGCAGCGGCCTGCCCAACTTCGGGATCATCCTGCTAATGATTCTCGTCTACCTGGTGCTGGGCTGCGTGCTCGAAAGCCTGTCGATGATCCTGCTGACAGTGCCGATCTTCTTTCCCATTATCAAGGCCATGGGCTATGACCCTGTGTGGTTCGGCATCCTGATCGTGGTGGTTGTGGAAATTGGCCTGATCACGCCACCTATCGGCGTGAACCTGTTCGTGATCCGCTCGGTGATGCCAGACATCCAGATGATGACGGTGATCCGTGGCGTCATTCCATTCATTGTGGTCGACCTCGCACGTGTGCTGCTGATTGCTTCCGTGCCTGCGCTGTCGCTGTGGCTGCCGCAGCTCATGTTCAAAGCAGCCGGTGGATGAGCCGATTCACATGACCGATCTGTCGATTCCCCCTTTGGCACTGGATCTCGCGCCGGAACGCCTGGGTCCGCGCCTGGAAGCCTTTTTGCAGACGCAGTGGCATGCCCGTGTACGGCTGTCTGACTGGTGCCGTTTTCCCGCTGGGTTCTCGTGGGTGACACTGGGCTGCACCGTCGCTCTGCAGCAGGCGGGGGTCGAGCGTACGCTGGACCTGATCTTGCGCATCGGCGACCCAAACGGACTGCTCGCGCCGTACCGGGCGAAGCCGGAGTTCCTGGTGCTGGCCGCACTGCAGAAGGTGCCTGGCTTGCCCGTTCCGAGTGTGCATGCTTACAGTGATGACGCCGACATCATCGGCGCGCCCTTCCTGATCACAGGCCGCGTGGCAGGCGACACGCCCATGCCCTGGAAGGGGAATGCCGAACAGCGTGATGAAGCGCACAACGAATCCCTGTCGCGCGAATTCACCGACGCCATGGCGGCGCTGCACCGCGTAAACTGGCGCGCCACACCGCTGGGCGAGCTGTGGGCCGAGTCGCGTCCGGAGACGGTGGCACGCGACCAGGTGCGCCATTGGGCAAGCCACGTGGGCATCCTGGGCGCAGCGCATCCTCAGGTGCCGCCGCAGATGTACCACGCCATGCGCTGGCTGGACCGCGAGGCTCCGGCGGCCGACCAGGTCACCATCGTCCACGGTGACTTCCGCGTAGGGAACTTCCTGCAGCAAGACGGCCATATCACCGCCATCCTCGACTGGGAACTGGTGCACGCAGGAGACCCGCTGGAGGACATCGCCTGGGCCGGCTTGCGTGTATTCGCCGCAGGAACGCAGCGCATCGGCGGATTGATAGATCGCGAGGCTTTCAACCGGCGCTACGCCGAAGTAGCTGGCGTGCGCCTGCGCCCGGACGTGATCCGTTATTACGAGGTCTTGGGGCTGTTCAAGAGTGCCGCGATGCTCGTGGGCGCCACGCAGCGCGTCGCCTCGGGCAGGGCACGCGATGTGCGCATGGCATCCATGGGCTTCCAGCTCGCCTCCACCTTGCTCGAGCTCAACCGCCTGATCACGGAAGCCAGCGAATGAACATCGAACTGTCGAAACTGATTGAAGCGCTACGCCGCACCCTGGAGGACAACGTGCAGCCCGAGCTACGCACCGACCACGCCCGCGGCCAGTTGGCTGCCGTGCAGGACATCCTGGGCAAGCTAGGACGAATGGCGGTGTGGTCGTCTGACGCCTCCGCACAGCAGGCACGTGTGCTGGCCGAAGGGTGCGCGGATTTCGTTGCCCGACTGGCGCAGGCCGGTGTCAAATTGCCCTTGCCAGCGTCGAGGCAGGACGGATCCCCGGAAGACGCTTTGTTGGCTGCTGAGGCGCAAGCGATGCAGCTGACAGATTGGCTCTTCGACGATGGCGCGACCCTGCCACAGTCGGTGCATGCCGAGCTTGACGCCATCCTGCGTCAGGCCTTGCGCCAACAACTCATCATTCAGCGCAAGCTGATCCCGCTCACCGACTTCGGCGCGATGACCTCCGTCGCCAAGCCCTGAGCTGGACAACCAAAGAAAGACTTCCCATGTTGACAACCCAAGACGACCTGCTGGGCCACCAGACACCCGGCACCTTCGCGCAGGCTGGCAATGGCGACCCGCGCTTCACCGAGCGCTACTGGTACACCGCACATCCGGTGGATGGCACACAGCTGCTGATTGACATCGGGCTGGGCTATTACCCAAACCGTGGTGTGATGGACTGTTTCGCGGGCGTGACGGTCGGGCGCCATCAGCACAACTTCTGCGCGTCGCGTCGTCTGGGCAGCAACCCGCTGGAAAGCGTGGTGGGACCGCTGCGGCTCCAGATTGTGCAGGGCCTGCAGCAGCATCGCCTGACACTGGCCGACAACGCGTCTGGCATCTCGTTTGACCTGGTGTTCGAAGCCAGCTTCCCGGCCGCGCGGGAAAAGCAGAGCTTTCGAGAGCGCAAGGGCCTGGTGGAAGAAGACCTGGCGCGCGTTGCGCAGCTGGGGCGTTATAGCGGCTGGCTGGTGGTGAACGGCCAACGCCATGAGCTCACGCCCGCCACCTGGTGGGGCCAGCGCGACCGATCCTGGGGCATCCGTTCGGAGATGCGCACGGACTTTGCAAGCCCGCCGATGCAGCAGCACACCAACTTTTTCTGGACCTGGTCCATGTTCCAGTGCGAGACGGTGGGTGTATCCATCTTCATGAAGGAGCGCGAAGCCGGCAAACCATATTACCTGTCGGGCGCCGAGTTCGTGCGGCAGCCTGATGGCAGCGTGCGCAAGCGCGAGGCCGTGTCCGCCAGCCATGACATCATCTGGGCAGACGACCCCCTCGGCCAGAGCCTGGCCAGCGCCACGTTGCAACTGGACTTTGAAGAAGGCCCACCGCGTGTGCTGGCGCTGCAGGCGCTGCCAACCCGCTTTTACCTGAAGGGGGGGCTGTACGGCGGCTTTGGCGGCTGGAATCACGGGGACGATCGAGGGCTATACGCCGAGGACCACGACGTCTGGAACCTGGACGATGCTCTCACGCGGGAACGCGCCCGCACGCTGTCAGACCACGTGGTGCGTGTCACCACCGACGGGCAGGTGGGCATGGGCATCAGCGAATACGGTGTGGCGCAGGGCTACGCGCGTTATCCGGCGCCGCAATGCTTTCCCGCCCTTTGAGCGCTGCGGGAGAATGGCCATGATGCAACTGACCCAAGCCCTCACCCGCGCCGTGCAGACGCGGCACCGCTTCACCGCCACCATTTACAACGGCCGCACACGGACCTGGGGCGACATCGGCGAGCGCGTGCCGCGGCTGGCCGCCGGGCTGCGCGCGCTGGGCCTGCAGCCCGGGGACCGGCTGGCCGTGCTCGCGCTGAACAGTGATAACTACATCGAGCTTTTTTTTGCGGCGGCCTGGGCGAATCTGGTGCTGGTGCCGCTGAACACGCGCTGGGCCGTGCCCGAGAATGTGTACAGCCTGACCGATGCGGAATGCTCCGCGATGGTGGTGGACGACGCATTCACCGCGCAGGTGCCACAGCTGCTGGCGGGCCATGCCATGGCGCATGTGGTGCACATGGGCGACCAGCCCACGCCCCAGGGCATGCACGCCTGGGAGACAATGATTGCGGGCTACGCCCCCATAGCCGATGCCTGCGGGCGCAACGACGAGCTGTGTGGCATCTATTACACCGGCGGAACTACCGGTAACCCTAAGGGGGTGATGCTGTCGCACACCAATTTCACCGCCGCGTCGGTCAACTGGATTGCCACGCTGCACTTCAGCGACCAGACGGTCTACATGCACTCGGCCGGGCTGTTTCACCTGGCCGGTGCGTCCCCGGCGTTCGCACTTACCCTGGCCGGCGGCACGCACGTGTGCCTGCCAAAATTCGACGCGATGCTGGCCTTTGAGGCGATCCAGGCGCACAAAATCAACTACGTGCTGTTCGTGCCCACGATGATCAACATGATGTTGAATCACCCGGACTTTGAAAAATACGACCTCACAAGCGTGCGCTATTGCGAATACGGCGCCTCACCCATGCCCGACGCCGTGCTGGCGGCGGCCATTGAAAAGTTGCCATCGTGGGAATTCATCCAGGGCTATGGAATGACGGAAACAGCGGCGTTGACCGTGAGCCTGCCCTGGCGCTTTCATTTCGATGGCGATCATGGTAAGGCCAAGCGGGCGGCGGCGGGTCGGGCGTCTTATGGCGTGGACATCAAGATCGTGGACCTGGACGGCAACGAGCTGCCGCGCGGCACGCCCGGTGAGATTGCGGTGCGCGGCGCGCAGGTCATGCTGGGCTACTGGAACAAGCCCGAGGCCACGGCCGCGGCCATCCGCAACGGCTGGATGCACACCGGCGACGGCGCTTGGATGGACGAGGACGGTTTTGTCTACATCGTTGACCGCGTGAAGGACATGATTATCAGTGGCGGCGAGAACATCTACTCAAAGGAAGTCGAGAACGCCGTGCATGCGCATCCGTCGGTGCGTGAATGCGCCGTGATTGGTGTGCCTGACGAGAAATGGGGCGAGGCCGTATTGGCCATCGTGACGCTGAAGGACGGCAAGACGGCGACGGCAGACGAGATCATCGTCCACTGCCGTGAGCGCATCGCCAATTACAAGTGTCCGCGCCAGGTGGAGTTTCGCGATGCGCTGCCGCTGTCCGGTGCCGGCAAGATCATGAAGAACGTGCTGCGCGATCCCTATTGGAAGGACAAAAGGCGTTCGGTGAACTGAAGGGCTCGGCTCAGTCGCGCCACTGCACCACTTCCTCCAGCGCCGCCCGCCGCGTGCGAAAGCCGTTGGCCGGGTGCGCCACATCCTCGTAGCCGAAGGAGATACCGCAGACGATGCGCCGGCGCGCTGGCAGATCGAGCGTTTCGCGCACGAGGTCGGGCCAGGAGGCCAGCGCCGCCTGCGCGACGGTCGCAACGCCCAGGCTCTGCGCGGCGATCATGAAGTTGCTGACGTAGGCGCCACAATCGACCGCGCCGTAAACGCCCAAGGCCTCGTCGGTCGTGACGATGGCGACATGAGGCGCACCGAAGAGACGGAAGTTCTCCAACGTCTGCCGGGCGGAGCCGACGCGGTCACCACGCGCCACGCCGACGCTCTCATACAGCGTGAAGCCGCATTCGCGCCGCCGTTCGCCATAAACCTCGAAGTATTCTCGCGGCCAGTCGAAGTCGGGAGTGGCTGGACGCTGCGCTGCCGCAGCCTCGACCATGGCCTGGCGAAAGCGTTCGGTGGCGGCGCCGGACGTGATGGTCACCTGCCAAGGCTGGGCATTGCACCACGAGGCCGTGTGCTGCGCGAGCGCGGAGATGCACCTGATGGTCTCGCGCGGAACCGGATCAAGGCGGAAGCCCCGGCAGCTATGGCGCGCCGTCAGCAGTGCATGAAGTGCATTCATGGGAGTGTCAGGCACGAAGCGTCTCCTTGCGAGGATGGGATTGCGATGGAGATGAAGAGGCTACTTCGTTCGCCTGCTGCTTGAAGCCGTGCACGAATAGTGCCGATATGCGTTCGGCCAACTCGCGCGGCGCGATGGAGCCGGAGCGGCGGTACCATGAAAACGTCCAGATCATCATGCCGAACAGGAGCAGTGCGTAGGGCTTCTGCATGCGTTGCTCGGCCATCAGTTCCGGGTTCATTTCGCGCAGCAGATCTTCGAGCAGTTCCGTCATTTCCACCTCCATGCGCCGTATTTCGTCGAGCTGGGACTTGGGCAGGAACTTGAGGTCGTTCATCAGCATCAAGTGCTCGTTGCGCGAGCGCGCAGCGCCCTGCACGAAGCTGTCCACAAACTGCTGGAAGCGCTGCTCGACCGGCAGCGCTTGTGCCACGATGCGCACGAGGTCCTGCGCCTGCCGCGAGATGTGCTCGTGGACGATAGCGTAGAGCAAGTCTTCCTTGCTCGGGAAGTAGTGGTAGAGATGGGATTTCGACGTGCCACACGCCTTGGCCACGTCCATCATCGTGGCCACATCAAAGCCCTTACGGGCGATCAGCGCAGCCGCCTTGTCAAGGATCACCTGCTTCTTGTCCTGGTAGTCGTCGGCGCGTGCACGCGTCATGGTCCTGCTCCTGCTTCTGTTCATGCGGCCAGAGGCCGTTTTTTATCCGGGCCGCCGGATCGTTGCCGGTCCCCCCTTGCACGTCCGGTCCAATCCATTTATAGTTAGACCGACGGGTCGGACTATATACCAAAACCGCCCCCCAACTGACTAGGGTAAGCATGGAGACACAATACTGCGGATTACTCATCGTGGGTGCCGGACACGCGGGCAGTGAACTCGCCATTGCCGCACGCCAGGGCGGGTGGGCAGGGCGCATCGTCCTGCTGGGCAACGAGACCGGCGTGCCGTACCAGCGGCCCCCGCTGTCCAAGGCGTACCTGCTGGGCAAGACGGATGTGGAATCACTGGCCCTTCGGCCCGCCGCCGCTTACGAGGCGGCCCGAATCGAGCGCCAACAGGGCGCGCATGTGGTGGTCATCGACCGCGCTGCGCACCATGTCATGCTGGCCGATGGCACCACGCTTGCCTACGAAAAACTCGCTCTGTGTACGGGAGGTCGCCCCCGACCACTCGCTTGTGACGGCATTGATCCGGTGCACCCACCGGCCAATCTGTTCACACTGCGCACGTTGGAGGATGCGGACGGCATGCGCGCCCAACTACGCCCTGGGGTGCGCGTGGTCGTGGTAGGTGGTGGTTATGTCGGCCTGGAGGTCGCTGCCTCCGCGCGCGGGCAGGGCGCAGACGTCACAGTGCTGGAGGCCCAGCCGCGTGTGCTGGCCCGGGTCGCAGGGCCCGAGGTTTCGCAGTTCTATGAGGCCGTGCATCGCGAAGCCGGTGTGACGATCCTCACCGGTACTGGCATCGCACGCGTGGAGTGTGAAGGCGCCAGGATCGTTGCCGTCGTGTGCAGCAATGGCCAGCGCCTACCTGCCGACATGGTGGTTGCGGGCATCGGCATGCTGGCGAACACCGAGATTGCGCGCGCGGCCGGCCTCGCTGACGAAGGCGGCATACCTGTGGATGATCTCTCGCGTACAGCCGATCCGGACATCATGGCCGCCGGTGATTGCACGCTGCAGCAGCACGCGCTGTATGGTCGCCAGTTGCGGCTCGAATCCGTTCCCAATGCGCTGGAGCAGGCCCGTGCAGCCGCATCGTGGCTATGCGGCAAGCCCAAGCCCAACCAGTCGGTGCCATGGTTCTGGTCCGACCAGTACGACCTGAAGCTGCAGATGGCGGGCCTGTCGCAGGGTTACGACCGTTGTGTGCTGCGTGGCAACCCACAGACGCGCAGCTTCTGCGCGTTTTACCTCAAGGGTAGTCGTCTTCTGGCGGTCGATGCTGTCAACCGGCCCGGCGACTTCATGCTGGTGCGCCGCGCGCTGGCCCAGCCATTGACGGTTGACCCCGACCGCCTGTCCGACGAATCCGTCCCGCTCAAGGACCTGCTCGTCGCCCCCGCAGCTGCTACGGGTAAGTCCTAGGTGGTCGCCCACCCCCCACTCCATGATAATTCGTTCAATTTAAAGACCGACGCGACGGACTAATTATTCAACAAAATGACTTCCCCACCTGATGCAACTTCTGCTGCACTGCCGGCCCTGGCGGTGCACAACATCCAGATCGTGTACGGAGGCGCGATTGAGGCCGTGCGCGATGTTTCGCTCGAGGTCCGCTCCGGCCAGATCGTGGCACTGCTCGGCTCCAACGGCGCTGGAAAATCCAGCGTGCTCAAGGCGATTTCCGGCGTGCTGGACGCTGAAGACGGCGAGATCGAGAAGGGTTCGATCCACCTGTTCGGCGAGGCCGTTGAAGGCGCGCCAGCGCCCCAGATCGTGAAACGCGGTATGGTGCAGGTGCCCGAAGGCCGTCGCCTCTTCGCCTCGCTCACGGTGGACGAGAACCTTGTCGTGGGCGCCCACCTGCAAGGCGCTGCGCGCCTAGCCGAGGCGCGCGACTATGTGTACGAACTGTTCCCGCGCCTGGCAGACCGGCGTAAACAGATTGCGGGCTACCTGTCCGGGGGCGAGCAGCAAATGGTGGCCATTGGACGCGCGCTGATGAGCCAGCCCAAGGTGCTGGCACTGGACGAGCCGTCACTCGGCCTTGCGCCACTGATCGTGACGGAAATCTTCAACACCATCCGCCGGCTGCGCGAGTCGTCGGGCTTGACCATCTTGCTGGTTGAGCAGAACGCGAGCCGGGCGCTGGCGATCGCCGATTACGCCTACATCCTTGAAAACGGTCGCGTGGTCCTCGACGGTACCAGTGAACAGCTGCGCCGCAACCAAGACGTGCGCGAGTTCTATCTCGGCATGTCGTCCCAGGCAGGTCGCACCCACATGAAAGACGTGAAGCACTACAAGCGCCGCAAGAGGTGGCTGTCATGACCGCTAACCTGCAACCGGTGCTGGAGGTCCGCAAAATCTCCAAGCGATTCGGCGGTGTCAAGGCCGTCAGTGACGTGAGTCTGAAAGTCATGCCCGGTGAGATTGTGAGCCTGATCGGGCCCAACGGCGCGGGCAAGACGACTACGTTCAACCTGATCAGCGGCGTGTTGCCACCCACTGACGGCCAGATCCTGTTTCAGGGCAAGGACGTCGCGGGTCTGAAGTCCTCGGACTTCGCGGGCCTGGGTATCGGCCGCACCTTCCAGAACCTGGCGCTGTTCCGTCACGGTACGGTAGTCGAAAACCTGTTGGTGGGTCGGCACATCCACTTCCGGTACTCGGTGCTGGAGTCGCTGTTGTACTTCGGCCGCCCGCGGCGCGAGGAGATCGCGGCACGCGAAAAGGTGGAGCGAATCATCGAGTTCCTGGAAATCGAGGAACTGCGGGACAAGACGGTCTCTCAGCTCGCTTACGGCCAGCAAAAGCGCGTGGAACTGGGGCGTGCGCTCGCATGCGAGCCCAAGCTGCTGTTGCTTGACGAAATCGTCGCGGGCATGAATCGCGAGGAGAAGGAGGACATTGCCCGTTTCACGCTGGACATCCGTGACGAGTTCGGTGTTGCCGTGCTGATGATTGAACACGACATGCAGGTGGTGATGGATTTGTCCGATCGTGTCTATGTGCTTGACTTCGGCTCACTGATCGCCGAGGGCACGCCCGCGGAAGTGGCAGCGAACCCGGTGGTGCTCAAGGCCTACCTCGGCGAGGAGATGACCCATGCTTGAGCACGACAAACTGATCCGGGGCGAGGCTACGCTGCCTGGCCTGCTGCGCCTGCGCGCCCACGAGCGTGGCACCCAAGTGGCGCTGCGCGAAAAAATTCATGGTATCTGGCGCGGCCGCACCTGGGCCGACTACTACAGTGATGCGCGACGCGTGGCATTCGGGCTGACCAAGCTGGGCCTCAAGCGGGGCGATCGCATCATCATCGCCGGTGAAGACGTGCCCGAGTGGTTCTACGCCGACCTGGGTGCGCAGATGATCGGTGTTCAGGTGGTGGGCATCTACCCGACCAATCCCTGGCCCGAGGTGCAGTACATCGCGAGCCATTGCCAGGCCAGGCTGGCTGTCACCGGCGACCAGGAGCAGACCGACAAGGTGCTGGACGCCATCGGCAACGGCAACGGCCTGCCCCACCTGGAGCACATCTTCTGTGTGGACATGAAGGGCTTGCGCCGCTATGCAGAGGGCCGCCCGCACGCGTTCTCGCACCTGCTGGAGCTGGGCGACCAGTACGCGCAGGAAAACCCGGACGCCGATCGCTGGCTGGACGCCTTGATCGACCAGCTGGTGCCAGACGACGTGAACATCCTCGTTTACACCTCGGGTACCACCGGCCCCCCAAAAGGTGCAATGCTCACGCACCGCAACTTCGTCTATGGTGCCTACGCCTACATGGTGGCGCGCCAGATGGTGGACAAAAAGTTCGAGTCCGTGTGTTACCTGCCCCTGTGCCACGTGGCCGAACGCACTTACTCAACGGTTCAGCACCTCGTCTCGGGCGGCTGCGTGAACTTCGCCGAGTCCATCGATACGGTGGCGACCAACATCCGCGAGATCGCGCCCACATTCTTCCTGGGCGTACCGCGGATCTGGGAAAAGTTGCAACAGGGCTTTGAGTTCCGCATGAAAGACAGCGGCCGCCTACAGCGGTGGCTGTACCGTGTGGGTATGAAGCGCGGGCGGGTGTTGTCGGACCGCCGCGCGGAGCATGGGCGCCTAGTTTCTCCAGGTGACAAGCTTGAATTCGCCCTGTGGTATGTGCTGCTGTTTCGCAACATGCAGCGTCACATGGGGCTGGACCGGTCCCACACCCGCATGTGCGGGGGCGCATCGGTGTCACCGGAGACTCTGAGGTTTTTTGACATCATCGGTTTGCCGGTGGGCCAGGGTTATGGGCTCACTGAGGCCGGTGGTCTGTGCTTTGTACAGGTTCCGGGCCGGCCGTTCATCCCCGGTAGCTGTGGTCCGGCGATGGAAGGCGTGGACTGGAAGATGGCCGACGATGGTGAGGTCATCGTGCGGTCACCAGGCGTGTTCAAGGGTTATCTGTTTGATGACAAGGGCACGAGCGACATCCTGTCGCCCGATGGTTGGCTTGCTACCGGCGACATTGTCGAAAAGCGTGGTCAGGACGAACTGGCCGTTGTCGACCGCAAGAAGGCCATCATCATCACCAGCGGCGGCAAGAACATTGCGCCGTCCGAGATTGAAAACGCACTGAAGGACAGCCCATTTGTGCGCGAGGCGATTGTGGTCGGTGAGGGCAAGAAGTTCCTGGGCGGCCTGATACAGATCGAGTTCGACAGCGTCGGCCGCTGGGCTGGCGAGCGTGACCTGCAGTACACGACCTTCAAGTCCCTGACGCAGATGGCAGAGGTGGTGGAGCTGATCCAGGGCGTGGTCAACGAGGTCAACTCGAAGTTCGCCCGGGTCGAGAACATCCGCAAGTTCGTCCTGCTCGAAAAGGAGTTGGACCATGACGACGGCGAACTGACGGCGACACAGAAGGTGCGCCGCGGACTCATCAACAAGAAGTTCGCGCGTGAGCTCGAGCAGATCTACGGGACGGGAGCATGAACTACTTCATCGAACTGGTCGTCTCCGGCCTGGCGGTCGGGGCGATCTATGGTCTGGTCGCGATGGGTTTCGCGGTCATCTACAAGGCCACGGGTATCGTCAATTTCGCCCAGGGCGAAATGGGGATGCTCACCGCCTACACCACTTGGTGGCTTGCCACCATGATGGGCACGGGTGGCATTGCAACAGTGTTTGTTGCCGTGGTGCTAGGTGCCGTGCTGGGCCTGATCTGCGAGCGCCTCATCATGCGGCCGATGCTGGGCGAGCCTGTGTTGTCCGTGGTGCTGGTCACCATAGGCTTGGCCGTTGTGCTGCGTTCTATCGTCACCATCCTCTGGGGCGCATCGCCGCACAAGTTTGAAGTCGCCGGCGCGGACACCATCGTCAACATCGCAGGCATCGGCATCCGTGTGAGCCAGGTGGGCGTGATCATTGCGTTGGTGTTGGCGGTGGCGGGTTTCTGGTTTTTCCTGAGTCACAGCCGTTTCGGCGTGGCCATGCGCGCAGTGGCCGCGGACGAGAAGACCGCTCGGCTGATGGGGGTCTCTACGGCGCGTGTGCAGGCCGTGGCGTGGGCGTCGGCCTCTGGCCTGGCGGGCCTGGCCGGTGCATTGTTCGCCGTCATTTACGGCCTGACACCCAATGTGTTCGAGCTGGGCCTGAAGGCCTTCCCGGCCACGGTCCTGGGCGGCTTTGACTCGGTGCTGGGATCGGGCTTCAGCGGTCTGATCATCGGTGTGTTCGAGAACCTGGTGGGGGGCTACTTGCCCAGCACCCTGAAGGAGATCTCGGGTTTCGTGCTGATCCTGGTGGTGTTGATGGTGCGGCCTTTCGGGCTGTTCGGTGAAAAGCGAATAGAAAGAGTCTGATGCGAAGCGGATACTACAAGCAACGATACAGCGAGCTGCTCGTCCTGACGGACTCGCCAGCAGTGAAAGCATGGACGGTGGCGCTTCTCGCGGCGCTCGTCGCAGCACCACTGCTACTGGGCAGCTTCGTGCTGTCTTACATGACCATCATCCTGTTCACTCTGGTCGGTGTGCTGGGCCTCACAGTTCTGACAGGCTTTACCGGGTTGATTTCACTCGGCCACGTGGGCTTTCTGATGTTGGGCGCGTATGCCTATGCGATCGGGGTGACACGGCTGGGGCTGCCGCCCGAGCTGGCGCTGATGCTGTCGGCGGTGGTGCCGGCCGTCTGCGGTCTGGTGGTAGGCATCCCGTCGCTGCGCCTGCACGGTCTGTACCTGGCGATCACAACGCTGGCCTTCAGTCACATCGTGACCGCCTCCATTCTTGCGGGCGGCAAGTTCACCGGCGCAGGCCGCGGCATCATGATCGAGCGGCCAAAGATGTTCGGCATCGACCTGTCAGGCGACCGCGCATTCTACTGTTTCTGCCTCGTGATGTGCGTCCTGGCTGTGTTGGTCACGCTCAATTTCCGTCGCTCCTACATTGGCCGCGCGCTGCTGGCCATTCGCGACAACGACATCGCGGCACGCACCATGGGCATCAACCTGGTGCGCTTCAAGCTGCTCGCGTTTCTGGTCAGCGCCGCGCTGACCGGCGTTGCGGGCGCGATGATGGGCATGTACCTGAGCATTGTCAGCGTCGAAAGCTTTCCGTTCCTGCTGTCCATTGAAGCGCTGGCGATCGTGATCGTCGGCGGGCTGGGTTCGGTTCTGGGTGCGGTGCTGGGCACGATCTTCATTGTGACGCTGCCCGAAATGTTCAGCGCGCTGATGGCGGTGCTGGGCGGCCGGCTTCAGGACTTGATGACCACCAGCGCGCACGAGATCAAGAGTGTGCTCTATGGCCTGGCGATCATCGGCTTCCTGCGCTTTGACCCGCGCGGTCTGCGCGGCATCTGGCACGACTTGCGGCACGTCTGGGTCCTGTGGCCCCTGCGCTACTGACCCTATTCCCGACTTTTAACGATGGCAGGTGCCATTAACACAAGGAGCTAGCATGAACCGGAGACTTTCCAAACTCGCTTTCGTCGGTCTATTGACCGCCTGTGCATTCGGGCGCGCCGCTGCGCAACAGGGCGTCACGGATACAGAAATCCTGATTGGCGATATCGTACCGATGACGGGTCCCCCGGCTCTGCTCGGCGTGCCGCACACGATCGGCGTTCGCCTCGCGATCGAAGAGGTGAATGCCGCAGGTGGCATCAACGGGCGGAAGGTCCGGGCGATCTTCGAGGATGATGGCTACGTTCCTTCTCGGACGATTCAGGGGGTACGTAAGCTTCTGACGTCGGACAAGGTCTTCGCGCTCACGTCGATGTCCGGCTCAGCGCAGGGGCAGGCCGTGCTTCCGTTGATCCGCCAGTCTGGAATCCCGGTGATCAATTCACTCAGTTTCTCGGACGACGTGCACACTCCGCTCACCAAGAACATTTTCGTGATGGGCACCCGCCACCCTGTTGTTACCGAGCAGCTCTCGGCCGCGCTAGATGTCCGTTATCCCGGACGCAAGTGGGCGCTGATTTCGCAGGATGACGAGTATGGGGAGATGACACGGGATGGTTTCGAAGTGTCCGAAAAAGCCCGCAAGTTGAATGTGGGCCTCAAGACCATCTACAAGAAAGGCCAGTCAGATTTTTCGGCTGAAATTCTGCGAGTCAAGCAGTCGGGCGCGACTGCGCTCTACGCGGGCGGCGTCCTGAGTGAGAACGTGGGTATGGTCAAGGAACTCGAGCGCAATGGCATGAAGGATGTGCCGGTCGGTATTTCCTATGTTGCCCAGGTGCCTGCAATCGTCAAACTGATGGGGCCCGCAGGGGCGAACGTGTACACGATGGACTATGTCGTGTCCCTCGACAGTGACAAGGGCAAGGCCTTCATCGAGCGAGCGAAAAAACACCTGCCAGCTGCGGACGTCGAGCGCATCCACCGGTTTGCCCTCACGGGTTACGCCGGCGCACGCATTCTGTTTGAGGCGATGCGCCAATGCGGTCGGGCGCTTACCTGGGAGTGCACGATCAGCAAACTCGATCAGACGAAGAACTTCGAGACCGACGTTCTCAACTCGCCTGTGTCGTTCTCGCCGACGCAGCATCTCTCCATGCCATCGCTGAAACTGCTCAAGGCGAATCCGGCAACGATGCAGTTTGAGCAAGTAAAGTGATCTGACTGGAGGTCACGACGTCCTGGCCATTAGCCAGTCAGCGCTGCATGGACTTCCTCGATGCACCGCTGCTGGCCAACTCAGGCCTTCTCGGCCATGAAGCCCTTGAGGAACAGGCGCGACATGCGGTCGCACAGTTCCTGCGGCTTCATGGCGCCGCCGGTTCTGTACCACATGTCGGTCCAGTTGAGCATGCCGATCAGCATCATGGTGTACGGCTTGTACACCGGCAGGGGCAGACCCGGGTTCAGTTGCTGCAACAGCTCTGAAACGCGGTCTGTCAGCTTGCGTTGCAGCTCGATCAGCGGCGCCTGCTTGGGTTTGGGCAGGTACTTGACGTCCTGCATCGCAATCATGTGGCGCCGCCGTGACTGCGCGGACTTTTGGGTGTAGGTCTCGACCATCACCCGAAGCTTGTCTCGTGGTGCGCCGGTGCCGGCTATTGCTTCCTCGACCCCCTGAACGACGCGCTCCAGGTGCTCCATCAGCATCGCAAAGAGCAGGTCGTCCTTGGTGGGGAAGTAGTGGTACAGCATCGACTTCGTCGCGCCGCAGGCCAGGGCCACATCCTGCATCTTGGCGGATGGGTAGCCTTCCTTGGCAAACAGCGCGGCTGCGCAGTCCATGATGGCCTGGCTTTTGGATTCATAGTTGTCTGAACGTACACGTGGCATGGCTTCTCCTGTCGCATGTGAGTGTATCAATGCCCTTGCGGATGCTTCCAGACACGACTAAAATAAATAAACCGACGCGCCGGACTATAATTAAAAATCTATCCGTCGCACATTGACAAACATCAACCCATCTGCATTCCATGAGCGAATTCGAATTCAACGAACCCGACATCCTGAGTGAGGACCTGCGCATGGTACGCCAGCAGGTGCGCCGCTTCGTCAACGAGAAAATCGTTCCCAATGGCGACGCCTGGGAGGCCTCGGGCGAGATTCCGCGCGAGGTGTTCCGTGAGCTTGGCGAGATGGGGTTTCTGGGCATGCGCCATCCCGTCGAATACGGCGGGGGCGGGCTGGGTGCGATGGCCTCGGTGGTGCTGGGTGAAGAGCTCGCGCGCTCGAGCTTCGGAGGCGTTGCGTCAGCGTTGACCGTGCACAGCGACATGTCGATCTCGCACATCGCCCACCGTGGCACCCACGAACAAAAGCAGAAGTACCTGCCCGACGCCTGCGCGGGCGTCAAGGTGGGCGCCGTGTGCGTGACGGAGCCGCATGCCGGCTCCGACGTGGCGGGGCTCAAGACCCGCGCCGTGAAAACAGCCGAAGGCTGGGTGATCAACGGCTCCAAGACCTTCATCACCAATGGTGTCTATGGCGACATCTACATCATCGCTGCCCGCACCGACCCGGAGGCCAAAGGCAGCCGGGGCATTTCGCTGTTCATTGTTGAAAAGGGCAATCCCGGGCTGAAGGTGGCGCGCAAGTTCGAAAAGCACGGCTGGCGGTCATCTGACACGGCCGAGCTTTTCCTGGACGACCTGAAGGTGCCCAACGACGCCCTGCTAGGCGAAGAAGGCAAGGGCTTTTACTACATCATGAGCACCTTTCAGAACGAGCGGTTGGTGGTGGGCGCGCTGGTTTCTGGCGCCAGCGCCAAGGCGATCGAGTTGACGGTGGACTACGTGCGCAGCCGGCAGGCCTTCGGCAAATCGCTGTGGGACCAAGCCGTGGTGCGTAACAAAATCGCGTGGATCGCCGCCAAGGCGGCCGCGGTACGTGCGCTGACCTACCAGTGCGCCCAGATGATCGACGAAGGCAAGGACACCGTGCGCGAGGTTTCCATGCTGAAGGCCTTTGGCGCGGAGACACTACAGGAGGTGGTCCACACCTGCCTGCAACTGCACGGCGGCACCGGCTACATCATCGGCACCCCGGTGGAGCGTATGGCACGTGACTCGCGTATCCTGACCATCGGCGGCGGCGCTACCGAGGTGATGCTGGAAGAAGTCGCCAAACGCATGTAGGCCACGCATGCACGACAAGGCATTTACTCCCTACGGCTGGCCGGAGCCCGGCCCGCTGTACCTCGCGCCAACGTCGTTCCTTGACTTCGACCAGCCCGAAGTCGCGCGGTTCGTGCATGACGCCACGGCCGGCGCCACAACCCAGCGCGAGCAGGCGGTGCGCCTGTTTTTCGCGGTGCGCGACCAGGTGCGCTACGAGCCTTACACCATGCGCATGACGCCCGAGTGCTTCCGTGCCAGCACGGTGGTGCGAGAGCGGGGTGCGTTCTGCATCCCCAAGGCCGTCCTGCTGGCGGCGGGCGCGCGGCTGCTGGGTATCCCGGCTGCGATTGGGCTGTCCGACGTGGTGAACCACTTTTCCACGCCGAGGATGCAGCAGATCATGGGCAACCGAGAGATATTCATGCACCACGGCTGGGCGGCACTGTTCCTCGAAGGCAAATGGGTTAAGGCCGTACCCGCCTTCAACAAGGAGCTGTGCTCGCTGATGCGCGTACCGCCCACCGACTTTGATGGTGAACATGACGCCGTGCTGCAGCAGTACAAGGAAGACGGCTCTGTTCACATGGAGTACCTGCGCGACCACGGCGTCTGGTCCGACGTGCCCTACCTGCGCATCGACGAGGACTGGGGTGGGTATTACCCGGCCAGCCTCTGGAGCGGAAAACGCAGCCGCATCGACGTGGAAGACCTGTAACTGGGCCCGCCGCACATTTTTTCCTTCACCCGAATTCTGCCCATGCCCGGACCGTTATCCCACCTCACCGTCATCGAACTCGCCGGCATTGGCCCCGGGCCCTTTGCCTGCATGTTGCTGGCCGACATGGGCGCACGTGTGATACGCATCGATCGCCCGCCCACACCAGCGCGCGGTGGGCTGGACGCCCTGATGCGCAACGACAGCGTGGTGGACCGTGGCCGCCAGTCGCTATCGCTCAATATGAAGGACCCGCGGGCGGTAGACGCCGTGCTGCGCCTGGTCGAGACGGCCGACATTCTGGTGGAGGGTTTTCGCCCCGGCGTGGCCGAGAAGCTGGGGCTGGGCCCAGCGCAGTGCCATGCCCGCAATCCGAAGCTGGTCTATGGCCGCATGACGGGTTGGGGCCAGACCGGCCCGCTCGCACATACCGCGGGGCACGACATCAACTATGTCTCGCTGTCGGGCGCGTTGCATGCGATCGGCACTGCGGCCCAGCCCCTGCCGCCGCTCAACCTGGTGGGAGACTACGGCGGCGGTGGCATGTTACTCGCCATGGGAATGCTGGCGGCCGTCACCCGGGCGCAGCACAGCGGGGAGGGCCAGGTGGTCGATGCCGCCATGACCGACGGCGCGGCCCTGCTCATGGCGGCCCAGTACGGACTGATGGCCAAGGGCTTCTGGCAGGACGCGCGCGAAAGCAACTTCCTGGATGGCGCGGCCCACTTCTACGGCACCTACGCCTGCCTGGACGGCAAGCATGTCTCGGTCGGCGCGATCGAGCCGCAGTTCTACCGCCAGCTGCTGGAGCTGTGTGGTATCACCGATGCGCATTTCCAGCAACAGTGGGAGCGGGGCGAATGGCCCGCGCTGCGCGACAAGCTGGCTGCCGTGTTCCGCACCCGCACACGCGCGCAGTGGTGCGAGGTACTAGAGGGAACGGACGCCTGTTTTGCCCCCGTGCTGTCCATGAGCGAAGCCGCCGACCACCCGCACAACGCGGCCCGCGGCACATTCATTCGACAGGATGGCGTGGTTCAGCCCGCGCCGGCGCCGCGATTCGACCGCACGCCCTCCACGCTGCCACCTCGGGCGCCACACACGGGCGAACACACAGTCGAGCTGCTGGCGCGTGCCGGTTTCCCGGCGGCTGAGATCGATGCCCTGGTCGCCGCCGGCGTGGCCCACCTGGAGCTGGGCGCATGAGCCTTGCCCCGCCCGCCGCCCCGCGCAAGCCGCTGCACCTGCGCCGCATCAGCTGCGAAGGTTTCCTGCGCGAGGATGGTCTGATCGACATCGAAGGCTTGTTGATCGACACCAAGCCGGTACCGGTGCAGCTGGTGAACAAGAGTCTGGCAGCGGACGAACCCATCCACCAGATGCGCGTGCGCCTGACGATCGACCGCGAGCGCCGCATCGTTGACGCCCACGCCTGGAGCGAACACACACCGTACCCGGACTGCATGGAAGTGGAGGCCGGCTACCGCAAGCTCATCGGCATGCGCATCGAGCCCGGCTTCACGCTTGCGGTCAAGCGCCTGTTTCGCGGCACGCTGGGCTGCTCGCACATGACGGAGCTGTTGCCGCCCATGGCCAGTACTGCCTTTCAGACGATGTGGGCCGACGGTGACTTCAAAACGGTGGACCCGCAAGGTAGCAAGCAGCGCACCTCGCCCTTGGGCGGTTGCCATGCGCTGCGCCTGGACGGCCACATCGTCAAGACCTATTTTCCGCAGCAGTACAAGGAAACCGCGCCATGAGCGAACCCTCCGTCCTCTTCGAAATTAACGAGGGCGTGGCGGTGGCTACCCTCAACGAAGGTGAGCGCATGAATCCGCTGTCAGAGACGTTGCAGGCCGGGATGTTGGACGTGCTCGCCCGCGTTCAAGGCGACCGGTCTATCCGCGCGCTGGTGTTGACGGGGCGAGGGCGTGGCTTCTGCTGCGGTGCCGATCTGAAGGATTTCAGCCACCGGGCGGCGAAGATGCCGCCTGGCGACAGCCTAGGCAGCTACGTTGGCCGCATGATGGGGGAGACGGGCAACCCCCTGTTTCTCGGATTGCGCACACTACCTGTGCCGGTTGTCTGCGCGGTCAACGGCGCGGCGGCGGGCGGCGGTTTCGGCCTTGCCCTCGCGGGGGACATGGTCATCGCGGCACGCTCCGCGTTTTTTTACTTGCCGTTCGTGCCAGCCTTGGGCATCGTGCCGGACTTTGCCGCGGCCTGGATCGGTGTGCGCACGGTGGGGCTCGCCCGCACAGCTGGCTTGATGCTCACGGGCCGCAAGCTGGCTGCCGAGAAGGCGGCCGAGTGGGGCCTGATCTGGGATTGCGTGGACGATGAGACGCTGCTGGACGAAGCGATGGCATTAGCCCGCCAGCTGGCGGCGCTGCCGGCACACGCCATTATCGAAGCGCGTGCCTTGCTTGACGCTACGCAGCGCAACACGCTCACCGAGCAACTCGAACTGGAGCGGCAACGCCAGACCGTCCTGATCGACGGCGAAAGCTTCTCCGAGGGCATGCGGGCCTTTGTCGAGCGCCGCAAGCCGGTCTTTCGCGGCCGCTGAGGTCGCAGCGATTCTCCGTTACTTCATGAACCGCCCAGTGGAACTGATGATGTTCATATCCACATACTTGGAGCCGTTACGCTCGCCTGGCCCGTAGCTGACCTGGAAGCCGCCCAGCCGCAGGGGGTGCATGGATTCGCCGGCCGCAATGAGTTTGGTTCGCGTCAGGCCGGGGCCGGCACGGCGGATCGCCTCGACGAGGACCTTGGTATTGATGTAGCTCTCCAGGCTGGTGAAGGAGTATGCCGTCACGCCGATCTTGTGCATCGCTTCCTGATATTCCTTGACGATGGGTACTCCGACATCCCAGGGAAAAGGCACGACGGAGGTCACCACCACCCCGACACCATCCTTGCCGAGCGCATGAACGCTCTGGTGGGTGCCCATGACGGACAAAGCGTAGTACTGTGCGCCTTTAGCGATACCGTTGTAGCTCTTAATGAAATCCACCGACGCTTTCCCGGCAGTGAGCATGATGATGGCCTGAGGTTTGCCAGCCGCGATCACCTTTGCAATTTCAGCGACGTCTGAGCCGTCCGGCCGTACCGCGCGAACAGCGACGGGCTTGGCGGGCCAGCTGGCCATCTGGTCAAAGATGACTTGTAGCTCGCCGCCGAAGGACGATTCGAAATAGACTACCGCGATCCGTTGCGTCCCGAGCGTCCGCAGGTGCGTGATTACCTTCAGGATCTCGTCCCGGTAGCTGGCACGGACGTTGAAAACGTTGCGGCGTGCGGGTTCGCGCACAGCCTGCACGCCCGTCCAAGGCGCCACCAGCGGCAGCTGTTCCGGCTCCGCCTGCTTCACGGCCTCTAGGGATATCGCTGTGCCCATGACGCTGAGCAGCGCGAAAATCTTTTCCTTCTGAATCAGTTCACGTAGGTTCCCGGCGCCGAGATCGGTCTTGTATTGGTCATCCAGGGTAATCAGCCGAAGCTTGCGTCCGTGTACTCCCCCGGTCGCGTTGACACTATCAAGCTGGGCCTTGGCACCATTGATAATGTCCTGTCCGAATTCACCGAGTGCGCCGGTGGTAGCCACGGTCTGGCCGATCAGAACAGCGTCTTCGCTCACACCTGTTTCCGCCAGCACGGCAGCCGGTACGGCGAATGCGAGCCAGGCCACCAAGGATCGCAATGTTTGCGTTAGCTTCATAAGAATAACTCCGAGTCTGTCAAATCTGTGTGCTGAGATCGTTCGGGCAATAATCAGAGACGCTTGCCCACTTCTTCCAGCATGACCTCGGTGGCGCCGCCACCGATAGTCTGGATACGCGCATCACGGGTCATGCGCTCGATCGCCATGCCGCGCATGAAGCCGCTGCCACCGTGTAGCTGCAGGCAGCTGTTGACCACCTCGACGTTGACCTCACAGGCGAAGATCTTGGCCATCGAGATCTCGCGCACGCAGTCCTTGCCCAGGGCTTCGAGCTCAGCGGCCGAATAGGTCAGGGCGCGCGCGGCGGCGACCTTGGTGGCTAGCATCGCCAGTTTCTGGCGCGTCGCCTGCAGGTCCCACAACGTCCCCCCAAACGCCTGACGCGTACGCACATGATCCAGTGTGAGCTCGATGGCCCGCGCACTGGCACCGATGCTGCTGCCGGCCATGACCAGGCGCTCGTTTTGGAAGTTGTCCATCACGGCGTAGAAGCCTTTGTTCAGCTCACCCAGCATGGACGAATCCGGCACACGCAGGTTGTCAAAGTACAGCTCCGCGGTATCGGAGCACAGGTCGCCGTGTTTTTCCAGCTCGCGCGCGACCACCAGGCCGGGCGTGCCCTTTTCGACAATGAACAGCGAAATGCCGCGGCTGCCCTTGGCCTCGGGGTCGGTGCGGGCGGCCACGATGTAGATATCACCGTACACACCGTTGGTGATGTAGAGCTTGGAACCATTGATCACCCAGTGATCACCATCGCGCACCGCGCGGGCCTTCATGCCCGCCACGTCCGAGCCAGCACCGGGCTCAGTTACGGCGATGGCCACGATCTTCTCGCCGCGGATTATGTCAGGTAGGTATTTGCGCTTCTGTTCCTCGGTGCCGCGCCGGCTGATGTGGGTGGACGACATGTCCGTGTGCACCAGCACGGATGCTGGCAGACCACCATAGCCGCTGCGTGCCAGCTCCTCGGCCCACAACACCGAAGCCACCGGCCCCAAGTCCGTGCCGCCGTGTTCCACGGGATGGCGCATGCCCAGCAGTCCGAGTTCGCCCAGGCGGCGGAAGACCGGCCGCGGAATGCGGCCCTCACGCTCCCAGTTGTCGGCAACTGGCAGCACCTCCTCGGCGATGAAGCGTCGCAACTGTTCGCGCAACATACGCAGCTCTTCGGTGATGCAGGGCGGATCAATTAGGTCAAATTCCTTCATGGGGGTCTCGCTAGTTTTGTTTCAGAGCAGTTTGGCGACTTCATCGAGCATCACCGCAGCGGCGCCGCCGCCCAGCGAATAGGGGCGGGCATCGCGGAAGATGCGTTCAATTTCAGTGCCGCGCATGTATCCGGCGGCGCCGTGCATCTGCACGCAGCCATCGGCCACGCGCTTGAGTAGCTGGGGTACCTGGGCCTTGAGCATGGAGGTCTCCAAGCGCGTGCTCTCGCCACGGACTTTGCGCGCTGCGGCGTGGTACAGCATCAGCTTGGCGGCGCTGACCTCGCTCACGTAGCCCGCCATCTCGTGGCGAATCGCCTGCAGGTCCCACAGCGTGCGGCCGTAGGCGGCGCGGGACTTGACGTGTTCCAGCGTGATGGTGATGGCGCGCTCCATCATGCCGATGCATTGCGCGCACAGGCTCATGCGTTCGCGTTCCAGGCCCTGCATCAGCATGTAGAAACCCTTGCCTTCCTCGCCGAGCATGTTGGCTGCAGGCACGGCAAAGTTGTCGAAAAAGAGCTCGCTCATGTCGGCCGAGCACCAGCCGGTCTTGTCGAAGTTCTTGCCGTTGGTGAAGCCCTTGCCTCCCTTTTCGATGAAGAAGACCGAAAAGCCGTTTCCGCCTTTGGCTTGAGGGTCGGTGCGCGCGACCGTGATGAACACGTCCGCAGACACTGCACTGGTGATGAAGGTCTTCTGGCCGTTCAGCAGCCAGTGGTCGCCGCTGCGTGTGGCGGTGGTTTTCATTCGAGTCAGGTCGGAGCCGCCGCCGGGCTCAGTCACGGCGAAGCCAAGGATCTTGCGGCCTGAGGCAATGTCCGGCAACACGCGGCGCTTGAGATCTTCGCTGGCGGCGCGTGCGATCACGGGGGCGGCCATGTCGGCGTGGTCTGACACTGCCGAGCCGAAGCCACCGAAACTCGAACGCCCGAGCTCCTCGCCAAAAACAACGGTGGCCAACGCGTCCAGCTCGGTGCCCCCGTATTCCGCAGGGATGGCCAGCCCCAGGAAGCCCAGCTCCCCCATCTGCTGGTACACCTCCCGCGGCAGGGTACCGGCGGCCTCCCATTGCGCGCCATGTGGCACCACTTCGCGCGCGATGAAGCGGCTGAGCTGCTCACGAAACTGGCGGTGCTCGTCTGAAAGATAGTCTTGGTCAAGGTTCAACATGGGGTGCTCCAGACGGCCGCCGTGGGACGACCATAAAGTTGGGGAGAAAATCAGTCGGTGAAAGCCGGCGCGCGCTTCTCGCGGGAGGCGCGCACGGTTTCCACCTGGTTTGGTGTGCCGAGCAGGACTTGTTGCTCGACGCATTCCGCCAGCAGGCCGGCGGCAGCGGCGGGCGCGCTTTGCGCTGCGAACAGGCGCTTGAGCGCACGAACGGCGTCGGGGCTGCGGGTGGCAATCTCGCGGGCAGTCCCCAGGGCCAGGGCGTGAGGGTCGGCGTCCACGCGTGTAACCAAGCCGTAGCCCTGGGCCTGCGTGGCGTCGAAGGTGCGGCCGGTGAAAGCCAACTCACGCACGATGTCGTCGCGCATCAGATCGTAAAACCGTACGCTGCCACCCATGTCGGGTACCAGGCCCCAGTTAACTTCCATGATGGACATGCGTGTGTCGGGCGCGGCGTAGCGGATGTCGGCGCCCAGCGCCAGCTCCAGACCTCCGCCCAGCGCAAAGCCATGCACCGCCGCGATTACCGGAACGGGCAGTTCGCGCCAGATCCAGGCCGCGTACTGGAATCGATTGGCGAGGCCGTGGGTGCGTTCCACCAGGTCGCGTGTGCCGGCGATGGTGCCATCCTTCATGTCGGCCAGCACCTGCATGTCAATGCCGGCGCAAAACCCCTTGCCTTCGCCGGCCAGCACCACGGCGCGCACGCCGCGGTTCGCGCGAAGTCGTTCGCCTGCGGCGATGATGGCATCGAACATGGGCCCGTCCAGGGCGTTTGATTTGTCGGTGCGCACCAGCGTCACGCGGGCAACCCCGTCGTCGCCCACTTGCACGGTTACTCGTTCATTGTGGTTCATTAAAAAGACTCCTCAGTCAGGCGTTTCGCCACTTCTTCCAGCATCACTTCAGTCACGCCGCCGCCAATGGTCAGGATGCGTGCGTCGCGTGTCATGCGCTCCAGCGGACAGTCGGCCATGTAGCCCGCGCCGCCGTGCAGCTGCAAGCACTGGTGCATGACGTCCTGCACGGTCTCACCGGCCAGGGCTTTCACCATCGAGACCTCGCGCACGCAGTCCTGGCCCTGCGCCACCCGCACGGCCGTCTGGTGCACCAGCGCCGTCACAGCTTGGTGGCGCGCGGCCAGCATGGCCAGCCGCTGCCGGGTTGCCTGCAGGTCCCACAGGGTGCCGCCGAATGCGCGACGTGTCCTCACATGCGCCAACGTCACCTGCAACGCACGGCGCCCCATGCCCACCGCCATGGCGCCCAGTACTAGCCGCTCGTTCTGGAAGTTTTCCAGGATGGCGTGAAAGCCGGCGTTTTCCTCGCCCAGCAGGCTGTCGGCGGGCAGCCGCGCGCCGGTGAACACCATGTCGGCGATATCCGACGAGTGCAGCCCGAGCTTGCGCGGCATGGGCTTGATCTGCAGGCCGGGTGTGTCCGGCTGCACAATGAACAGTGAAATACCGCGAGTCGACTTGACTTGGGTGTTGGTGCGGGCCGCGACCACCATCACGTCGCCATGAACGGCGTTGGTGGCGTAGGTCTTCACCCCGTCGAGCACCCAGCTGTCGCCGTCGCGGCGTGCCGTGGTCTGCAGGGCGGCAAGGTCCGAACCGGCTTCGGGCTCCGAGACGGCGATGCCGCAGATCAGGTCACCGGCCAGCATGCCCGGCAGGTATCGGCGGCGCTGGGTCGTTGTGCCCCGATGCCCAATGTGGGTGGACGACATGTCGGTGTGGATCAGCACAGCCTCGGCAACGCCGCCGTAAGACGAGGCCGAGAGTTCCTCTGAAAAAACGACAGAGCCAATGGGGCCGAGGTCCCGGCCGCCGTCGTCCCGGGCATGACACAGGCCCAGCAGCCCGGCGGCGCCCAGCGCGCGGAAGGCCTCGTGGGGTGTGGTTCCGGCCTGTTCCCAGGCGTCGCCATGGGGCTCGATATGTTCCCGCACATGGCGCCGGGCGGCGTCACGCAGCTCGACGATGCGGGGGTCGTCGAAAGAGGTTGGTTGGTTCATGGTGCAATCATATAATAAACCGACGCGGCGGACTATTAATGGATTTCCCTGAAGCTGAAAAAGCATAAGTAAAAGCAACGGCCCCGGGGCTTGGACGCCGGGGCCGTGTGTGGTGAGGCCGGCTGCTTTACATCAGGAACGCCATGGTGGTGAGCGGAGCGTCATTGTTCACCAGGGCCACTTTCTTGAATGCCAGGCGCCACTGGCCGTCTACCTGGCGCAGCAGGTATTCGTTGCGGGCCGCCCACATGATCTGGCCGCGCCGATGCGATTCGTACAGCAGCATGTTGGCCGTGACCCGGGTGCCGCCGGGCTCGTCGCCCAGAACCTCGATGTTGCCGATCACGCGGCGCAGACGCGACACCGGCATCTGGCTGTAGCGCTTGCCGGTCAGGAACTGCCGGATGCGCAGACCGATACGCGAGCGGTTGTCGTAGAGGATAGACATGTCGCGCTCCGGGTCGGTGTTCTCGCCGTTGGCGGGCAACCAGTACACGGCGTCATCGGTCCACAGCGCCTCCCAGTCCTGGAAGCGGTGCTCGTCCTGCAGGCGAGCCTCGTGATAGAGGAACTGGGTGATCCCGTGGTAGCGCACGAGTTCCTCCAGGTCGGTGGTCATCAGTCGGTCAGAAGCTCCCATCACGCAGCCTCCATCAGTGAGCGGTAGTGCTGCCACATGCCGCGCGAGCACAGGTCGTCAGTGGCGTGGCCGATGCGGTAGCCGTGTTCGTCCGTGCGTTCGCGGTGGCTGCCACGGCCGAGATACACCCACTCGGGGTTCTTTTCCTGCACGCCGCGGTGCGAGCGTTCGTACATCTCGGCGTCATCGGCCAGCAGGAAGCCGGCCGGCCCCACGGAGCCCATGGTCTGCTGGCGCAGGCGGCGGTTGAAGTCAGGAACGCCCTTGAATTGCAGCGCCGTCACATGCTGCACCGTCTCGCCCACCGACAGCGGCTGGATCGAGAACATCTGGATTTCGGCAATAAACAGGTTCGGAAAGATCATGATGTGCGGCGTGCCGTCGATCATGATCTTGCGGGCCTTGTCCTCTCCGTAGGCAGCGTTCATTTTCTCCACATAGTCGGGCAGCTTCTGGGGTGTCGTGCCAAACCACGACAGCGGCTCGTCGCGTTTACGGAATTCCGGGCGCAGGTCCACCTCGCTGTGGCCGTTGCCGAAATAGCGCGTCACGGCAGTGGAGGTGTCGGCGTACAGCGTGCCGATCTGGCTGTCGGCCACGTCAAAGATCGATGCGTGCACAAAGGCCGGGTGGTAACCGTCGGTCTCGTTTTCCATCACGAACTTCCAGTTGGCCATCACCTTGTGCTGCAGGAAGCCGGATGTCACCTCAACCTCCCCCTCCGGTGAGTTGCTGCACAGGTTGTCGATCGCGTCTTTCGCGCCGCCCAGGTGTTCCTCCAGCGTGGGTCCCTCGGCCGCCATCGAGCCGAAGACAAAGCCGCGGTAAATACCTACGCGCGCCACCTTGCCCAGGCCGAGCTCCTTGCGCTTGTCCTGTGCATAGCCTGAGGGAAAAGGGTAACCGCGCAGGCCGCCGTCAATGCCGAAGTTCCAGCCGTGGTAGCTGCAGGTAAAGCTCTTCTGGTTGCCGCGGTGTTTCTCGCAGACCTGGTTGCCGCGGTGCGGGCAGCGGTTGTGCAGCAGGTGCACCTGGCCGTCCTTGTCGCGCGTCATGAGCACCGGGTCGGGGCCGATCGACTTCATGATGAAGTCGTTGGCGTTGGGAATCTCGCTCACATGGCCCACGTAAACCCAGGTGCGTTGCCAGATCTTGCGCAGCTCCTCCTGGTAGATATCGGGGTCGGTGTAGATCGAGCCGTGCACCTGCTCGGCCTGTATCAGGTGCGCCCAGTCCTGCCGGCGTGCGGGAAGGGCGATGGTTGCCTCAGTCATGTGTATCCCTCTTGGTTGATGGTTGGGTCAGGTCCAGCGCGTCGTCCGGGAATTCATAATTAAACCGACGCGTCGGTCTATATATCATCCAGATTCGGGCCACATGAAACATTGACCTGCATCAAGAAATGGGCACGGCCGCGTGAAGCGGCCGTGTTTTGAGGGGTGGCGCCCGGCTCGCCCGGGCGTGAAGCCGGCGGCTATTCGTCGCCCACACCGATCGGGGCAGGCGCCTTCTGGACGATGCGGCTGAAAAGCGCTTCGTACTCCGCGTCGCGTGGACCGCCGGCCAGCGGGTCGCGCTGTTCGCTGAAAGTGGCGTCAAGCCTTTCGCGCTCGTCGGACGACAGCACGCGCTGCGCTGCGGGCAGCAGATGCGTTTCCTCGATGCGCATGTGGTTCAGGTAGAACTGCACGTACTCCTGCAGCGCGGCCGCAAACGCCTCGCGGCGACCGTCGCCAAGGATTTCCCAGGCAGCCAGCAGGTGTTGCAGTTCGCGCACACGGCGTTCGCCGTTTTCGTGGTCGATCTCCAGCTGCTCGATCACGGAGCGCAACTCGGGGGCGCCGCGCATCAGCAGCGGGAACAGGAACTTCGATTCGTTGGGATGGTGTCGGCGCTCGGGAAATTCGTCGATGTAAAAAAGCATCGAGCGGACCACCTCGAAGAAGCGCTGGGGTTTGCCGCCGTGGCCCTTCTCAACAAGCAGCTTGAGAGAACGCAGCATCGCGGCGACCGCCGTGTGCTCGTCGCGGATGATCTGGATTGCGTCAGTGGACATGGTAAGAGCCTCCTGTGTTGCAGGTTCTCACGGCGCGCACGCGGCAAGGATGATCTGGATCAAGAACCGGATTGTTGGGATGACCCACCAATATCCAGAAGCACATGTCCCATCACCTCGCCGCGCTCGACCATGTCGTGCGCCTCGGCAATCTGCGCCAGCGGCAGGCGCAGCGCCACCGTGTGGCGCAGGCGCTGCGTGCGAAGCAGCGAATCCATCTCGGCAAGCGCGGCCTCACGGTCGGCCAGCGGGATGTCGTAAATCATGAAAAATTTCAGGGCAATGCTGTTTTGCATTAACCACAGCGCAGGCAGTGTTGCCTCGGCACCCGTGATGCCGTAAATGACGACTCGACCATGCGCCTTGAGAATGCCGGGGTACAGCGCCGCATTGGCGGTAAGGTTGACTTCGATGATCGCATCCACACCGGCTCCCCGGGTGGCTGCCTGCACTTCGCTGGCGAAATCGGTTGCGCGGTAGTCGAACACGTGGTCCGCACCGGCGGCCAGGGCGTGTTGCGCCTTGGCCGGCGAACTGGCGCTGGCTATCACCGTGGCCCCGCGCGCCTTCGCCATCTGGATCGCATAATGGCCCACCGACCCGGCGCCGCCCGCGACCAGCACCGTGGTTCCCGGGCGCAGGGCCGCCAGGCGCACCGCGTGCATCGCCGTGAAGGCCGGGATACCCAGGCAGGCGCCCGCTTCCTCGTCCACGCCATCGGGCAGTTTCACCGCCTGAGCTGAAGGCAACGCTATCCACTGCGCCGCCGTACCGAAGGGGCGCTTCCATTGTCCGTTCCAGATCCACACGCGCTCGCCGATGCGTGTAGCGGCCACACCGTCGCCGATCGCGTCAATCACACCCGCGCCGTCGCTGTGCGGAATGATCAGCGGCGCCATCAGCTTGCGCCCGCCGCCGCCCTTGCGTGTCTTCCAGTCGGACGGGTTGACGCCTGACCAGCGCAGGCGCACGCGGACTTCACCCGGCCCGGGCTGGGGGGTCGGCTGCTCGCCAATGATGAATACTTCAGGCGCGGGGCCCTGCTGGGTGTAGTACGCGGCGCGCATGGTTCTTTCAAAAGAGTTGTCAGGGCGCTTGGCAGGGCGACGGATGCAGTTGCCACACAGGTCCGGCCTTGGTCACTTGGGCCGGCACGTCGTGGCCGACGATGGTGCTCAAGCCGCGTGCCACGCCCAGCAGGCGCTCCAGGTCCACCCCCGTGGGATACCCAATTAACTGCTGCATGTGGACGGCATCCTCACTTGCGATGTTGCCACTGGCTCCCGGCGCGTAAGGGCAGCCGCCCAGTCCGCCGAGCGAAACGTCAAAGCGCACGACGCCCGATTGCACCGCAGCCAACAGGTTGGCCAGCCCCATGCCGCGCGTGTTGTGAAAATGCAGGGTCAGTTGCAGGCTGGCGGGCAGGGCGCGCTGCAATGCTTCACACAGGGCGCGCACCTGCCCCGGGTTGGCCATGCCGGTGGTGTCGCACACTGTGACGCCGCGCACACCCAGGCCGGCAAAACGCTGTGCCAGGTCGAGCACGGTGGCCGCCAGCACAGCGCCTTCCATGGGGCAGCCGAAGGCGGTGGACAGTGACACATTGACGGCCGCGTGGCCATCCACCACGCGGGTAACCTCTGTAAGGGACGCGAAACTCTGCGCCCGGCTCATGCGCAGGTTGGCTTGATTGTGCGACTCAGAACAGGACATCACCAGGTTTAGCTCGTCCGCGCGCGATTCCAGCGCGCGCTCGGCTCCACGCAGGTTGGGCATCAGCACGGCATATTCCACGCCCGGCACGCGACGGATGCGCCCCATCACCTCCTCGGCGTCGCGCAGCATCGGGATGGCCTTAGCCGAGGTGAAAGATGTCACTTCGATCTTGGCGTAGCCACACACCGACAGCGCGTCCACCAGCGCCACCTTGGTGTCGGTGGGAATGAACGCGGGCTCCATCTGTAGGCCGTCACGCGTAACGACTTCGTTAAAAAAAATGCGGCTCATGCGACATCTCCCGCCACCACGCCGCGCCGCTTGAGCTCCTCGATCTGCCCGGGCGTGAGGCCCATCTCGCGCAGCACGGCATCGGTGTCCTGACCGATGCCCGGCGCGTTGCGGCGGTGGCCACCGGGGGTGCGCGACAGCTTGGGCACAAAGCCCGGTACCGTGAGGTCACTGCCGTCGTCCATGTGCACCGTCTGCAGCATGCCGCGCGCCTGGTAATGCGCATCGGCCGCGATGTCTGCGACCGAATAAATGCGCCCTGCTGGCACTGAGGCCGCGTCCAGCGCAGCTAGCACGTCGGTCACATCGTACCCGGCCGTCCACGTGCCGATGGCGGCATCAAGTTCCGCCACCCGCGCAACGCGGCCCGCGTTGTCTGCCAGTGCCGGGTCGCCGGCCAGGTCCAGGCGGCCGATCACGCCCATCAGGCGCTTGAAGATGCTGTCGCCGTTGCCCGCCACCAACGCGTAGCTGCCGTCCCGGCAGCGGTAGGCGTTGCTGGGTGCAATGCCGGGCAGCGCACTGCCAGCCGGCCCACGCACCGCACCAAAGGCGCTGTACTCGGGCAGCAGGCTTTCCATACAGTTGAACACCGCCTCGTACAGCGCGACGTCGACGACCTGCCCATGCCCAGAGCGGTGCCGCTCTTGCAGGGCCAGCAGGATGCCGATCACGCCGTGCAGCGCTGCCAGCGTGTCGCCAATCGACACGCCCACGCGTACCGGCACCCGCCCCGGCTCGGCCGTTAGGTGGCGCAGCCCACCCATGGCCTCGGCCACCACGCCAAAGCCCGGCCGGTCGCGATAGGGTCCGGTCTGGCCGTAGCCGCTCACGCGCAGCATGATCAAGCGCGGGTTGACTTCCAGCAGGGCGTCAGGGCCCAGCCCCCAGCCTTCCATGGCGCCGGGGCGGAAGTTCTCAATCAGCACGTCACTATCGGCCGCCAGCTGGCGCACGATGTCCTGCGCAGCCGGTTCGTTCAGGTTCAACGCCACCGAGCGCTTGTTGCGCGACTGCACCTGCCACCAGACCGAGGTGCCGTCTTTCAGCAGGCGCCACTTGCGCAGCGGGTCGCCCGCCCCGGGGGGTTCGATCTTGATGACGTCGGCGCCAAAATCGGCCAGCGTCCTGGCGGCAAAAGGCCCGGCGATGAGCTGGCCCATCTCCAGGACCTTGAGCCCCGCGAGCGGGCCGCCAGCGTGTGCTGTGGTGACGTCCATGTTGTCTGCAAAAGCGTGCGGGTTTGAACTCACGCCGGCGTCACGCGCAGCGGCAGCTTGTCCAGCATGCGCATCTGATTGACCGGGCGGTAGCTGGGCGTGGCGGTGAGTTCGATGAACTTGATGCGCCGTGCCATAGCACCCAGCAGCGCTTCGGATTCACCGCGTGCGATCATCTGGCCGATGCAGGCGTGTGCGCCCGTTCCCATGGCCAGGTGATTGCCCGCCAGTTGCGGACGGTCCACGTCGAATACATCGGGCTGCTGCCAGTGCCGCGGGTCGCGGTTGGCCGCGCCGATGAACACGCCCAGCTTCATGTCTCCGTCCAGGCGGATGCCCGACATGTCTGTCGCCGCCGCGGTGGTGCGATAGGTGACCTGAAACGGCGCCTCGTGACGGATGCCTTCCTCAAAGGCTGCCTTCACCTTGGCGGGGTCGGCGTGCACCTTGGCCCATTGGTCCGGGCGGCGCGCGAGCTGGTGCAGCGTGAAGCCCATGCCCGCGATGGTGGAGTCGGTGCCGCCGCCCACGAAGCTGCGCACGATGTTGGACGCCACTCCAGCGTCGAACTCACCCTTGTCCTCAGCCTGGAACAGCATCTCGGCGATGGATCCTGGTAGCACCGCGTCTCGGTGCACGGTTTGTTCAAACCATTCCAGGTAGGGCTGGGCCCGCGCCATGGCGGCGTGGTACAGCTCGTTTTTGGGCCCGCTCTGGTTAAAGCGCATCTCGCCGATGGCCAGCGTCTCGGTGCGCGGCAGGCGTACGCCCACGGCAGCGGGGAAAGCGTCCAGCACAAAGGCCTCGACGCAATGCTCAACACCGTCAAACTCACGCAGGTCGATTAGCTTTTGCACCAGCGCTTCGGCCTTTTCGGCAAAACCCTCCTTGAAACGGCGGATGGCGATCGGCGAGAGCACGCGCGTGACGGCAGCGCGCACTTGGGTGTGGTCGGGTGGGTCCACCTCCAGCAGTCGGCTGGGGATGCGGAATTCACCGGGTTTACGGATGTCCTGGATGCCGATACCCGCGCCGGTGATGAAGCGTGCATAGTCTGACAGTACCGCCTTGGCTTCGGCATGCCGGCCGGTGGCGTAAACACCGTGCGGCTTGATCAGAACCACGGGTCCCGCTTCGCGCAGGGCTTCGTGGAATGCGTAGGGATCGCGCAGTACCTCGATAGCATAAGGGTCGATGTCCAGGATGGGTGCTTCTTGCAGTTCGGCTGTGGCAATGGGGGTCATGCAGGCTCCTTGGAATGCTCAGGCGCTATCTTGAAGCGCACGCCGGCCCGCGTCTGTCCCCTCGACGGGGACGCGGCCGCTGCCTCGGCCTCAGGCCCCCGTACCTGCGGCGCGGCCTGAGCCGGATGCGTGCCAACGCTCCTGCAGGCCCAGATACCAGCTGAGCAGCTCACGTTCGCTGCCGATGCCCAGGCGGCGGTAGGCGAGTTTACGAAAAGTCTTGACGGTTTCCGTGCCCACGCCCAAGTCCAGCGCGATGCCGGTGGTGGAAAGGCCATAGAGAATGCGCGCGCACACATCTGATTCACGCCGCGTGAGCAGCGACAGGGCCGACAGACACGCCTGCATGTCTGCCAGCGAGCTGATCACGCCCGACGGGTCGGCGCGCAGCGTGGCGCCGCCGGTCAGATCCGCGTGCTTGGCCAGAAGCGAGATCAGCATATGTGCCGATTCGGCCATCCGCTCGATGGCGCTGGGCGTGAAACCGCCGCGGCCTTCGCGCAGGATGCTCATGCTGTAGGCGGCGTCGCCGCTTCGCCCGGCGATTACCACGCGGTCGCGAATGCGCGGCCAGATGGCCTCGCGCAGGGCTTCGTCCTTGAAATCGCTGAGGTCCACCCGCATCAGCAGCGTCTGGTCCGCGGGCAGCCGGGTCTGGGCATACACCATGGCCGGGTCTTTTTCCCAAGTCTGGCGCTGCAGGTAGGTTGAAACGCGCGTGTGGGCAGTAGCCGAGCCGTCGTGACTGCCTGTCACCAGCTCGCTCGGTGCGTCGGGGCCCAGGCGGAATACGGCGCAGTAATCGGCGCCGCAGGCCTCGTGCAGGTGGTTCAATAGCATGGCGCCAAAGCGGTCCGTGCCGGTAGCTTCCAGCGCGCCCACGAGGGTTCGCGCCGAGGCCGGGCCCAGCGGGAGCGTTTGCGACGGACGGGCTTGTGCCATGGGTCTCCTTGGGTTGCGCCGCGAACCGGCGCTTCCCCCCACAGGGGGAATGACATTGTAGGCAGGGGGCACTAGAGTGGTATCACCACAACTATTTTGATGGAGACACATCATGCACAAGCGCCATTTCATCGCCGCGGCCCTGGCCGTGCTCACCGCCACGCTGGCCCCGGCCGCCGTTGCCCAGGCCAGATTCCCCAGCGGGCCGCTCAAGCTGGTGGTACCTTATCCTGCCGGAGGGGGCACCGACTTTTTTGCCCGCTCCATCGCCCCCGGCATGGGCGAGGCACTGGGCCAGCAGGTGATTGTGGAGAACCGCCCCGGCGCCAGCGGCATGATCGGCGCGCAGTTCGTGGCTAAACAGGCGCCGGCAGACGGCCACACCATCCTGTTGGGCGACATGACCACCTATGCGGTCAACGCCACGATGTTCGAAAAGCAGCAGCAATACGACATCCAGAAAGACCTGGCCCCCGTGACGATGGCGGCCAAGTTCGACTTCCTGCTGGTGACCAACCCGAACGTGGTCCCAGGCGCCAGCGTGGCCGACGTGGTGGCGGCCGCCGCCAAATCGCCCAACGGCCTGAGCTACGCGTCGCCCAGCATTGGCACCACCCACCACCTTGCAATGGAGATGTTCGCGCGCGAAGCGAATGCCCGGTTGGTGGCCATCACCTACAAGGGCGGCGGGCCTGCCGTGCAGGACCTGTTGGGCGGGCAGGTGGGCCTGATGTTCCTGGACCGCGCCACCGCCAAGCCCCACCTGGAAGCCGGCAAGCTCAGGCCCATTGCGGCGGGCGGCGTCACACGCATTGCCCTGTACCCCAACGTACCCACCATGGCCGAATCAGGTATCAAGGGCTTCAGCGTCGAGGGCTGGCAGGGCCTGACCGTGCGTGCCGGCACGCCGGAGCCGGTGATCAAGGCGATCGCTGCGGCCTATGCCAAGGCGGTGTCGGCGCCGGACCTGAAAAAAAAGCTGTCCGATGCAGGCATTGACACCACCACATCCACGCCCGAGCAGTTTGCCGCCCACATCCAGGCCGAAACCGTGCGCTGGCGCAACGTGATCCGCGACCGCAACATCAAGCCCGAGTAAGGATTTTTCATGGCTACCTTCGAGACACCGGTCCTCATCGTGGGCGGTGGCGGCTTCGGCCTAGCCACCTCGATGTTTTTGTCCAACCTGGGCGTGGAGTCGCTGCTGATCGAGCGGCACGCCACTCCGTCGCCCATGCCCAAGGCGCGCTACCTGAACCAGCGCACCATGGAAATTTTTCGCCAGCAGGGCCTGGCCGACACGATCTATGCCAGGGCGCTGCCCATCCAGCATGTCTCCACCACGCGCTGGGTCACCAGCCTGGGCGGCGACGGCCCGCACGACCGCAAGGTGCTCTATGAAATGGAGACTTTCGGCGGCGGCTCGCTGAGCGCGCATTACAAGGCCAATAGCCCGTGCGAGAGCACAATTTACCCCCAGGTGCGCCTGGAGCCGCTGATGCGCGACCACGCCGAAACGCTGGGTAAGGGCGAACTGATGTTCAACTGCACGCTGCTGTCCTTCGAGCAGGACGAGCAGGGTGTAACGGCCCAGGTGGAAGACCGCGGAACCGGCGAGACTCACACCGTGCGCGCGCGCTACATGGTGGCCGCCGACGGCGGCAAGACCGTGGGGCAGATGCTGGGCGTCAAGCTGGAGGGCACACCGGAGCTCATCGACATGGTGACGATGTACTTCCGCGCCGACCTGTCCCAATACCTGGATAACGACAACTCGTTCGCCTACTGGATGGCCGCGCCGGGTGGCGACACCGGTTCTTGGGGCACGGGGGTGCTGGGCAAGCTGGGGCCCACCGGCGACCGGCATTCCGAAGAGTGGATGTTCCACTTCAGCTTCAAGTCCGACGACCCGGAGCGCTTCAATGAGGAAAAGCTGATCCCCCGCATGCGTGCGCTCATGAAGATTCCCGACCTTGAGCCGCAGGTGCTGGGCGTAGGCCACTGGATCGTGCAGGGCGTGCTGGCTGACAAGTACCGCTTTGGCAACGTATTCCTGGGCGGCGACGCCGCGCACCGCCACACACCCACCACGGGCCTGGGCCTGAACTCGGCCATCCAGGACGCGCACAATCTCGCCTGGAAGCTGGCGCTGGTGATCCACGACCAAGCCAGCGATGCGCTGCTGGACACCTACGAAAGCGAACGCCGACCGGCAGCCGAACGCAACGTCAACTGGGCGCTGTTTACTTTTTCCAACCACCAGCTCACTGGCGCGGCCATCGGCCTGGTGCCAGGCGACGTGCAGCGCAGCAAGGCCAACTTCGAGGCCTTGCTGGCCGACAGCGACGACGGCGAATCGCGCCGCTACCGCTTTCGCGAGGTGATGAAGCTGCACAACACCGAATACCAAGCCAACGACCTGGAAATCGGCGTGCAGTACGAACACGGAGCGCTGGTGTCCGACGGCACTCCGCTGCCGCGGCGCGACCCGACCGGGCGCCACTACGTGCCCAGCACACGCCCCGGTGCGCGGCTGCCCCATGCCTGGCTGCAACGCGGAGGACAAGACATCTCCACCCAAGACCTAGTGCCACGGGACGGCTTCGTGCTGCTGACCGGCCACGCGAATTCGCCGTGGGCCGATGCCGCGGTGCGCGCCGCCGCCCGCTTTGGCGTGCGCATTGACGTGGTGCCCGTCACCGCCACGGGCGATGTGCAGGACCACCGGCACGACTGGCGCCGCATCCGTGAAGTGGGCGACGACGGCGCACTGCTGGTGCGCCCCGACCAGATCATCGCGTGGCGCGCCACCGAGGGCCTAGCCGATCCGGTGGCGCAACTGCAGGCCGTGCTTCAGGCCGTGCTTCGCAAATCAAAGGCAGTGGTCTGAGATGGAAACACTGCTTGACGAGACCCATGAGCCGGGCGCAACCAGCTGGGTGGCTGATGCCAACGGCCATGCCGGCTTCCCGATCCAGAACCTGCCGCTGGCGCGCATGGCACGCGGTGAGCGCGAGAGCGTGGTGATGGCCATTGGCGACCACGCGCTGGATCTGACCGCGCTGGCCCGTGTCGCCGGCCTGCCCGCCGACTTGGCGCGCGCGCTGCAGCCGGTGGCGGGCGGATCGCTGCAGGTGCTGATGGCCGCCGGACCGCGGGCGAGCCGGGCGCTGCGACGCGCCGTGTTTGCCCTGCTGCGCACCGGTGTTCAGCCCGGCCTGCGCGACATTGCATCAGCCCACCTGCTGCAGCGTGCGGGGCTGCCGCTGTTGTTGCCCTGCAGGCCGCCCACCTTCACGGATTTTTATTCGTCTATCCACCACGCGATCCGCATCGGCTCGCTGGTGCGCCCGGACGCACCGCTACTGCCCAACTACAAGTACCTGCCGGTGGGCTACCACGGCCGCGCGACCTCGGTGTTCCCAAGCGGGCAGGACTTCCGACGCCCGCGCGGGCAGATCGTTCAGGGCGCTGACCGCCGGGTGGTATATGCGCCATGCGCGAAACTGGACTACGAGGCCGAGCTGGGTTTTCTGGTGGGCGCGTCCAGCGCCGCCGGCGAAACGGTGCCACTGGCGCAGGCGCGTGAGCACCTGTTCGGCGTGGCTCTGCTTAATGACTGGTCCGCCCGCGACATCCAGTTCTGGGAATACGCCCCGCTGGGCCCGTTCCTGGGCAAGAGCTTTGCCACCACGCTGGGGGCCTGGGTGGTCACCCGTGAAGCGCTGGAACCGTTCTGGACGGCTCCGCCCTGGGGTGGTGACGAGGAGCACACGCTTCTGGCGCACCTGGACGGGCCCGCCGAGCGCGAGCGCGGCGGCCTTAACGCGACGGTGGAGGTGCACATCTGCAGCGAGGCGATGCGCCGCCAAGGGCTGGCGCGGCACCGCATCTCGGTGAGCAACTGCGCCACCTCGTTCTGGACGGTGGGGCAGATGATCGCGCACCAGACGTCCAACGGTTCAAGCATCGACGCGGGCGACCTGATCGGCTCGGGCACGCTGTCGGGCCCCACCGACGAATCGCGGGCCTGCCTGATGGAAGTGACCGAAGGCGGCAAGGTGGCCTTTGTCCTGCCGGGCGGCGAGACGCGCACCTTTGTGGAGGACGGCGACGAGATCACGCTGACGGGCTGGTGCGAGGCGCCGGGGCGCGTGCGCATCAGCCTGGGCGAGGCGACGGCGCGCGTGTTGTCTGCCTAGATTGCGTGCCCTTCGCGGAAACCCTCCAGCACCGCGTCGTCCACCTCACGGGGCGCCACGGCGTCGCCGATCCGCCGCACCGGCATGCCAAGCGCCTTGAGCGCGTGGTACAGGCTGTCGTTGCTCTGGCGCATCATGCTTAGGATCACCGTGTCTGCCGCCATCACTTCCGATGGGCCACCCACGGCACTGCGCAGCTCGACCCGGCCTTGTTCAATCCGCTCGACAAAGGTGGACGTGCGCAGTTGCACACCGGCGGCCGTCACACGGGGCATGATCCAGGGCCAGTCCAGCGTCGCCTCCAGCTTGCGCCCTGGCATGGCGTCGCAGGTGACCACCGTGACTTGGCGGCCCGTCCCGGCCAGCAGGCGCGCCAGGCCCAGCGGCAGGTAGTCGCCATTGTCATCCACCACCACCACGTTGGCGCCGCAGGCGGCGGGGTCCGCGAGTGCAGCCAGCGGGTCCATCACATGGGTGAGCGCCGCCTGGGGGATCGCGCTGCGGTCAGGGCGAAAGGTGCTGAAACCGGTGGTCTGCCAGTGCGCGCCGGTGGCGACGATCACTTCGTCGGCCGCAAACGCGGCCACTTCATCGGCCGTGGCTTCCTTGCCCAGTTCAATCGTCACCTGGCGGCGGCGGATCGAGGCCTCCAGGTCGTCTACCAGGAAGTCCCATGAACCATAGTCCGGCAATTGGGCGGCCTGGCGCACCTGACCGCCCAGGCGCGTGCCGCGCTCCCATAACGTGACGACATGACCGCGCAGGGCGGCAGTGTCGGCTGCCTTCAGGCCAGCCGGTCCGCCGCCGATCACTAGCACCTTGCGCGCGCTGGCCACCGGCAGCAACGCGGTGACGCCCACCCTGGCTTCGCGGCCGGTGGCGGGGTTAACGGTGCAGCTCATGTTCTGGCCCAGCCGGCGCCAGCAACCCTGGTTGGCCCCCACGCAACGGCGGATTTCATCGGCTCGGCCCTCCAGCGTCTTCATCACAATTTCAGGATCGGCGATGTGGGCGCGCACCAAGCCGACCATGTCAGACTGACCGCGTGCCACGATCTGCGCGGCCGTGGGTAGGTCACGCACCGACCCCTGGATCAGCAGCGGAATGCGGCCGGCGAGCGCCTGGCGCACCTGCTGCGCGTTCGCGGCCAGCGGCGCTGTCTCGCCGCTGGAGGCAGGCGGCACTAGCTTGTGGTTGAAGTGGTAATCAGTATGGGACAGGCATACGTAGTCAAACAACTGTTCGCGCTCCAGCACCTGCACGATGCGGGTGGTCTCATCGGGGTGTGTACCTGCTTCGCCCAGGTATTCGTCCAGGCTCAGCTTGATGCCCACCACAAAGTCCTTGCCGCAGCGGGCACGCACAGCGCGGCCGATCTCTTGCGCAAGCCGGGCACGCCGTTCAGTGTCACCACCCCAGGCGTCATCGCGGCGGTTCCAGTAGGGCGAAAGAAAGTTGGATAGCAGGTAGCCGTGCGAGCCGTGGATTTCCACGCCGTCACCGCCCCCCGCCTGCACGTTAGCGGCCGTGGCGGCAAAGCCTGCGATCACATCGCGAATGTCTTGCTCCTCCATCGGCTTGGGCATGGCGCGGTGCACCGGAGACGGAATGGCCGAGGGTGCCAATACACTGCCCCACAGATCCAGGCTGTCCGTGCGGCGACGGCCGCTGGCGCCCATGTGCGTGATCTGCACGATCACCGGCACACCCTCGGCGCGCGCAGGCGACACAAACTGCCGCACGGCATCGGCCCAGCCCGGCTCCCACGGCGAGACGCCGGCTGCGGCGCTGGTGGCATGCACATGAAAGCCATGTGTGACGATCAGGCCCACGCCGCCGCGCGCACGCTCCAACAGGTAAGCGCCGTAAGTTACCGGATCGTACGAAGGCTGATGCGCGGGCAAGTAAATGCGGTTACGCGCCTGCACATGGCCGATGCGCACCGGCTGCCAGAGGGCGTCAAGACTGCTCACGAGAAGCACACGCCGCCGTTCACGTCCAGCACCGCGCCGGTCGTGAAGGTGGCGCCCTCGGAGGCCAGGAATGCACAGGGCCAGCCGATTTCCTCGGGCTGACCGAAACGCTTCATGGGGTAAGTGTCCAGGGCGAACGGCTGGTTGGCCGACACCAGCAGCGGCGTGAAGATGGCGCCAGGCGCCACGCCATTGACCACGACACCACTGGCCGCAGCCTGACGCGCGTAGTAGCGAACCAACGTGGACAGCGCGCCCTTGGATGCGACGTAGGCAGGCTCTATGGCCAGCGTAGAACCGGCATTGCGCGCGCCCATGGAACTCGTCAGCACAATGCGGCCACGCTTTCGCTCCATCATCCCGGGTAGCACGGCGCGGATCAGGTTGACCGGACCCTTGACGTTGATGTCCATGGTCCGGACAAAGAGCTCCTCCCACTCGTCCCCGCCGTTGAGCCAGTCACCCTTGACGTAATAGCCGCTGGTATCCACCAGCGCATCAAGTTCACCGCCAATGGAATGCACCACTGCGTTCACGTCGTCGCGTTTCGTGTTGTCCAGCGCGAAGGCGGCCTTGGCGCCGATCTCCTGCGCCAGCGCTGTGGGCTCGTTCAGGTCGGCGATATAGAGCTCCGCACCCAGGGTCGCGCAGACACGCGCCGTGGCGCCACCGATGGCGCCGCCGGCGCCGGTGAGGAAGATGCGCTGGCCGCGCAGGTCGAAATGGTTCTTGAGGGTCATGGTTAGATGGATGGTGAAAAGTGAAGAAAGTTACTGCGGCTCGGAGTACACGCCGCCTTCAAGCAGCGCGCGTGAGCCCAAGTCGGCGCCGTTCCAGCGCGTGAAATAACCGGCGGTGGTGCCGCCGTCCACGGACAGCACGGTGCCGTTGACAAAGCTGGCGCCGTCAGACAGCAGGAAGAGGGTGGGGCCGGCCTGCTCCTCGGCTCGTGCCAGGCGCGCCATCGGCACGCGATCAAGCATGGCGTGCTGGATGTGGTCGGGCGGCAGGTTGGCGCGCACCAAGGGGGTGTCCACCACGCCGGGTGCCACGCTGTTGACGCGCACGCCGTGCCGACCCCATTCGATGGCCAGCGCCCGCGTGAGGCCGATCACGCCGTGTTTGGAGGCGCTGTAGTGCGCGCGGCCCGCGTGGCCCCCCAGGCCATCGACCGAAGAGATCGTGACGATCGCACCACGCTGGCGCTGAACCATGCGCCGGCCGACCGGCTGGACAGACCGGAACATGCCGCTGAGGTTGATGTCCAGGCATCGCGTCCAGACCTCGTCGTCCATGGTGGCCGCGGGCTGCGGCGGCGAGATGCCGGCGCAGGCCACCATGCCGTCGATGGGGCCAAGTTTTGTTTCGACCTCGGCCACAGTGGCTTCGCAGGCCGCGGCGTCGCGCACGTCCAGCGTGCAGGCCAGGGCTGGAACGCCCAAGGCGCGCAGCTCGGCGGCCACCTGTTCTGCGCGCTCGACCACCGCGTCCGCCACGGCCACATGGGCGCCGCCGCGGGCGCCCTCCAAAGCAATGGCCCGGCCGATTCCGGAGCCGCCCCCGGTGACAAACAACACCCGGCCTGTGAGTCCGTAATCCATCATGCGGCCTCCGTGATCGCGCGCGCGGTGGCCATCTGGTGAGCCGCGATATAGCCGAAGGTCATGGCCGGGCCAATGCTCGATCCGCCGCCGGGATACAGGCCGCGCATTATGGAGTTCATGTCCAGTCCGGCCGCATACAGGCCGGGCACGGGCTGACCGGCCGCGTCCAGCACCTGGGCGCGGCCGTTGGCATCCAGGCCACCCACCGTGCTGAGGTCACCCGGGTGCAGTGCGAGCGCGTAGTACGGCCCCGGGCCGATGGGTGCCACTGCCGGGTTGGGGCCGTGGGTTTGATCACCGCGAAAGCGCGAATGCGCGTCGGCACCTTTTCCGAAATCGGGGTCGGTACCGTTGGCCGCACCGGCGTTGAAGCGCTGCACAGTGTCTTCCAGCACGCGCGGCGCAACGCCGATGCGACGTGCCAGTTCGTCCAGCGTGGGTGCTTCGATCAGATAGCCGGCGTCGACATAAGCGCGTTCGCTGAACGGGGCGGGCCGGGCCAAGCCCATGCCGTATTTGCGCAGGAAGTCGCGGTTAGCCACCAGGTGCACTCGTGCGAAGCCGCGCTCGTGCATGGTGCGCACAAAGGTCTGGTACGAAATGCCCTCGTTCACAAAGCGGCGCCCGCTGGGGTCCACCGCAATGCAGCCCGGCATGGCGCGGTCGATGAAGATGTGCGGGTACTTCACCACCGTGCCGTCGGGCTTGCGGTACAGAGACACCGGTGTCCAGATGCAGTCGCCCGCATGCCGCGGGTCGTGCCAGCCGCCGGCCGCCGTACCCATGCGTACGCCGTCGCCCACATTGCCCTCTGGCTGCAGCGAATGGTGATGCTCTGGCATTGGAATGAACTTCGCGCGCATCTTCTGGCTGGCGCCATACCCGCCAGTGGCCAGCAGCACGCCGCAGCGCGCGCGCACCTCCAGGCGTTTGCCGTCGCGCTGGACAACGGCGCCGGTGACGGCGCCGTCGGTGGTGACGAGCTCCAGCGCGGGCGCGTTGTTCCAAAGCGTGACGCCACACTCGATGGCCGAGTGGAACAGGCGCGCGGCAAGCGCGTTGCCGTTGACCAGGCGCGTGCCGCGGCCGTGGCGGATGCGGTCGCTCACGAAGCGCGCCATCATCTTCGTGGTGTGGCGAAAGCCCGCCCAGGTCTTCAAGGCGTGACGCAGCGGGTGGATGTCGGCGCCTTCGACCTGCATGCTGCCAAACAGCATCAGCTGCGGCAGTGGCATGCGCAGGTCGGCCAGGCGCGCGCCGAGCCTGCGGCCGTCGAATTCGGGCGTGAGTAGGGTACGGCATTTGGTGGCGCCGGGCAGGCCGGACTCGTAGTCCGGAAGCGGGAAGGGCTTGAAGCGCACCTCGGAATTGGTCTCCATGAACAGCAGCATGGCGGCCGCGTGGTCAAGGTAGCTTTCCATCAGGTCGTCCACATACGCCTCGCCCAGCACAGCCTTCAGGTAGGTCTGCGCAGCTTCGCGGCTGTCGTTCAGGCCGATCCGGCGCATCACGTGGTTGAAGGGGATCCATGGCGCGCCGCCTGAATAGGCGGTGGTGCCGCCAAACAGCGGGGTCTTTTCCAGCACCAGGGCTTCCAGCCCCAGCTTGCGTGCGGTGATGGCGGCCGTGAGACCGGCAGCGCCGCTGCCGATGATGACGACATCGGTTTCGATCATGGCGTGTGTCCTTTGTTAGTCGTTACGCGGCCGGGCCGGCGCGCACTGAGGCTGAAGGCACTGTAGGCAGCAGGGCGCGGGGTGTCTGTCCCGTTCGGGGGGACGTGGCGTGTGGTGGTGGGTGCTTGGTCCGTGGCCGTCCCCGTGAAGGGGGACTCCCAGGCAGGCCATACACCGCAAGAATCGAGCTCCCCATTCCAACCCGGAGACGATCTTGACAAAAACGGCCACGCTTTTCCGCAGTGCCCTGCTGGGCGCCACCCTCACCGCCTTGCTGGGCACCGCCAGCGCGCAAACGGTGCTAAAGGTTTCCAACTGGATCCCGATGCAGCACTCGTACAACACCGAGGTCGTGATCCCGTGGGCGGCTCAGATCGACAAGATCACGCAGGGGCGCGTCAAGTTGGAGATCCTGCCCAAGGTGGTGGGCACGCCGGGCACGCAGTACGAAGTGGCGCGTGATGGCCTGGCCGACATCGTGACGGTGGTGCCGGGCTACAGCCCTGGGCGCTTTGACATCTTCGGCCTGGGTGAGCTGCCCATGGCGAGCGCCGACCCGAGCGTGGGTGCTCCGGCTTACTACAACTTCTATGAAAAGCACCTGGCTGCGCTGAACCTGTTCAAGGGCACCCATGTGTTGAGCGTGTTTACGACGTCACCGGGGCAGATCTTCACCTCGAAGAAGCCCGTGACGACGATGGCCGACTTGTCGGGCATGAAGCTGCGCAGCCCGGTTACCACCACCGTCGAAAGCCTGAAGGCCGTGGGCGCGGTGCCAATGCAAAAGCCGTCCACCGAACTGTATGAGCTGCTGTCCGGTGGCGTGCTGGACGGCACGCTGGCCGGGCCCGACCAGGTCAACGGCATGCGCCTGGGTGAAGTTACCAAGCACCTTACCGTGGTGCCCGGCGGCTTTTACAGCTCCGTCATGGCGGTGATGATTAATGAAGACGCCTGGAAGAAAATCAGCGAAGCCGACCGCAAGGCCATCCAGGCGATCTCGGGCAAACCCTTTGCTGAACGCATCGGCGTGGTGTTCTCTAAGAGCGTGGCAGACGGCACGGCCGCTTTCAAGGCCAAGGGCGGAACCGTGACGCAAGCATCGCCTGCACTGGTGGCCGATATGAAAAGGGCCTTCGAGCCCATGGAGAAGGCGATGTTTGAAAAGGCCCGCAAGGCTGGCCTGACCAACCCGGAAGCGGCGCTGGCTGAACTGAAGGCCGAGATCGCCAAGAGCGAAGGTAAGAAGTAAGTCATGGTGCAACATGCCAGGGGCCTGGGGGTGCTTCGCGGCGCCCAAGCCGCGATGGGCAGCGTTGCCTGCGCGGCGCTGTTCGTGATGATGACCGTGGCGGTGGTGGACGTGGTTGCCCGCACGGCTTTCAACAAGCCGTTCGGGGCTGCGTCGGAGGTGATCGAGTTGGCGATGGTGGCCACCATCTTCCTCGTCTACCCGATCGTGTCGTACAAGGGCATGCACATTAGCATCGACCTGTTGGACAGCCTGGTGCCCGACCCGCTGCGGCGCGCCCAGCATGTGCTGTCCGCGCTGCTGGGGGCGGCGGTGTTCGCAGCAGTGGCCTGGCGCATCGGCTACTTGGCCCGCGAGGCATGGTCCAGCAGCGAGGTGACCGGTGTGCTCGGTGTGCCGCTGGCTTATGTGTACGCCTTCATCTGCCTGATGTCCGTGGTGACGGGCATGACCTTCCTGGGGCTACTGCCGCAGGCTCTTGCCAAAGGCGAATTCGTGCATCCCAGCCTTCCTATCGACGAGGCCCCCGAATGATTCTCCCAGGCCTTCTCGGTTTCCTGGCCGCGCTCGGGCTTATTTTCATCCGCGTGCCCATCGGCATCGCCCTGGCCGTGGCCGGCTTTGGCGGCTTCTACTTCCTCAAGGGCTTGACCCCGGCGCTCAGCATGATCGCCATCGCGGCCAAGGACAGCAGCATGTCCTACGCGCTGTCCGTCATTCCACTGTTCGTGCTGATGGGCAACCTGATTGCCGCCGCCGGCATCTCGGCCGACCTTTTCCGTGCCGCGCAGATGCTGATGGGCCGCATGCGTGGCGGATTGGCACTGGCTACCGTGTTGTCGTGTGGCGGTTTTGCCGCAGTCTGCGGCTCCAGCGTGGCCACGGCCTACACAATGGGCAAGGTCTCACTGCCGTCCATGCGCCGTTTCGGCTATTCGGACAGCCTGGCCACCGCATCGGTCGCCGCGGGCGGCACGCTGGGCATCATCATTCCGCCTAGCGTGATCATGGTGATCTACGGCATCGCAACCGAAACGCACATCGGCAAACTGTTCGCCGCTGGGCTAATTCCCGGCTTGCTCGGCATCCTAGGGTACTTTGCCGCCATCCGCTGGACGGTGTGGCGTGACCCCGCTAGCGCCCCGCTGGCCGACCCGGTGTCGCGCGACGAACGCAGGGATGCCTACCGCCGTGTCTGGCCCGTTATCCTGCTGTTCGGCGTGGTGCTGGGCGGCATTTACAGCGGTCTGTTCACCGCCACCGAGGCGGCCGGCGTGGGCGCGACCGGCGGCTTCCTGTTTGCCCTGTTTCGCGGCAGGCTGGGTTTCGGTCAGTTCTACAAGGTGTTCCTGTCCACGCTGGAAACCTCGGCCGTCATGTTTGCCATCGTGCTGGGCGCCAATATCTTCGGCGAGTACATGAACATGACCGGACTCGATTCGGCGGTACTGGCGCTGGTGAAGGGGCACGAACTGCAACCCATCACGGTGATCTTCATCATCATCGGCATCTACATTGTGCTGGGCGCGCTGATGGAAGAGCTGTCGATGATCCTGCTGACGCTGCCGGTGTTCTTTCCGCTGGTGATGGGCCTGGGCTATGACCCGGTGTGGTTCGGCATCCTGATCGTGGTGTTGTGCCAGGTGGGGCTAATTGCACCGCCCATCGGCATGAACCTGTTCGTCATCAAGGCGGTGGCCCCCGACGTGTCGTTGGCCACCACCATCCGGGGCATCAGCCCGTTCATCGTCGCTGACGTGCTGCGTGTGGCGCTGCTGGCGCTTTTCCCGGTGGTGACGCTGGTATTGCCAAACCTGCTGTTCAAGTGAGTGCCCAGGCCAGGCCACGTCCCCCGCGCGGGGACTGACTGCCGCCACGCGCTGGACCACAGTAGCTGGCAGGACCTCGAAAAACATACCCCGACCATGCCCAAGGCCATCTACCTGCACCCCAACGGCGAGCGCACCGAGCTGGACGTCGCCAACGGCACCTCATTGATGCTCGCCGCCACCGGCCAGGAAGTAGCGGGCATCGTGGGTGACTGCGGCGGCGTGATGAGCTGCGCAACCTGTCACGTGGTGGTGGACGGCGCCTTTGCCGCGCTGCTGCACCCGCGCAGCGACACCGAAAACCAGATGCTGGACTACACGGCCATGCCGCGTGAGCCGAACAGCCGGCTGTCCTGCCAGATCGTGATGAGCGATGCCCTGGATGGCATACGCGTTCGCATCGCCGACCCGCAGCTGTGAAGCGCTGCGGCCCAACCTTTCAACCTGGAGAGATCGACCCATGCAAACCAACGCACCCGGCAGCCTGAGCCCGACTGGCGCCAAACCCAACCCTGGCCTGACGCCGCACATGCTAAACCACGCCGCCTGGGTAACGCCCAACGTGGCGGCGACCACCGACTTCTACACCCGCATCATGGGCATGGAGCTGGCCAGCACCGTGTTTGACGACCATGTGCCGTCAACGGGCCACCAGATACCGTACTTCCACATCTTCTTTCGCATGGGCGACGGTTCCACACTGGCCTTCTTCGAAGCTCCCGGTGTGCCGGCACCGGCCAAGAGTACGCATCCAGCCTACGACATCTTCAACCACATTGCATTGCAGGCCAAGGACCGCGAGGAGGTGATGCGGTGGCATGAATGGCTATTGGCCAATGACGTGGAGGTGATAGGGCCGACCGACCACAAGGGCATGATCCTGTCGATCTATTTCCATGACCCGGCCGGCATCCGCCTGGAAATCACCACACCGCTGGACAAGCATTGGAACCGCCACACTGACAAGGGCTACGCCGACCTGAAGCAGTGGCTGGACTGCAAGGCCAAGGCCACGGCCGAAGGCAAGGACGTGCCCACCGAACTGATCAAGATGATCAAGGACGTGCGCAAGCGTTATGACTGATAGCGACAGCCGCATGACGCCGATCACACTCACACCCCTGTTTCGCATCAAGGCCATCGTCACCGCCCCGGCTCAGCTTGTGGGCGCCGTGCCACATGGCTTTACGCGGCGCGTGATGGTGGTCAGCGGCGGAAACTTCGACGGTGAGCGCCTGAGCGGAACGGTGTTGCCTGGTGGTGCCGACGTCGTGCTGGAGCGACCCGACGGCGGCTTGCACCTGGACGTGCGGCTGGTGCTTGAGACGACGCAGGGCGAGCTGGTGTACATGACCTACAACGGCCGGCGCAACGGGGCCACACCCGAAATCATGCGCAAGATCGTCAACCGCGAGCCCTTGGCCCCGGGCACGGATTATTTCCGCGTGGTGGTGCAGTTTGAAACCGCCGCGCCGCGCCTCGCGTGGCTCAATGACAAGGTGGCCATCGGCACGGGCACACGCGAGCTCGACGGTCCGGTGTACGACGTGTGGGAGGTGGTGTGAAGCGGTTTGAAGCCCGCCCCGCCATCGTGACGGGCGCGGCGTCGGGCATTGGCCGGGCCATCGCCCTGCGTCTGCTCGACGAGGGTGCTCAGGTACTTGCTGTGGACATCAACGCCGAGACGCTGACAACGCTGCCACCGTCGCCGCGGCTACGCACCTTGAAGGTCGATGTGAATGCGGCGGATTCACCGCGATGCATAGCCGACGCCTGTGTCCAGGCGTTTGGCGGCATACGTGTACTGGTGAATAACGCAGGGCTGGGCAACTGCCCGCCATTCCATGAGACCAGCGATGCCGACTACGACAAGTGGATCGACATCAATCTGCGCAGCAATTTCCGCATCACGCGTGCCTGCTTCGAGCCGCTGCTGGCCAGCCGAGGTGTGGTGTGCAACATCGCATCCACTCTGGGCCTGATCGGCTACCGTCGCAGCGCGGTCTACTCGCTGGCCAAGGCCGGCGTGATCGGGCTGACACGCAACCTGGCGGCCGACTACGCGGACCGGGGTATCCGGGTCAATGCGGTCGCCGCGGGCGTCATAGCCACGCCGCTCACGCATGACCGGCTGAACACCGCGCAATTCCAGGCCGCCATCGTCGGCACCACCCCCATGGGCCGACCCGGGCTGCCGGAAGAGGTCGCCGGTGCCGCAGCCTTCCTGTGCAGTGATGACGCAGGCTTTGTCACCGGGCAGGTGCTGGCAGTAGACGGTGGGCAATCGTCCAGCGCCTACATCAGCGACGCGCTGGTGCAATGCTGGGTGGATGCCCACCCGGACCCCCGTTAACCCCACCCAAGGAGCAGATCATCATGCGTGTCGCCCTGATCACCGGAGGCGCCAGCGGGCTTGGCCTGGCCAGCGCCCGCCGCCTGGCAGACGATGGCCTGGCCGTCGCTGTGGCCGACCTGAACGCTGACGCGGCCTTGGCCGCCGCATTGCAATTGCCGGGCAGCGGCCATATCGGCCTGGCGATCGACGTCACCAGTGAGGCCAGTGTGAGCGCTGCTTTCGATACGGTACAGCGCCGGCTGGGTCCGGTGACCGTGCTGGCCTGCTTCGCCGGCATCCTCAGCACCAGTCTGACGCCAGGCCGGCTGCCCACCACCGACATCACCCTGGCCGAATGGGACACGGTGATGCAGGTGAACGCACGCGGCAGCTTCCTGTGCATTCGCGAGATGCTGCGGCGCGTGGATGGTAAACCGGTGGTTCAGGGCCGCATCATCACGGTGGCGTCGCTGGCGGGCCAGATCGGCGGCTTGCAGAGTGGCGCCGCCTACAGCGCCTCCAAGGGTGCGGTTCTGGCGCTGACCAAGGTGGCCGCACGCGAGGCTGCGGCGCTGGGCATCACCGTCAACACCATCTCGCCCGGACCGATCGACACACCCATGCTGCACCAGACCGTGCCGCCCGAACAGCAGGGCGAGAAATACCTGGGAACCGCCAGCGTGCCGCTAGGCCGCATCGGCCTGCCTGAGGAGATTGCCGCGGCCGTGGGTTACCTCGTGTCGCCAGGTGCGGCGTTTGTCACCGGCGCCACGCTCGACGTGAACGGCGGCCTGGCCATGCGCTAGGCGCGGCGTGGACTACCCAGGAGACATGACGATGAATACGATGACAGCTTGCCCCTTCCATGCGTCGGCGGTCAGCGCTGGCTTCAAGCCCTACTACAGCCCCGAGCTGCACGCCGCGCTGCAAACGCAGCGGCAGGGCGAGCCGGTATTTTGGTGCGAGGAAATCGGCTATTGGGTTCTGACCAAACACGAGGACGTGTACGCCGTGCTGCATGACGGGGTTCGCTTTTCCTCGCAGAACACCACACGGCCGGTAACACCCATGCACGCGGACGCCCTGAAGATCCTGCACGACGGCGGCTACGCGCCCACCGGCAGCCACTCCAGCCTGGATGGTGAAACCCACAAACGCATCCGCAGCGTGACCAGTCAGGTGCTGAACCTGCGCGAGTTCATACGGCTGGAGCCACACATACGCCAGCTGGTGGCCCAGGCGCTGGACCGGATCGACGGCCAGGCCGACGTGGACCTGCTGCGCGATGTCAATTACGAATTGCCCGCGCTGGTGGTGTTCAAGCTGCTGGGTATCCCCGAATCAGACATCCCCGATGTGAAGAAATGGGCTGGCACGCGCAGCGTGATCGATTTCAGCCCCGCCACCTACGAGCAGCAGATCGAAGGCGCGAAAAACCTCGTGGCCTACTGGCAGTACTGCAAGGCGATGGTGGACGACCGGCTGAAACACCCCCGCGACGACTTCACCAGCCGCATCCTGGCGATCCGCAATGGTGACGACAGCGTGATGACGCTGGGCGAGGCCACGAACCACACTTTCGGCGTGGCCTTCGCCGGCCACGAAACCACCACCAACCAGCTGACCAACAGCTTTCGTACGCTGCTGCAGCATCCTGACCAGTGGCAACAGCTGTGCGCCGATCCGTCGCTGGGCGCCAACACGGTGGAAGAGGGCATGCGTTATGCCGGTGCGGTGATCGGCTGGCGGCGTATCGCGATGGACGACGTAGAATTCCGTGGCGTGAAAATTCCCCGGGGCGCGCCCATCATGTTGTCGTTCGCCTCGGCCAACCGCGATGAGGATGTGTTCGAGGACCCCCATCGTTTTGACATCACGCGCAAAAACGCGCGCCGGCAACTCACGTTTGGCAATGGCGTGCACTTCTGCCTGGGTGCGCCGCTGGCGCGGCTCGAAATGAAGATCGTGTTCGAGGAGTTCGCCAAACGCTTTCCGAGGATGCGCCTGCGCGAGCCCGACGAGGCCAGGCACATGCACACCTTTGTTTTTCGCGCCCCCGAGGCGCTGCCCGTGGAGCTTCAATGAACACCCATCCCTTCCAGGACAAGACTGCCATTATCACCGGCGGCGCCAGCGGTGTGGGCTTGGCATTGGCCCACCAGCTGCTGGGCGTTGGCGCCAACGTGGTCATCGTTGATCGGGACACCACTGCGCTGGACCAGGCACTGGCGGGCATGGACGGTGCACGTGCACTGCGCGTGCAGGCCGACGTGGCGCAGGCCGCCGATGTGCAGCGCTATGCGGACACCGCAGTGCAGCGATTCGGCCGCATCGACCTGTTCCACAACAACGCTGCCATCGTGGGGCCGCAGTCTTCGCTGCTGGACTTTGACGTGGACGACTTCGACCGCATCTTCGCGGTGAACGTGCGGGGCATGCTGCTGGGCATGCAGGCCGTGGGCAAGGTGATGCGGGACCAGGGCGAGGGGGTCATTGTGAACACCTCGTCTGTGTCGGGTCAGCGCAGCAGCCGGCCTGAGGCTGGGCTGGGTGTGTACGGCGCTTCCAAGGCTGCGGTGATCCGCATGACGCAGCAGGCCGCGCTGGAGTTCGCGCCCTACGGCATCCGCATCAACGTGATCTGCCCGGGCCCAATCGACACCCCCTTGTTGCGCAGCACCTTCCGTGTGGACGGCCGCACCGAGGCGCAGGTGGAGGCGGCGCTCAAGCAGCATTTCATGAACCAGCCGCTCAAGCGCGCAGCCACGGCCGACGAAGTCGCGAACCTGGTGTTCTGGCTGCTGTCGCCGCAGGCCAGCATCATCACCGGTGGGGTCTACAACGTAGACGGTGGCATGACGGCCTGAACCGCGCGCTTAGGTTAGCTGCCGCCACCGCAGCCGCAGCCACGCCATTCAGACATGTCTTTCAGTGCGGACAGTTCCTCTTGTGGGCTCAGGCCTGCGGCGTAGCCGGACAGAGGGGCGGCGGCGTCCTGCGGAACGAGCCAGCTTGCGTCTTGCTCAAACGCCAGGCGGGTGAATTCGGCCAGCCAGGTGTTGTAGGGGAGTTGTGCCGAACTGGCCATGCGGGTTGGACCGTGCGCGGCGCCCATTAGCCCACAAACATACCGCCGTTCACGTCCAGAATGGCACCGCTGGTGAAGGAGGCCATGGGCGTGCACAACATCGCGATCGGCCAGCCCAGTTCTTCCGCGCGGCCCACGCGTTTCATCGGCAGGATGCTGGTGTCCACCTTCAGCGTGGCCGACAAGGGCGTGGCGACGATGCCGGGCGCAACTCCGTTGACCAGCACGCCGTGACCGACAGCGCGGCGCGACAGCCAGCGCACCAGCGTGTGCACGCCGCCCTTGGAGGCCGCGTAAGTGGCGTATTCCTGGGAGTCGTTGGGCAGACCGCCACCGTTGCGTCCCGCAGCGGAGCCCACCAGGACCACATAGCCCTCGCGCGCACCGATCATCTGGTCTACGCAGGCGCTGGCCAGCTTCATTGTGGCGCGCACATTGATGCCCATCACAAAGTCGAAGCTCTCCTGTGCACTCATGCCCGGCGGGCCGCCGAACACGCCGGCGGCGCTGGCCAGCGCGAAGTACGGCCCCTGGGCCAACAGCGTCTGCTGTACCGAGTCATCGGTGAAGTCGCCCTGGATACAGCGGGGTGCCACGGCACCCGCCGCCTTCGCGAGTGCGGCGGTTTCCTCCAGTGCGCTGCGGTCTGTCAGCACGAGCTGCGCGCCAAGCGCGGCCAGGCAGGCGGCGGCCGCCTGGCCGATGCCGCTGGCCGCGCCGGTGACCAGCACGCTGCGGCCGTCGAGCGACAGGGCCGCAGGGAGCGCGCGCGCCATCACTGGATACTGACGAAAGTGCCGCCCTTCACCTGCAACAGCACACCACCGTAGCTGGGGTTTCGCTTGTCGTCCACACTCCAGGTCCCGTTACCTAGCACCATGGGCACGTTGTTCAGCTTCGCGAGCGCGTCGCGGATCTTCTGGCGGTCGGGGTTGGGGCCGGCGTTGCGCACGGCCTGTACGGCTACGGTGGCGAGTGCGTAGCCCATACCTGCCCAGTTGTCCGGCATGGACTTGTATTTGGCTTGGTAGGCCTTCACGAAGGCCTGGTTCTGCGGCGACGCGCTGTTGGGCGAGTAGTCCGACACCACGTAAGTGCCTTCCACGGCCTTGCCGCCTGCCTTGATGAAGCCCAGCGAGCCAAAAGTGCTGGGACCAAAGATCTTGACCTTCGGGTCCAGGCCCGCCTGGCGGATCTGGATGATGAGGTTGGCCGCGACTTCCGCCGGCGCGGCGATGAAGATCGCGTCGGTCTGCATGTTGGCGACCTTGGTGGCCAGGGCCAGGAAGTTGCTCTCCGAGGAGACGAATTTTTCGTCAGCCACGATGGTGGCGCCAGCGCCTTTCATGTAAGCAACCAGCGCGTCCTTCTGGCCCACGTAACCGTCGTTGCTCTGGTCGATGATGGTTGCCAACCGCTTGACACCTTGTTTCTCCACCGCCAGCTTGCCCAGGAAGTTCATGATGTCCACCGGGGTGGCCTGAATCTTGAAAGCCCAGGGGCCGGTGGCGAGGATGCCGGGCGAGCTGCCGATGGCCAGGATGGGCACTTTGAGTTCGTTGGCCACGGGCGCACCGGCCAAGGCCTCGCCGCTGATGGTGGGGCCAAGGATCAGCATCACGTTGTCGCGCTTTATGAACTGGTTCACCAGGCTGATGGTCTGGCCCTTCTCGCCAGCAGTGTCGCCCTCGAACACCTTGAACTTGTTGCCACCGGGCAGTCCCGCCGCATTGGCTTCTTCCAGCGCCAGCTTCATGCCGTTCTGGATGGGCACGCCTCCGAAGGCGTAAGCGCCGGTCATGGCGTTGAACACGCCAACAGGAATCTCTTTGCCCTGGGCAAAAACGAGGGGTGCGGCCGCGAGGAGTGCGGCCGCCATGAGGGTGTGTCTGCGACGAATAGCCATGTGTGTCTCCTGGATGTGGACGGTGGGACCGGCTCGCGCCGTGTCTGCTCCCAGTATCAAAAAGGCTTCGGTGCGGGTCAGTCCCCTCGTACGGGGACTGGTGTCCGTGAAGGCGACCGGTTTATCCGGGTAAGCCCGGGTGCAGCGGCCCCTGCGGGGCCCCATAGGCGGTGGGGCGCAGCAGAAAGGTATCGGCGTGACCGATCAGCGGCGCGCTGTGGGCCTGTCGTTCGTTCGCTCGGGCCGCCTGGACCGACGCGTCCGCCGCATGGGCTGCCCAGGCCGCGTCGCGGGTGGCGATGTCCGGCCAGGCGATCACGGCCACGGCCCTTGGCAGTTGCTGGCCGGCGACCAGGTCGAACAGGCCCAGGATCTGCGCGCCATGCGCGGTGATGCATGCGAGATCCACCCGGGCCAGTGCCTGGTGCGCCGCGCCGGCTGCCTGCGGCAGCAGGTCGATCATGCGCAGCTCGTGCAGGCCTGCTTGCGGCGGCGGGCCGCTGGTGGCGGGTTGCCAGGCGGGCGAGCTACGCAGTATCAGCACGTGCGAGCGCTCCAGCATCTGCTCGCCGCCGTGAGCGTCTTCGTACTGCTTCCACCACTGTGGGTCCGCATAGAAGCGTCCCCAGGCGGCCATGCGTTCGTCTAGGCTCGCCCAGTGCAGCATGTAAACCAGCGTTGCGGTCATCGGCCCGGCAAAGCAATCCCAGAACGCCAGCGGCGCGGGAATGCCCGCACGCTGGAACAGCGGCGGCACTTCTCGCGCGAACTGGTGGTGCATGTCGGGAAGGCGCCGCGGCAGCATCTCGTAAAGGCGCAGCTCCCAGAATCCCTGCTGGTTCATGCGCCCACTCCGAAGTTGGCCCGTGGGGCGTACCCTGGCAGTGCGGCGAGCAGCAGGGTCTGCTCGTCTCCAAACAGGCGCCGGTGCAGCCGCGTGCGTTCCTCGTCGCGGCGGCGCCAGAAGCGTGGCTCCACGTCCAGCCGCGCCCACGCCTCTTGCTGCGCCGCGAAGTCCGGCCAGGCCAGGAAGGTTGCCATGCGCGGGCGGTGTGCGCCCAGCAGCAGGTCAAACACACCGACGACCTGTGCACCCATGGCCTGCAGCAGCGGCAATGTGGACTCGCCCATCACGCGCGCGGCCTCTGCCGTGTAGCCATTGAGCACGCGCTGGATGCGCAGCTCATAGACCGCACGGTCGGGCAGCGTCAGCTCCTGCCGGGCGGCTTTCCACGCCGGGCTGGCGCCATAGATGGCGACTTCATGACGTCCCAGCCGTCCGTTGCAAAACGAATGGGTGCCTGCGGCGATGGCCGCCTCGCGGTCGTCCAGTCGGACCCAGCGTTGCAGCAGCACGATGCCCGGGACTGGCCCGCCCGCTGTGACCTGCCAGCCCCCGGCGCAGGCTGCTGGGCGGGGTGCAAGGCCATTCGCTGATGCCGTTTCTGCCTCGCCCTGGATGAGTTCGAAGTACACGGCCGTGTCGCTCAGACCACCAGGCGCAACGGGAGTGTGTCCAGCGTACGCAGCGTGTTCACGGGCCGCCAGCGCGCGGGGCCCACCAGCTCGATGGCGGTGACACGTCGCAGCAGCGCCCCGAGGATGGACTCGGCCTCCAGCCGCGCGATCATCTGCCCGATGCAAACGTGCGCACCGTGACCGAAGGCGCGGTGCACGCCGGTGGTTTGCCGCGTGACGTCGAAGCGGTCGGGTTCGGCCCACTGGCGCGGGTCGCGGTTGGCCGCGCCCATGTGGTAGCCCACCTTGGTGTCGGCGCGCAGCTTCACCCCGCCCAGCTCCACTTCCTGCGTCGTGGTGCGAAACATCACCTGCGCGGGTGATTCGAGCCGCAGCGCCTCCTCGAAAGCCGACTTGATCAGCCGGGCCGGGTCCTGCTTGACCCGCGCGAGCTGGTCCGGGTGTTCGGCCAGCAGCTTGAGCGTGGAGCCAATGCCGGCCATGGTGGTGTCCACCCCGGCGCGAAAGAAGGTGCGCACATGCAGTGGGGCCGTGCCGGGGTCGAAGTCGCCAGCGTCCTCGGCCTGGTAGATGCGCTCGCCGAAGCCCCCCGGCAGCATGTGCTCGCGCTGAAGCACCTGCTGGTACCACTCCATCAGCGGCGCAGTTTTTTCCATGGCTGCCTGCAGCCTGGCATTGTTGGGGCCGAGCTGGTTGAAGTTGAGCTCGCCGGTTTGCTTGATACGCTCAGGCGGTACAGCCACTCCCAACACCTGCGGGAACACACTGAGCACGAATGCTTCGGAGATGTCGGTCACGCCGTCGATCTCGCCCTTGAGCAGTGCGGCGTCCGCCACCTCCTGCGCGCGCTGCTCGAACGCCTCGCGCCAGGTTTTCACGACCAGCGGCGACAGAATTTTTTGCAGCGCAGCCCGCACGCGTGTGTGCTCGGGCGGGTCTACCTCGCTGATCGGGCTGCGCGCGCGCCACGCGCCGGGCTTGCGGATGTCGCTCATGCCCACGCCACCCGAGGTGGTGAAGCGAGCGTAGTCGCTGGCCACGATGCCAGCCTCGGTATGGCGGCCCACGGCGTAGTAGCCGTGCGGCTGAATGAAGACTGCAGGGCCCAATTCGCGCATACGCTCGAACAGCGGGTAGGGGTTGGCGAGGTTCTCGTCGGAGAAGGGGTCCTCGTTCAGCACCGGGGCATCCGGAGTGGCCATGGCGGATTGGGTGACGGTGGTCATGGGTTTATCTCCTTATTGGCCATCGGGCAACACATAAACGCTGGCTGAACGGATGCGCCATCCATCGACCGTGCGCGAAAAGCGCACCGTGTATTTGCCGAACATCGAAAATTTGCCGGGGCCGTCACGCCAGTCGGTGATCAGCGCGCGGGCGTGGCCCAGAGCGTCGTCGGTACCCGCACCTGGCTCGACATAGAAGTCGGTGAACTGGTGATGCATGCGCTGCCGGAATTTCTTTTGCATCACCTCCGTCATCAGTGCACCAAGTTGCTCGCGGCCGATGGTCTCGGGCGGCAGGCCAGAGCCGCCCATGGCGGCTGGTGGCGAGTTCTCGCGCGTCCAGGTGGCATCCTCCGTGAACAGGTCAATGAAGCCCGGGTCCCCGGCGTCAGCCAGGTGTCCATAGCGGGCGAAGAGGTTGCGGATCTCGAGTTCGTCGTCAACCGACAGACGGGGAAAGCGCATGGAGTGGTTCTTTCGTTTGGGAGTCGGTCACCAGCTCACCATCAAGCTGCGCAGCGCGCGGAACGAGGTGTTGGGTGTGTAGGGGAAGTTTTGCCCGGACACCAGGTCCAGAGCGGGAAAGCGGGCGGCCACGCGCTGCAACATCACTTCCAGCTCCAGGCGCGCCAGTGGTGCACCCAGGCAGAAGTGGGCGCCAGTGCCAAATGCCACCTGCTGCAGCGCGTTGCGTCGACCCGGCACGAAGGCGTTGGGCTCGGGGAACTGCTGCTGGTCATGGTTGGCCGCAGCGAACATCATCAGGATACGAGCGCCGGCGGGGATGCTCACGCCATCGAGCACCACGTCTTCCCGTGCCTGCCGGCGCCAGGCTTGCACTGGCGGGTCCATGCGAAGCGCTTCCTCGACCACGGCGGCGATGGGCTGCTCACCGCGCACGATGGCGGCCCATAGCTCCCGGCGAGGCAGCACCGCTTTGAACAGGTTGGCGGCTGCGCTGGACGTGGTCTCGTGGCCGGCAAACAGCAGATTGAAGGCGATCGCCCCGATCTCGTGCAGGCTGGCCTGCGCGTCATCGCCGGCGCGCAAGCGGATCAGTTCGCTGATGTAGTCGTCTCCCGGCTGCTCCACCTTGTGCTGCACCAGCGCGTGGGCATAACGGTAGTACTCGACCGCCCCGGTGGACAGTTGCACCTGCTCCTCATCGCTGGGTTTGCCCCAGGTCAGGACCACGCGGCTGGACGCCCACTCCTTGACTCGCGCCACGTCCTCGGCCGGCACGCCCAGCAGCTGGAACAGCACCAGTGCCGGTACGTCCCAGGTGAGCCCGGCCACCAGGTCCGTGGGGCGCGGGCCGCTATCCAGGCGGTCCAGGTAGCAGTCCACGGTCCGTTCGACAAAGGGCCGAAGCGCCGCGATGCGCTCACGCGTCAATGGCGCGCCGAAGAAGGCGCGGTAGTGGGTGTGGCTGGGCGGGTCGTTGTTGACCAGCAGTGGCGGTACGTCAAAACCCGAGTCCACAATGATGGCTCGCGCGTGTGGGCACAGCGGCTTGAGCGGGTCGGACACCAGCATGGCTGAAAACCGTTGTGTGTCGCGCAGGATGGCCTTGACGGTTTCGAACCGGGTGACAACCCACGAACCGACGGCGGGCGAGAAAAATACCGGCTCGCTGGCACGCAGGTCCGCCAGCGTGGCGTAGGGTTCCTGCACATAACCGGCTTCGAACGGGTCGAAGCGTTCGCTGGCGGCGGTGATCGGGCCTGGCGCCTCGGAAGACGCTTCGTTGGAGAGCGGGCGCAAAGGGGGCTCCTGATGAACAGTTCGGTACGGGACCACAGTAGTCCACTGTCCGCGGCAGGTCAGTCCCCCTCGGGCGGGACGTGGGGCAAACCCGTCCCACCGCAAGGGGACATACCGGCGCCGTTGCTGATCCTATTCTTGTCACATGCTGATGCAACAACTTCTCAACGGGATCGTCGTCGGCAGCGTGTACGGGCTGTTCGCGCTCGGCTTCACGCTGCTGTTCGGGGTGAATCACATCATGAACATGGCCCACGGTTCGGTGTTCATGTGGGGCGCTTTCGCCGGGCTGTTCGCCGTGCTCCAGTTTGACGCTCCCATTTACGTCGCGCTGCTGATCGGCATGCTGGCTGGCGGCGCGGTTTCGGTGCTGCTGGATCTGGTGGCCTTTCGCCCGCTGCGCCGTCGCGGAGGGCCAGAGTTCTCGGCCATCGTTTCGTCGATAGGCGCGGACCTCGTGCTGATCTCGATCGCGCAGAAGCTGTCCAATACGGCCGTCATGCGGTTTCCGTTCGACGCCTTTCCGGTGATCTTCTTCAGCTTCATGGGCATGCGGGTTCAGCTGCTACAGCTGGTCATCATGGCGTTGGTGGTGATCATGGTGGTGGGCCTGGTGTGGTACCTGTACCGCACCAGCTTCGGGCTGCGTATCCGCTCGGTCGCCTACGCGGAACAGACTTCACGCCTGCTGGGCATCAATCCCGGGCCGGTGAACATGCAGGTGTTCTTCATCTCCGGTGCGCTCGCGGGCATGGCTGGTGTGCTGATCGGCCTGGTCTTCAATTCTGTGCACTTTGCCATGGGCGAGCCGCTGCTGCTGCGCGCCTTTGTCATCATCATTATCGGAGGCCTGGGCAGTATCCCTGGGGCATTGATCGCGGGCATGGTCATCGGCATCGTGCAGACACTGAGCGTGGCCTACATCTCCTCCGGCGTGGCCGAGGCCATCGTCTTCCTGGCGCTGTTTGTCGTCATTGTCCTGAAACCCACCGGCCTGTTCGGCCAGCCCACGGCGGCGATGCGGGTGCAACGCGCATGATCAACTTTTTCAACACCTATCAGTCCCTGCTGGACCACATTCTTGTCAATATGCTGCTGGCGGCCAGCCAGTATGTGGTGCTGCGCGCCGGCGTCTTTTCGTTGGGCAGCGCCGGCTTCGCGGCGCTGGGCGCCTATTGCACCGCGCTTTTGACCACCAAGCTGGGCTGGAACCCCTGGTTGTCGGTGGTGGTGGGCATGATGCTGGGCACACTCGTCAGCGCGCTGTTGGCGCTGCCGCTGTCGCGACTGCGCGGCGTGTTCCAGGCAGTGGCGACGCTGGCATTTGTGCAGATCGTGTTATCCGCTACACAGAACTGGGTGGCGTTAACCAACGGCCCCATGGGGGTAAACAGCATCCCGCACGCGGCCGGCACCGCCAGCCTGCTGTTGATTGTGGTCGCGGTGGTGGTGTTCCTGGTGATGATGGGCCGCTACAGCTTCGGCCGTGCGCTGGACGTGATCCGCGAGGACGAGACGGTGGCAGTCTCGCTCGGCATCTCGGTGCCGTATTACCACCGCATTGCCTTCGTACTGTCGGGTGCGCTGGCTGGCCTGTCCGGAGGCCTGCATGCCATCAGCAGCTACAGTATTACGCCACAGGATTACGGCTTTGGCCTCCTGGTCGCGGCATTGGCCATGGTGGTGCTGGGCGGCCGTACCACCGTATGGGGCGCGTTGGTCGGGGCCCTGGTGCTCACGTCGCTGCCAGAGGTTTTCCGTGTGTTCGCCGATTACCGCGCCGTGGTGCAGGGCCTCTTGCTCATGCTGGTCATCATCTACCTGCCACGCGGGCTGGCCGACACCGTCATTGCGCATCTCAAGGACCGGCGCCTGCGGCGAACGGCAGCACCCCCAGTCATAGCCGCGCCCGTAGGTGTGCTGACGGCACAAACCAGGAGCCGCTCATGAGCACCACCCTTGTTCTTGAGAACGTGACGCGCCACTTTGGCGGTGTGCCGGCGGTAGACGGCGTGAGCCTGGAAGTGCCGGCCGGCCAGATCACCGGGCTGATTGGTCCCAACGGGGCGGGCAAAACCACGGTGGTCAATCTGATCACGGGCATTCTGCATCTCACGCAGGGCCGCGTGCTGCTGGACGGCCAGGATGTCTCAAAAACGGAAGCGCCGGATCTCGCACGTGCGGGTGTGGCGCGCACCTTCCAGAACATCCGGCTGGTGCCCGACGCGAGTGTGCTGGACAACGTGCTGGCCGGCTTCCACCGTCACGAAAAAACCGGCCTGTGGGCCAACTTGCTGGGCCTGCCATCGGCCCGCGCCGAGGCCCGGCAGATGCGGGGCGGGGCGATGCAACTGCTGGAGCGTTTCGGCATGACCGAACTCGCCGAGCACCGCGCTGGCGCGCTGTCGTACGGTCACCAGCGGCGCATCGAGATGATGCGCGCGCTGGCCAGCCGTCCCAAGGTGCTGCTGCTGGACGAGCCGGTGGCGGGCATGAACGATGCCGAGGCCGAGAGCCTAGCGCACATTTTTCGCAAAGTGGCTGCCGACGGCGTGGCTGTGCTGCTGATCGAACACAACATGCGTTTCGTGATGTCGCTGTGCTCCCGCCTGTACGTGCTGGCCTCTGGTCGGCTCATCGCCCAGGGTGAACCCGACGCCGTGGGGCGCGACCCTGTGGTGGTGGAAGCCTACCTCGGCGCCTAGAGGACAATCCACATGCTTCAGCTCAAGAATCTAGACGTTCACTACCGCGGCATCCAGGCGCTGCGCAGCGTAGACCTGACCGTCAGCCAGGGCGAAATCTTCGCCCTGATTGGCCCCAACGGCGCCGGCAAGTCCAGCCTGGTGAATGCCATCTCTGGCATTGTGCCGGCCGGTGGCGACATACTTTTTGAAGGCCAGTCGATCGCTCGCATGCCGGCGCACAAGCGCGCCCGCATCGGCATCATCCAGGTGCCCGAGGGCCGACGCGTGATCGCACCCCTGACGGTGGCTGAAAACCTTGAACTCGGTCGACAGGCTGCGGGCGTGCGCGGCAGTGATGCGACGGATCTGGACCAGGTGCACGCGCTGTTCCCCGTTCTCAAGAACCGTCGCAACCAGCTCTCCGGCTCACTGTCTGGCGGACAGCAGCAAATGCTGGCGATCGGCCGGGCACTGATGGGCCGCCCCAAGGTGCTGCTGCTCGATGAACCCAGCCTGGGCCTGGCGCCGGTGATCTTCAAGGAAGTGTTCCGTGCATTGCAGAGACTCAACGCGCAGGGCCTGACCATCCTGCTGGTGGAACAGAACGCCCGGCTGGCGCTGGCCACCGCGAACCGCGCAGCGGTGCTGGAACAGGGGCGCGTGGTGCACCAGGGCGACGCGGCCGATCTGGCCAACGATCCGGTGATCGCCGACCACTATTTCGGGCGCGCCGGCGCCATTGCCTGAACCTGCGGCGGTTTGCGCCCGGAAGCGGCCGCGCGGCGCTCAGTGTTCGCCGTGGTAAACCGCGCTGCTTGCGCCGCCATCCACCGCGAGAATCTGGCCCGTGATAAAGCTGGCCTGCGGGCTGCACAGAAACAGCGCCGCCTGCGCCACCTCGTCGGGCTGCCCTACCCTACCCAGTGGCGTGGGGCCTACAGTGCGCGCATGAAAGCGCGGATCGGCAAGGGCCGCCTCGGTCAGCGGTGTTGCAATCACCCCGGGGGCGATGGCATTCACACGGATGCCGTCGGCCGCGTAGTCGGTGGCAGCGTTGCGTGTCATGCCGACCATGCCGGCTTTAGCGGCCGAGTACGCACCATGGCCCGGGTAGCCGCGCAGGCCCAGCGTGGATGCGATATTGAGGATGCACCCGCCTTTTTGCGCCAGCGCGGCATGGGCGTCCCTGCACAGGCGAAAGGCGCTGGTCAGGTTCAGTGCCAGCCAACGGTCCCACTCCGCATCGCTGGTCTGCGCCAGTGGCGTGGACGGGCCCTTTCCCGCGTTGTTGACCACGACATCCAGCCGGCCGAACGCGGCCAGGACGGTGTGGACGATGGCACTGGCAGCGCCATCCGCCGTCACGTCCTGCGCCAGCGTGCGCATCGCGGGTGATGCGGGCAACTCGCCCAGCAAGTGTGTCGCACGGTCAACCGCAAGCACCTGCGCACCCTCGCGCAGAAAGAGCAGGGTTATTGCGCGACCGATTCCCGATGCCGCGCCTGTGACGATGGCGGTCTTGCCTGCAAGCCGGCCCCCCGCCATCAGTGCACCCGGCGTTCCTGTCCGGCCCAGAACGGCTCGCGCAGCACGCGCTTGAGCAGCTTGCCCGAAGGGTTGCGCGGGAGTGCAGACGCAAAATCCACGCTCTTGGGGCACTTGTAGGCGGCGATCTTACCGCGCGCGAAGGCTATCACCTCCGCTTCGGTGAGCTGCTGGCCCGGTCGCACCACCACCACCGCCTTGACTGCCTCGCCCCACTTGGCATCGGGCACACCGATCACTGCGGATTCGGCAATCGCGGGGTGGTCGCCCAGCGCACGTTCGACTTCGGCGGGGTAGATGTTTTCACCGCCGGAGATGATCATGTCCTTCAGGCGGTCCTGGATGAAGAGGTAGCCTTCCGCGTCAAAATAGCCCACGTCGCCCGTGTGGTACCAGCCGTCCTTCAACGCCTGTGCTGTCGCTTCAGGCCGCATCCAGTAGGCTTTCATGATGCTTGGACATCGGATCAGGATTTCGCCAGACTCACCTGGCATGGCCGCACGCCCTTGCAACGTGACGATGCGCATCTCCACGCCCGGCAGCACCTGGCCACAGGAGGCCAGACGCTCGGGCATGGCCGGGTTGTGGTCGCGCGGTTTCAGTGCGGTTCCCAGCGTGGTGGATTCGGTCATGCCGAACATCTGCAGAAACACCTGGCCCATCACCTCCACTGCGCGGCGCAGTAACGCCGGCGGGATGGGTGCACCGCCGTAAGTGATGCAGTCCAGGTGCGAGAAGTCGGCTTTGGAGCAGTCGGGGTGGTCTAACATGAACTGCATCACTGCGGGCACCAAGCCTAGCTTGGTGACGCGGTGCTCGGCTAGCGCCTGCAGGATGAGCGCAGGTTGCGCCTCGCGCAGAAGCACCAGGGTGGCACCCACATACGGAGCGTTCATGCCATAACTCACGCCACCCGCGTGGAACAGCGGTAGCGGTACCACGCAAACGTCGTTCTCGTTCCAGCGCCCCAGGTGCCCGGCCGCGGCGTAGGACAGCGCGGACAGCGTGCCGCGGTGGGTCAGCTCCGCGCCCTTGGGCAGGCCGGTGGTCCCCGAGGTGTACAGCTGCAGCGCCACTTCGTCGCTGTCTGCGGCCAAATCCGGGTCAGCCACGCTGCCCGCGTCGCGCCAAGCGGTGTACTCCGTGCAGCCAGGGTGTGGCCCGTCCATGGACACCACCGTCTGCAGGCCGGGCACGGCGCTGCGCAGCGCCTCCACCATTGGCAGGTAGTCCACGCCGATGAAAAGGATGTGCGCTTGCGCGTCTTTCAGGATGAAGGCGATTTCCTCGGGGGCCAGGCGCCAGTTCACCGGTACCAGCACCATGCGGGCCTTGGCGGCACCCAGGTAAACATCAAAGAAGCGGTCGCAGTTCTTGCCCAGGTAGGCGATGCGGCTTTGCGGTGCCAGCCCGGTGGACAGCAGCACATTGGCCACCTGGTTGGTCTGGCGGTCAAAGGCGGCCCAGCTTGTGGTGCGCTCCTCAAATACCAGGGCTGGGTGGTCCGGGCGGCGCGCGGCGTGCACGCGGCACAGGTCGCCCAGTGTCTTGAAGCGTGGGTCGATGGTGGGGAGGTAGCTGGTCATGATGTTGTTTCCTGTCGTGTCTCTCGTATTTGTGGGTCCATTGCCAGTGCCTGCGCGGCTTGTGCGTATTCCCGTGCAAGCCGGTCCACCAGTGCGGCCGCCGGCACCACCTCGCGGATGGCGGCGATGCCCTGGCCGGCACCCCATATGTCACGCCAGGCCTTGCTGCCCGTTGCATCAATGGCGCCGCGTGGCAGGCCGACCAGTTGATCCGGGTCCAGGCCATGGGCACGCACGGACGGTTTGAGGTAATTGGCATGCACGCCCGAAAACAAGTCGGTGTAGACAATGTCATCGGAGCTACCGTCCACCAGCATCTGGCGGTACGCCGATGATGCCTGAGCTTCGTCGGTGGCAATGAAGGCCGAGCCGATGTAGGCGAAATCGGCCCCCATGGCGCGCGCGGCCAAGATGCTGCTACCGGTGGCAATGGCGCCGCTGAGCGCCAGCGGCCCATTGAACCAGGCGCGGATTTCCTGCACCAGCGCAAAGGGGCTGCGTGTGCCGGCGTGGCCACCCGCGCCGGCAGCCACGGCGATCAGCCCGTCGGCGCCCTTGTCAGTGGCCTTGCGCGCAAAGTCATTGGTGATCACGTCATGCAGCACGATGCCGCCCCAGCTGTGCACAGCGTCGTTGATGTCGGTGCGCGCCCCCATCGAGGTGATGACGATGGGCACCCGATGCCTGGCCAGTACGGCCAGGTCGTCTTCCAGCCGGGTGTTGCTGCGGTGCGCGATCAGATTCACCGCCAGCGGGCCAGCGGGTTGGCCAGGGTGGGCCTGGTCATGTTCGGCCAGCGCGGCCATGATCTCGCCGAGCCACTGGTCCAGCTGGACGGTGCTGCGTGCGTTCAGCGCGGGGATTGCACCCACGATGCCGGCCTTGCACTGCGCCACCACCAGCTGAGGCGAGCTGACGATGAACAGCGGCGCGGCGATCACGGGCAGCCGCAGGCGGGCGAGCACAGCGGGCAGGGGCGGTCGGATCATTCGGTTCCTTAAAGGGGGTTGCGGGGCGCTGGCCAGGCCGGCAGGGCCTGCGACACGGTGTCGGGGAATACCGGGGGGCGTTTGGCCAGAAAACTCGCCACGCCTTCGTGCACATCGGCGCTGCGAGCGCGTGAGGCCAGCAGCGCGCTTTCGATATGGTGCGCATCCTCGGGGCCTGCGGCCGCCGCCATGCGCCACAGCAGCTGGCGCGTGAGCGCCACCGACACCGGCGCGGTGCCCTCGGCAAGGGATCGGGCGTAAGACAGCGCCACCGGCAGCACGTCAGCCGCAGGGTGCAGCGCGCGCACCAACCCGGCGCGTAGCGCCTCCTGGGCATCAAACGTACGGCCGCTGAGGCACCAGTCCAGCGCCCGGTCCAGGCCCACGATGCGCGGCAGGAACCAGCTCGAGGCGCTTTCGGGAACAATGCCGCGGCGCACAAAGGGCAGGGCAAAACGTGCGCCCTCGGCAGCAAAACGGGCGTCCATGGCCAGTGTCATCGTCACGCCCACCCCGGCGGCTGATCCGTTGATGGCGGCAATGACTGGCTTGTGGCAACGGTGGATGCGCAGCGTGAGAACGCCGCCCGCATCGGGCTCGCTGGATGTAGTTGGGCTGGACGCAGGCTCGCTGGAAAACGGGCTTTCGCTGCCCGACAGGTCGGCTCCGGCGCAAAACGCACGGCCGGCGCCGGTGACCACGATGGCGCGTACGGCGTCGTCGCCGTCGGCGCGGTCGATCAGCCTCACCAGCGCATGGATCATGGCCAGCGTCATGGCATTGAGCTGACCGGCCCGGTTCAGGGTGATGGTGGCCACCCCTTGCGCCACCTCGTACAGCAGCTTTTCGCCGGTCACCGTGCCGCTCATGTGCGCGGCGTGCTCAGGCGCGGTAGTGGCCGCCGCTGGCAGCCAGCTCGCGCAGCGCCGTTGGCACGGCGAAGCGATCACCGTGGCGGCTGGCCATGGCGTCGCAGGCTGCCACGAACCGGGCCGGGCCGACGGTGTCGATCTGCCCCAGCACACCGCCCAGCACCGACGGGAAGCCCCAGCCCAGCAGCGAGCCGACGTCGGCGTCGCGCCCGCTCACAACGCCCTCGGCAACGCAGCGCGCCGCCTCCAGCGACTGGGCGTACATCAGGCGATCACGCACCTCGTCCAGCGTGGGTTGCTCGGCTGCCAGCGGGAAATGCTCTGCCAGGCCGGGCCACAGGCGTTTGCCACCGGCCGCCGGGTACTCGTAAAAGCCCTGGCCGACCTTACGGCCCAGGCGGCCCAGCTTGTCCACCATGACCTCCATCACCGCGTCCTGCGGCTGCGCGCGGTAGGCCGCGCCCTGGTCGATGCGTGCCTGCTTGAGCGCCTTGTACAGCAGCTCCACCGAAAACTCGTCGATCAGTGCGAGCGGGGGCATGGGCATGCCCGCCATGCGCCCGGCGTTCTCAATTAGCGCGGGGTTCACGCCTTCACCCAGCAGTGTCATGGCCTCGTACGGATACATGCCGAACGCGCGGTTAGCATAGAAAGCGGGGCAGTCATTCACCACAATGGGTGTCTTGCGGATGCGTTTGACGAAGTCCAGCGCGTGCGCGATCGTGGCTTCACTGGTCTGGGCGCCACGGATCACCTCCACCAGCGGCATCTTCTCCACCGGCGAGAAGAAGTGCAGACCCACAAACTGCGCCGGTCGCGAGGATACCGTAGCCAGCCCGGTGATGGGTAGGGTGGATGTGTTGGAAGCAAAAATGGCGTCGGCGGACATAGCAGCCTCGGCGCGGCGCGTGACTTCGGCCTTCACGCCGCGGTCTTCGAACACAGCCTCGATCACCATATCGCAGCTGGCGAGTTCAGCGTAGTCGGTGGTGGCCTTCACGCGGGCGAGCGTGGCGTCGCGCTTATCTTGCGCGAGGCGGCCCTTGGCCACCTGGGCGTCGAGGATCTTCGCGCCGTAGGCTTTGCCCTTTTCGGCGGATTCGAGCGTGGTGTCCAGCAACACAACATCCAGCCCGGCCAGCGCGCTCACATGCGCCAGGCCTGCGCCCATCATGCCGGCGCCCAGCACGGCCACCTTGTTGAACTTGCGCACCGGCACGTCCTTGGGCCGGCCGGCCAGGCGGTTGGCCTCGCCCATGTCGTAGAACAGCGTGCGGATCATGTTCTTGGTGGCCTGAGACGTGGCCAGCCGTGCAAACTGACGCTGCTCGATGCGCAGGCCCGTGTCGATATCAACCTGGCAGCCGTCGTAAACGCACGCCAGAATGGCCTCGGGCGCTGGGTACAGGCCCTGGGTTTTGGCCAATAACGCGCCACTGGCGGCAAAAAACACCTGTGTTGGCCCGGCGGACTGAGGTGCGCCGCCCGGAAATTTGAAGTTCTTGCTGTCCCAGGGTTTCACCACCGCCTTGGCGCCATCGGCCAGCAGCCATGCGCGTGCGCGCTCAAGCAACTGCGCGGCGGGAACAACTTCGTCAACGATGCCCGCTTCAAGCGCTTTGGCTGGGTCAGCCTTGCGGCCTTCCAGCAGGTAGGGCAAGGCGGCCTTGATGCCGATCATGCGAGGCAGGCGTTGCGTACCGCCAGCGCCAGGCAACAGTCCCAGCGTCACTTCGGGCACGCCCAGCTGGATTCTGGGATCGTCCGCCACGATACGGCGGTGGCAGGCCAGACAGATTTCCAGCCCGCCGCCCAGCGCCGTGCCGTTGATAGCGGCCACAAATGGCTTTCCCGAGGTTTCCAATGCGCGCAGCGTCTGGCTGAACGGGCCGCCCGCGGCGAAAGACTCCTCAGCGGTTTTGATGTTACGAATCAGGTCCAGATCACCACCGGCCACGAACTCGGGGCGCGAGGAGGTGACGATCACCCCAGTGGCCGCCGGGTCGGCGATGGCCTTCTTCACCGCAGCGTCGAAGTCCGCGATGGACGTGTGGTTGAGCACATTCATGGGCCGGTCGGCCACGTGGATGGTGAGGGTGACGATGCCGTCAGTGTCGATTTGATAGTCGATCATTCCAGTTCCTTCTTCAGGCGCTTCAGACGCGCTCGATGACCATGACAGAACCCATGCCACCGCCCACACACAGCGTGATGAGGCCGGTGCTCAGGTTGCGCCGCTCCAGTTCGTCGAGCACCGTGCCCAGCAGCATGCCGCCGGTGGCCCCCAGGGGGTGGCCCATGGCGATCGCGCCGCCATTGACGTTGACTTTGTCGTGGGGTACGCCCAGTTCTTCCATGAAACGCAGCACCACGCCGGCGAAGGCTTCATTGCATTCGAACAGGTCGATGTCTTTTGCATCCATGCCGGCACGCTTGAGCGCCGCACGTGCGGCGGGCCCTGGCCCTGTCAACATGATGGTGGGCTCGGTGCCCACCGTGCCGAAGCTGCGTACCCGGGCGCGTGGCTTCACCCCCAGGCGACTAGCCATGTCCCCGCTGCCCAGCAGTACGGCGGAGGCGCCGTCGACAATGCCCGAGGAATTGCCGGCATGGTGCACGTGGTCGATGATGGCGACTTGCGGATACCGTTGCAGCGCCATCGCGTCAAAGCCCATCTTCTCGCCCATCACAGTGAACGAAGGTTCGAGCTTGCCCAAGGACTCCAGCGTGGTGTCGCCACGCACATGTTCGTCGCGGTCCAGCACGGTGATGCCGTTGACCTCACGCACGGGCACGATACCGCGCGCGAACCGGCTTTCGGCCCAGGCGGTGGCGGAGCGTTTCTGGCTTTCCACCGCATAAGCGTCCACGTCGCGGCGGCTGTAGCCATAGAGGGTGGCGATCAGGTCGGCCGAGATGCCTTGCGGCACGATGCGGTTGGGAATGGTGATCTGCGGATCGGTGACCCAGGCGCCACCGCCCACGAACATGGGAACGCGTGACATGCTTTCAACGCCGCCGCCAATCATCAGTTCGGCTTGCCCGGCCATGATCATGGCGGAGGCGAAGTTGCACGCCTCCAGGCCGGAGCCACAAAAGCGGTTGACCTGGATGCCCGGCACGTGCGAGAAGCCCGGCGCGGCAAAGGTCACGGCCTTAGCGACGTCCGAGGCCTGCTCGAGCGAGGGCTCGCCGCAGCCAAGGATGACGTCGTTCACCAGCGTCGGCTCAAATCCGTTGCGTTCCTGCAAGGCGGTGAGCAAACCAGCTGCCAGGCGGGCTGGGCCGATTTCGTGGAGGGCGCCGCTGGCGCGGCCCTTGCCGCGCGGTGTGCGCACAGCGTCAAGTATGTAGGCTTCTGTCATGCCCCGTACTGTGCCGGACGACCGTATCGGTGTCATCGTCGGGAACGACGATTTGGTGGTGCACGGCCCTCAGAGGGTTCGCGAAATCAGCTCGCGCATGATCTCATTGGTGCCACCGTAGATGCGCTGGGCGCGGGCATCCACCCAGGCGCGGGCCACAGGGTAATCGGCCATGAAGCCGTAGCCGCCGTGAAACTGCACGCAGGCATCCATCACGCGGGCCTGCAGCTCGCTGCACCAGAGTTTGGCCATGGAGGCCGTTTGTGAGCTCAGTTCGCGCCGCAGACACGCGGCCATGCAGTGGTCCACAAACACGCGGCCGATGGTGATCTCGGTCTTCAGATCGGCCAGCACGAAGCGGGTGTTCTGGAATTCCGCCACCGCCTGGCCAAAGGCGCGGCGCTCCTGCACATAGGCCACGGTCTGCACGTAAGCGGCTTCGCAGGCCGCCACGGCCGAGACGGCCAATTGCAGCCGCTCCCAGGGCAGCTCTTCCATCATGGCGCCAAACCCCTGGTTGAGCTGGCCCAGGATTGCCGAGGCCGGCACACGTACCTTGTCAAAGAAGAGTTCGCCGGTGTCTTGGGCCTTCAGCCCCACCTTGCGCAGCGGCTGTCCCCGCGTGACGCCGGGCAACGAGGCGTCGACCAGGAACAGGCTGATGCCACGGGCGCCTGCGGCCGGATCGGTCTTGGCGACGACGATCACCAGGTCGCACACGGTGGCATTGGTGATGAAGGTCTTGCTGCCCGAGATGAGGTAGTCGTCGCCGTCGCGCACCGCGACGGTCCTGATGGCCTTCACGTCCGAGCCGCCGCTGGGCTCAGTCATTGCCAGTGCGGCGATGGCTTCGCCGGAGACCATGCGTGGCAACCAACTGTGTTTCTGCTCTTCGTTGGCAAAACGCAGCAGGTAGCTGGTGACGATGTCGGAATGCATTGAAAATGCCAGGCCGAAGTTGCCATGCCCCGCGCCTTCTTCCAGCACGATCATCGAGCACAGGATGTCGGCCTGCGCTCCGCCATAGGCCTCCGGCACCGTGGGGCACAGCAGGCCGGCGGCGCCGGCGCGGGCAAAGATGGCGCGGTCAAAGGTGCCATGTTGTTCCCACTCGCTGAGCCGGGGCGCAACCTCGGTTTGCATGAAGCGGCGCGCAGTGGCGCGGAACATTTCGTGTTCGGGGCTGAAAAGGGTGCGTTGCATGGGCACAGTCTGGTGCCCCGGGGTGCAGCGCGCATCGTCGCAAGCGACGAATCCGCGTGCCGGACAGGGCGGGTCCTAGCCGATCAGGCCCAGCTTGCGTGCCACGGCAACCGCCTCCACGCGGCTGCGGGTGTCCAGCTTGACGTTGATGTTGCGCAGGTGGGTGCGCACGGTGGTCTCCGCCACAAACAGCCGCTCAGCCAGCGCGTCGTTGCTCATGCCTTCAGCGGCCAGACGCAGCACCTGCAGTTCCTTGCGGGTGAGCAGTTCACTGGCCGGCGGAGATTCCACGCCGCTGCCGGCGCCCGGCGTGTGCACCGCCTGTGCCGGCTCGCGCAACAGGCGGTCGATGAATGCGAGCGCCTCGTCGCCGTGGCCGTCTTCATTCACCAGGTCGGGCTGGGCACGCAGCTCGCGCAGAATCACCATGAGCAGCGCGCCTTCGTCCTGGAAGGCCCGCACATACCCCTCCACGCAAGCCAGACGCACCGCCCGGGCCAGCATGCGCATTGCCTTGTTGCGCTGGTCGTCGCGGTACAGGGCCTGGGCTAGCAGCAGGCGCAGCGTCAGCGCGCGGCGTTCGCGTTGGGCACGCTCGGCCGCCTCCAGCTCTGTTCGCAGCGGGCGGATCACCTCGCCCGCATGGCCGGTGCGCACTGACCAGCGCGCCAGCGCCACGTCGTAAGTTTCCACTTCGTTGGCGCGCATAGTCAGCCGCGCCACGCGCTGCCACAGCGCCTTGTCGCCACAACGGTCCAGCTCGCTGCGCGCCGGGGCCAGCCGGTCGGCCATAAGCAGCAGGCGCACGCGTTCCAGCCGCGCGGTGGCCACCACACGGGGCAGGCCATCGCGGTGCCCGATGTGTTCTAGCTCGACCAACATCTGCTCGGCGCGCTCGGCGTCACCTCGGTCGGTGGCAATGCGCGCCATGACCACGTGGCCGATGATCAGCTCGTCCGGAATGCCCACGCCTCGGATCAGCGGGATGTACACCACCAGCAGCCGCTCGGCCTGTTCCAGCTGCCCGGCCTCGTACAGCGCCTGCGCCAGCGGAATACCGGCCAGGGCGTTGCCGTTGGTCGAGCGCGTGGCGTCCATGGCACCGGCGCTCACGGCGATGCGCAGCCCGGCGATGGCCTTGCGCAGGCGCCCCTGGGTCATGTCCACCGCGGCTTCGGCCGCCTCGGACAGTGCGAAGTTGAACGGGCTCGCACGCACTTGCTGGCGCGAACGGGCGGCGTCTGCAAAACGTAGTGCGTCGTGAAAGCGCCCGGCAATCAGCGCCAGGTTAGCCATGTTCACTTCAAGAAATCCGCTGACGAACGCCAGGTCGCGCGGAATGGCTTCCAGCGCCGCCGCCGCCAGCGGCAGGGCCTCGTCGATGCGGTCGGTGAGCGACAGGAACAGCGGGCGCATGGCCAGGCGGTGGGCGCGTACTTCCGGGTCCGGGTCGGCGCGTTGCTCCAGCCGGTCCAGCAGCGTGGCGGCCGCGCGGGGCCCGCGCGCGAAGCACACCGCCCAAGCATGCACCACCTGCAGGATGGGGTAGGCGTCCAGCGCGCCCGAGGCCAGCAGCGGATCCAGCCAGCGCGACAGCAGCCGCACGCGGCCTTCTTCCAGCAACGCTTGGGCATGCACACAAAGCGCGGGCAGCGCCCAAGTCAGGTCGCCCGCGGCCAGCGCGTGTTCGATGGCAGGCACCGGTCGGCGATGTTCGTCGTACCAGCGCGCGGCGGCGCGGTGCAGCCCGGGGATCTCGCTGGCGTGGTGCCGCTCGAGCTCGGTGCGCAGGAACTCCGCGAACATGCCGTGGTAGCGGTACTGGCTGTGGTCGCCCTGCAGCGGAATCATGAACAGGTGGGCCTGCTCCAGCGTGCGCAGCATGATGGCGCTGTCGCTGCTGCCACGCACGGCGTCGCACAGCGAGGCATTCAGTTCGTTGAGCAGGCTGGTGCGCAGCAAAAAGGCGCGTACATCGGCACTCTGGCGCGCCAGTACGTCTTCCACTAGGTACTCCACCACCGCGGCGTTGGAGCCTGAAAAACCGGCGATGAACCGGCTGGGGTCATCACGGTTTTCCAGCGAGATCGAAGCCAGCCACAGCGCGGCGGCCCAGCCCTCGGTGCTGCGGTGCAGGCGGCGCACGTCGTCGGGGGCCAGCTGCAGGCCGCGGCGCTGGCGCAGGAAGGCGTCGGCTTCGGCCTCGCTGAAGCGCAGCTGCGCGGGCTCCACTTCCAGCAGGCGGCCGCGCGCGCGCAGCCGCCCCACGCCCAGTTCAGGCACACCGCGCGAGCCCACAATAAGCTGGGCGCCGCGCGGCAGCTGCTCGATGAGTTCGCTCACGATGCCAATGGCAGCCGGGTTCTGCAGGGCCTCGAAATCGTCCAGAAACAGCGCAAAAGGCGCCGGATGCGCGGCCACGCGGTCGATCACCGCGAAGGCCAGCTCGTCGGGGCCGCTGTTGGCGTCCTGGGGCGCGGCCAGCCCGGGGATCAGCCGCGCCAGCGCCGCCGTGAGCGCCGCCAGAAAACGCATCACGTCGTTGTCAGCGCGGTCCAGCGTGAGCCATGCGGCGCTCAGGCCGGTTTGCACGAATCGTTCATGCACCTGCAGCATGGTGGTGGTCTTGCCAAAGCCGGCCGGCGCGCGCAACAACACCAGCTTGGCCGCGCCAGCAGCGAAGATACGCTCGCACACTTCGGTGCGCACAATCTCAAACGCGCTGGACTGCGGCGGGGTGAGCTTGGGCTCCAGCGTGGCCGCACGCGGTGGCACCGGTCGGCCCTCTTCCACGCGGGCCGCGTTGGCGGCGGCGCGGCCATGGGTCTCGCCCGGTGGCAGACCACCCGGGTGTTCAGTGTCCAGCCCGACGGGCATGGCAATCCTTCCAGAAGTCAAGGGAGGCCCCCGGCGAGTACGTCAGCCCCGCTGGTAGAGCGTGACGACGCAAGCGCCGCCCAACCCCAGATTGTGCTGCAATGCGAGACGGGCCCCCGGTACTTGGCGGGCACCTGCCTGTTCACGCAGCTGCCACACCAGTTCGGCACACTGGGCCAGGCCGGTGGCACCCAGCGGATGGCCCTTGGACAACAGGCCGCCGGAGGGGTTGGTCACCACCCGCCCGCCATAGGTGTTGTCGCCGTCCATGATAAATTTCTCGGCGCCGCCTTCGGGTGCCAGGCCCAGCGCTTCGTAGGTGATGAGTTCGTTGGCGGTGAAGCAGTCGTGCAACTCCACCACCGGGATGTCCTCGGGGCCAATCCCCGCCGTCTCGTATACCTGGCTGGCCGCGCGTCTGGCCATGTCGTAGCCCACCAGCTTGCGCATGTCTTTCTCGTCAAAGCTGCTGTTGCCATCGGTGGTCATAGCTTGCGCCGCGATCCAGACGCAGGTGTCCAGCCCGTGGCGGCGTGCGAAGTCTTCCGAACACACCACGGCCGCGGCGCCACCGCAGGTGGGCGGACAGCATTGCAGCCGGGTCAGCGGGTTGAACACGTTGGGCGAAGCCATCACCTCGTCCAGTGTCACAGGGTCACGGAACAGTGCGTTGGGGTTGTTGGCGGCATGCCTGCGTGCCTTCACCGAGATCCGGGCGAAGGTGTCGGCGCGTGTGCCATACAGCTGCATGTGCATGCGCCCAGCGCCGCCGAACAGTTGCGCCGCCACCGGCACGCCGGGGGCATCCCCCTGGATAGCATGCATGGTGTCGATGAGTCGCTGCGAGGGGTCGGGCCGGTCGGTCCACTGCGCCGCGATGGCGCCGCGCTGCATCTGCTCGAAGCCCATGGCCAGCACACATTCGGCCGCGCCGCTGACCACGGCCTGGCGCGCCAGGTATAGCGCCGTGGAACCGGTGGAGCAATTGTTGTTGACGTTGATCACCGGCACTCCGGTCAAGCCTAGGTGGTATGCAGCGGCCTGGCCGCTGCACGAGTCGCCGTACACATAGCCTGCATAGACCTGCTCAACGGCTTGGTAGTCAATGCGGGCATCGTCCAATGCCGCGCGGGCGGCGCGGGCGCCCAATTGGTGATAGGGCTCGCTGGCCCCCGGCTTGGAAAACGGCACCATGCCGACCCCCACCACATAGACCCTGCGTGTCATGGCGATCCTGCCTTTCCCGGTGCTGTACGTGTTCCTGTTGGGCTACTTTGTTTCGGCCGTATAGTCGATGACCACCTTCCAGCGCCCATCCTTCAATTGCGACACGCGTGAGTTGCGCGAGCCGATGTGCTTGGTGGGCGAATAGGTCAGCTGCGGGCTGCCGAAGATGTCAGGCGGGATCGTCAGCGTTTCCATGGCCTTCACGAAGCTGTCGGTGGTGAGGTTCACACCGGCCTTTTGGAGGCCTGCGGCGAAGCGGTCAATGGTCATGTAGCCATAGCCAGCAAAGATGGTCGGATCGTTGCCGAACTGCGTGCGGTACTTGTTGGCCCAGAAGCGCACCGGCTGCGAGGCGTCGTCCGCGTACGGGATCAGCGCGAACATGTCAGCGTACAGGCCGTCCATGCCCTTGCCGCCGAGCTTTGGGATCAGCTCGGTGTAGGCCGACTGCGTGCCCATCACACTGGGGTTGTAGCCCAGCTTGCGCATCTCGGCGATGGAGCCCACTGTTTCCCGGATCTGCGTGCCCAGCAGCACGAAGTCGCAGCCGGCGTTTTTCAGGCGCAGTACCTGCGAGGTGAAGTCAGTGGCGCCGCGCTTGTAGGTCGTGCGCTCGTGAAACTCGACGTTGATGGCCTTCAGCCCGGTCTCGCCGCCGCGCACAACTTCCAGACCGAACTCGTCGTCCTGGTAAAGCGCGCAAGCCCTGGTGGACTTTGTGGCCTGGTACACCTGCGGCGCGGTGACCCTCAGGCTGTCGAAGTTGGGCGGTGCAAAGCCGAACTTGAGCTTGTGGACCGGCTCGAACATCTCGCGCGCGCTGGACATCGGCATGAAGCTGATGACGTTCTTGTCCAGGATGATGGGCATGGCCGCGACGGCCGCCGCCGTGCCCATGAGCCCCACCATGGCGAAGATTTTTTCCTGGTTGACCAGCTTTTGCGTGGCCAACACTGTTTTCTTGGGGTCGTAGCCGTTGTCTTCGATCAACAGCTTAAGCTTGCGGCCATGGATGCCGCCCTGCTCATTGATCTCGGCCACACGCAGGCGCGCGCCGTTGGCGTAATCCTTGCCCCAGGAGGCGATCGGCCCTGACAGGTCAGTGGCTGTGCCGATGACGATTTCGGTCTTGCTGACGCCCTGCTGCGCGAGTGCCGGTCCAGCAGCAAGGGTCAGGGCCGCCACGGTGGCGGCGAGGATGGAAGTGCGTTTCATGTTGTCTCCTTATTGTTTGGGGTAGTCCAGGACCACTTTCCAGCGGCCATCCTGCAGCTGGGACACGCGCGACGCGGTGGAGCCCAGGCGTTTGGTGGGCGAGAAGGTGAGGGTGGGGCTGCCGAAGATGTCCGGCGGAATGGTCATGGTGTCCATGGCTTTCACAAAGGTGTCTACGCCCAGGTTGGGGCCGGCCTTTTGCATGGCGGCGTACAGGCGGTCCGCGATCAGGTAGCCGTAGACGGCATAGACTGTGGGATCGTTGCCGAACTGGGTCTTCCACTTATTGGCCCAGAAGCGCACCGGCTGCGAGGCATCGTCCATGTAGGGGAACTGCACGAACATGTCGGCATAGATGCCGTCCATGGACTTGCCGCCCAGCTTGGGGATCTGATCGGTGTACACCGTCTGCGGACCCACGAACACCGGGTTCCAGCCCAGCTTGCGGGCTTCGCCCACGGCCCCCACCGTCTCGCGGATCAGCGTGCCCAGCAGCACGAAGTCGCAGCCGGCGCTTTTCAGGCGAGCCATCTGCGACGAAAAATCGGTGGCACCACGCTTGTAGGTGGTCTTTTCAACGAAATCGGACTTGATTTCTTTCAGCCCGGCCTCGCCGCCGCGAACTACCTCCAGGCCGAAGTCGTCGTCCTGATACAACGCACAGGCCTTCGCTGATTTGGTGTGCTGGTACACGCGGGGTACGGTGCTCTTCATGCTGTCGAAGTTCGACGGCGCAAAGCCCCACTTCAGCTTGTGCGCCGGCTCATACATCTCCCGGGCGCTGGACATCGGCATAAAGCTCAGCACGTTCTTGTCCATCAGCACGGGCATGGCAGCCACGGCGGCGGAGCTGCCCATAAGGCCCATCACCGCAAACACCTTTTCCTGGTTCACCAGCTTCTGCGCGGCCAGCACCGTCTTCTTGGGGTCGTAGCTGTTGTCTTCCGCCAGCAGGCGGATCTTGCGGCCATGGATGCCGCCCTGCTCATTGACCTCGTTGGTACGCAGCTTCATGCCGTTGAGCACGTCCTTGCCCCAGGAGGCAATGGGGCCGGACAGGTCCTGCACCGTGCCAACGACCACTTCGTTCTTGCTGATGCCCTGCTGCGCCATCGCGGGCGCGGCCATGATGGCCAGGGCGGTGGCCGACAGTGCGGCTGCGAGGGGAATCCGTTTCATGCTGTCTCCTTGGGGTTGAAGGTTTGGCCAGGGTTCACTGGTACATCGCCTCGATCTGGGAGGCGTATTTCTGCTGGACGAGCTTGCGCTTGAGTTTCATGGTGGGCGTCAGCTCCTCGTCTTCCGCCGAGAGCTGTGTCTCCAGCAGGTAAAACTTCTTGATCTGCTCCACTCGGGCGAATTTGGCGTTCACCTTTGCGATCTCAGCCTCGATCAGCTGGCGAACCTGTGGGGCGCGGGTGAGGCTGGTGTAGTTGGAAAACGGTACGTCGTGGTCCTGCGCGTACTTCTCGACGTTTTCCTGCTCGATCATCACGATGGCCGTGAGGTAGGGCCGGCGGTCGCCGATCACCACCGCGTCGGTCACATACGGGCTGAACTTGAGCTCGTTTTCCCACTCGCTAGGCGTAACGTTCTTGCCGCCGGCGGTAATGATGATGTCCTTCATGCGGTCGGTGATGCGAAAGAAGCCGTCGGCATCCACCAGGCCCACGTCGCCAGTGTGCAGCCAGCCGTCGGCTTTCACCGTCTCGGCCGTCTTCTCGGGCTGGTTCAGGTATCCCAGGAACACGTTGGGCCCCCGCACCAGCAGCTCGCCTGTGGCCGGATCGACCTTGACCTCGTTATAGCTGCGCGCCTGGCCGATGGTGCCCAGCCGGATGGCCTGCGGCGTCATCGATGTGGAGATGCCCGCCGTCTCGGTCTGGCCCCAGCACTCCAGCATGGGAATGCCCAAAGCGAGGTACCAGCGGATCAGGTCGGGCGCGATTGGTGCGGCGCCTGTTACCAGGAAGCGGCAGCGGTGGATGCCGATGAAGCGGCGCACGTTATCCAGCGAGGCGATTCCGGCCAGACGGTATTTCAGCTTCAGCCAGGGGCTGACGGGCCGGCCCGCCTGCACACATTCCACCACCTGCTGACCAACACCGATCGCCCAGGCATACAGCCACTGCTGGACAGGCCCGGCCTCCTTCACGGCAATGGTGACGGCCGAATAGAACTTCTCCCACAGGCGCGGCACGCCGCCGAACACCGTGGGCGCGATCTCGCGCACGTTCTCGGGCACTGTGTCCGGGTTTTCCACGAAGTTCATCTTCGTGCCGGTGTACAGCGAGGCGTACAACCCTGTCACCCGCTCCGCCACGTGGCACAGGGGCAGGAAACACATGCGTTCGTCGCTATCGTCTTGCGGCAGGAATTCGTTCTGGCCCTTAAGCACCGTGATCAGCCCGTGGTGCGAATGCATTGCCCCCTTGGGCCGGCCGGTAGTGCCCGACGTGTAGATCAGGATGGCCAAGTCAACCGGCCGGCGCGCAGCGCAGCGGCGTTCAAACTCGCCCGCCTGGGCCGCGTCTAGGGCCGAGCCGCGGCGGCGCAGTTCGTCCAGCGTGATCACCATAGGGTCGCTGAAGTGCGCCAGTCCAGTCGGGTCGATCAGCACGATGTACCGAAGCCCCGGCAGGCTGGCGCGTACGGACAATACCTTGTCCAGCTGTTCTTCATCTTCCACCACCAGCACCATAGTGGACGAGTCGTCGCACAGGTACTGCACCTGTTCGGCCGCGTCGGTGGGGTAGATGCCGTTGGACACGCCGCCGGCGCTCAGCACAGCCAGATCGCACCACACCCACTCCACCCGGGTGTTGGACAGCACCGAGACGCAGTCGCCGGGGCGCACGCCCAGCGCGGCCAGGCCCATGGTCAGCTCGCGCACGATGGCGCCGCATTCGCGCCAGCTCCAGCCGCGCCAGATGCCAAAGTCCTTTTGCCGCATCAGCACGCGGTCGCCGCGCGCGGCCACGCCGTTCCAAAACATGGCGTGGATGGTGTCGCCCGGCACCGTGGCTTCAGTGCGGGGGCGAAACGAGTCGAGGTTCCAGAGGTTGGGGCTTGTCATGTTGGGGTCACCGCCACGTTTTCTTCTTCTTCCAGCGTCGTTCGCCGCGCACGCCGTCTTCCTTCATGCCCAGATAGAACTCCTTGATGTCGTCCTTCTCGCGCAGGCGCTCACAGCTGTCTTCCATCACGATGCGGCCGTTCTCCAGTACGTAGCCGTGGTCTGCAACGTTCAGGGCCATGTTGGCGTTCTGCTCCACCAGCAGGATGGTGGTGCCGCGCTCACGGTTGATGCGCACCACGATCTCGAAGATCTCCTTGGTGAGCTTGGGAGAGAGGCCAAGGCTTGGTTCGTCCAGCAGGATCAGGTCAGGCCCGGCCAGGATTGCGCGGCTGATAGCCAGCATCTGCTGCTGCCCGCCCGAGAGCAGGCCGGCGTCTTGCGCCGCCCGCTCGCGCAGGATGGGGAAGTAGCAGTACACGGCTTCGATGTCAGTGGCCACTGCATCGCGGTCCTTGCGGGTGTAGGCTCCCATCAGCAGGTTGTCCTTCACCGACAACAGCGGAAACACTTCGCGGCCTTCGGGCACGTGCGACAGGCCGCGGCGCACGATGAGCGCCGGGTCCATAGCCGTGATGTCGTCGCCGCGGAAGTGCACGCTGCCCTTGCGCGGATCAAGGATGCCCGAAATGGTCTTCAGGATGGTGCTCTTGCCGGCACCGTTGGAGCCCAGCACCGTGACGATCTGACCGGACTGCACGCCCAGGCTCACACCGCGGATGGCCTTGATGGGGCCGTAAACACTTTCAACGTTATTGAGGCTGAGCAGTGGTTCGGTGGTCATGCCATCCCCCCTGCATGCACGGGCGCGGCTTGACGCCGCAGCGAAGCCACGTCGTCTACCGTGCCCAGGTAGGCTTCGATCACAGCCGCGTTGGACTGCACTTCGCCGGGCGTGCCCAGAGCCAGCACCTCGCCCTGGTTCATGGCCAGCACGCGGTCGCTCACCTTGGACACCAGGCCCATGTCGTGCTCGACCATCAGGATGGTGATGCCCAGGTCACGCTGGATGTCCTGAATCCAGAAGGCCATGTCGCCCGTTTCCTCCACATTCAGACCCGAAGACGGCTCGTCGAGCAGCAAGAGCTTGGGTTCGGTGGCCAGCGCCCGCGCCAGTTCCACCACCTTGCGCACACCATAAGGCAAGCCAGCCACCAGCTGGTCTCGGTAGTGCTGCAGCTCTAGGAGGTCAATCACCTCTTCCACCTTGCGGCGGGTCTGGCGTTCCGCGTCGCGCACGGCCGGAAGGAATAACATGTCCGACCACATGCTGGTGCGACGGTGCACGTGGCGGCCGATCAGCAGGTTTTGCAGCACGGTGGCGTGTTCGAACAGCTCGATGTTCTGAAAGGTGCGTGCAATACCCAGCGTCGCTATGCGCGAGGGCGCCACCTCGGCCAGGTTGCGGCCCTCGTAGCTGAGTGTGCCGGCCGTGGGGTTGTAGATGCGGCTGATAAGGTTGAACACCGTCGTCTTCCCGGCGCCGTTGGGGCCGATCAGGGTGAACACCTCACCGCGTTTGACGTCGAAGCTGACCTTGTTCACGGCCAGTACGCCGCCGAAGCGCACGGTCAGGTCGCGAGCCGACAACAGAATTTCTGGATTGGGTATGGACGTCATCATTTCAGTCGGTCCGATTTCTGGAAGGTCTTTTGACGCTTGAACATGCCGCGGCGGTAGAACGGGTACAGCTCCAGCCATGTGCGCACCTTCAGCCAGCGGCCGTAGATGCCCATGGGCTCGAGCATCACAAAGGCAATGAGAATCACGCCGTAGACCACGCCCTGCAAGCCGGCGGCTTGGCCGATGACGGGTGGCAGGAAGTCCTTGCCCAGCGAGATGAGCTGCGGCATGCCGATAAGGAAGGCCGCGCCTAGGAAGGCGCCGTGCACCGAGCCCAGGCCGCCCACCACCACCATCAGTAGCAGGTCGATGGACTGCACGATGCTGAACTGCTCGGGCGAGATGAACTGCATCTTGTGCGCATACAGCGCTCCACCCAGCCCGGCCAGGGCGGCCGAGATGGCGAACGACATCGACTTGTAGACCGACAGTGTGATCCCCATGCTCTGTGCGGAGATCTCGGAGTCGCGCATGGCGACGAAGGCACGGCCGGTGGGCGAACGCAGCAGGTTCATCACGAGCAGGGTGCTGAGCGCCACGCACACCAGACACAGCAGGTAGAAGCCCTCGGAGCTGTTGACCTTCCAGTCGCCGATGGCCGGAGCCACCACCGCGCGGCCGGCGCTGCCGCCTGTCACGCTTTCCCAGCGCGCCATGATTTCCTCGACAATGAAGCCGAACGATAAGGTGGCGATACCCAGATACAGGCCTTTCACGCGCAGCGCGGGCAGGCCCACCACCACACCCACGGCGCCGGAGAGCGCCACCGATGTGGCCATGGCCAGCGGAAAGGGCCATCCGCGCGCCGCGAGGTAGGCCTCGGCATACGCACCCACGCCCATGAAGGCGGCGTGGCCGATGGAGAACTGCCCGGTGAAGCCGGCCAGCAGCATCAGACCTACGCCGACGGTGGCGTAGATGTAGATGAAGGTCAGCTGGGCCAGCCAGTATTCAGGCAGTACCCAGGGCGCCGCCAGCGCGACCAGGCCCAGCAGGCCGTACCAGAGACGCTGGCCGTTGTGGCGGGCCAGGTTGATGTCCTGGTCGTAGGAGGTTTTGAAGATGAAGCGCATTGGAGTCAGACCTTCTTGCGCACGCGTTCGCCGAACAGGCCAGTGGGCTTGATGGTGAGCATCACCAGCACAACCACGTAGGGCATTACGTCCTTGAAGCCCTCGGGCAGGTAGAAGCCCGAAAGCGACTCCACCAGGCCGATGACCACGCCACCGACGATGGCACCGGGCAGGCTGCTGAAGCCACCGACGATGGCAGCAGGGAACGCCTTCAGGCCGATGAAGCCCATGTTGGCGTGCACGAAGGTGAAGGGGGCGAGCAGGATGCCGGCGATGGTGGCCACGGCGGCGGCAAGGCCCCAAACTAGGCCGTTGAGGCGCTGCACCGGGATGCCCATGTAGTAGGCCGCCAGCTGGTTCTGTGACGAGGCCTGCATGGCAATGCCGATACGGGTGAAGCGGAACACGGCCCACAGCAATAGGCACAGCACGGCAGTGCAGCCGATGATGACCATCTGCTCGGCCGATAGCACCACGCCGCCAGCGTTGAGCGTGACGCCCTTGTATGGCACGGCCAACGCATGGGTATCGGTGCCGATGCCGGGCACCATGGTGACGCTGCCGCGCGCGAGATAGCCCAGCCCGAAGGTGAGCATGACGATGGAGAACGCGGGCTGGCCGAGCACCGGCCGGATCACTGCGCGTTCAATGGCCAGGCCAACGAGACCCATGGCGGCCACGGCCAGCAACGAGGCCAGCCAGAACGGCAGCCCCAGGATGCCCATGCCGGCCAGCGCGAAGAAGGCGCCCAGCATCATCAGCTCCCCCTGCGCAAAGTTCACCGTTTCGGTGGCCTTGTAGATGAGGACGAAGCCCAGCGCCACCAGGCCGTACACACAGCCCTGAGCGATTCCCGCCACGATGATCTGCAATAGCAACAACGTCTGTCTCCTGTGGCCGCGGTGCAGTGCCCGCGGTTTTTTTTTGGAATCGATGGCACCTGGCCATCACGAAGGTCAGATTAAGTCGGTGTGCTTCTGGAACCAATCGTCGAATCCGACGAATTCACAATGACTGTCCGCCCGCACGCGAAAGGTAGGGCCGTCACGCTAGCCGGTATGCCCCCCGCGCATGGGACGGGGAAACCCGCATGCCGGCGCTCAGCCATGTTCGCGCACACGCAGGTAGGTGCTGTAGCCAGGCTGGTCCACGGCCAGCTTGTCCAGCGTCACGGCCCACAGGTGGTCCAGCAACCGCGTGTCGTCCCACGCGATCGAACCCGTGGTGATCTGCTCGAACAGTGCACGATTCAGCTCCTCCATGTCGATGTCATCACGGCCCAGCAACTGCTGCAGGCGCGCGCGCTCGGCGGCGGTGTCTTCGGTGCTGCGCGCGAGCTGCCGCTGAACCGTCTTGAGCAGGCTGGCGGCGATGCGGGCGTCGTAGGCGGCACGGTCGTCCAGGCGCGGCAAGGCGGTGTCGCGCAGGAACCGGATCACGCCTTCCAGCAGTTCGTGAGGCGAGGGATGGTCTTGCATGGTGCTCAGTTTCTTGGGGCAAGCAAATGCAACAGTTCGAGCTCGGACTCCGACGCGCGGCGGCCGACAGCGGCCCGCTCCAGCGCAGGATCGGCGCCGGTGCTGAAGGCGCGGCCCATGCTGTCGCACGACACGCACCACTTGAAGGTGCCGAACACCTCCCACCAGTGCACGCGGGCGGCGTCCACCGGCATGCCGGCGACGCCGGCATAGCCCGCGAACAGCGCCTCGCGCGAGCCCAGACCGCCTGCCGGTTGGTCAATGTGGCCGTAGCGCCAGGCATTCATGCAGAACAGACCCAGGTCTTCCATGGGGTCGCCCAGATGGGCCAGCTCCCAGTCGAGCACGCCACATATACCCTCGGGGCCGACCATCAGGTTGCCGTTGCGAAAGTCGGCGTGCACCAGCACGGCATCTCCTTGTGGCGCGGGGGCGTGGTCCAGCAGCCAGCGCAGGGCCCAGGCGAGCACGGGGCGCACGCTGCCGCCGGCGCGCAGGCGTTCGGCCCAACCCAGCGCCTCGTCGTGTGCGAAGGCGGTTCGCAGCGGAGGCAGGGACGCGCGGGGCAGGGCATGGATGCGCGCCATGATGGCGCCGCACTGTGCGGCAAGCTGGGGCCGCACGGCGTCGAAAGCGGAGTCACGCAGGATGCGCGGCCCCCGGGTTTCGCCTTCCAGGCGCTGCATCACATAGCCTTCGCCTAGGCCGTCTTCAGGTGTCAGTTCGCCGCGCAGGGCCGGCACGGGCACGCCACCGGCGGCGGCAAGGCGCAGCAGCGCGGCTTCGGCGGCCATGCCCGCGCTACCCGCCTGCGCCTCGGCGCTCCACAGACGTGCGCTGCGCACGATCAGCGGCACGACACCCTGGGTCGTGAGGGCGTCAAAGGCCCAAAGCGATTGGCTGGCACCACTGGTGATCTCGCGCACGCCGGTCACGCCGCTGGCGCCGGCAATGCAGCGCAGCGCCACCGCGTGCAGCCGCGAAGACATGTCGGTCGGGTTGTGGGGGAATGATTCTGGGGTCACGTTCTCTGCGCGGCGACCCGCCCGCGTTCGGTGATCAACACCGTCTTGCCAAGTGCCTGACGGTCGGCCAGACGGCGCAGTGCGATGGCCGCCTGCGCCAGCGGCAGCCGTTCAGTGATGGCGGGACGCAGCCGGCCCTGGCCCACCCAGGCCATCAGTTCCTGCAGTAGTGCCGCATGGCGCTGCGGCTCGCGCTCCATGAAGGCGCCGTAGAACACACCGAGGATGTTGCACCCCTTGAGCAGCGCCAGGTTCAGCGGCGGCTGCGCGATGGTTCCCGAGGCGAAGCCGATCACCAACAGGCGGCCACCCCAAGCCATGCTGCGCAGTGTTGCTTCCGTCAGGCTGCCACCCACCGGGTCATAGGCCACGTCCACCCCCCGGCCATTCGTGAGCTCTTTCAGCGCCTGGCGCAGGTCCTGGGCCTGGGCCTGATAGTCCACCACCTCGTCCGCGCCCAGTTGCTTGCACAGCGCGAGTTTTTCGGGCGAGGAGGCGCAGGCAATCACGCGCGCGCCCATCAGCTTGCCCAGCTGGATGGCGGCGGCACCGGTGCCACCGGCAGCTCCCAACACCAGCAATGTTTCACCAGGCTGCAGCGCGGCGCGGTCTTTCAGCGCGTACCAAGTGGTGCCATAGGTAGCGGCCAGCACGGCGGCCGCATCCATGGGTACGTCATCGGGCAGGCGCACGAGCGCGCTGGCCTTCACGGCTACCTCTTCAGCGTAGCCACCCCAGCCGCACAGGGCCAGCACACGCTCGCCCGGCGCAAAGCCCGTCACGCCGGGGCCGATGCGCGCCACCAAGCCGGCCACCTCGCTGCCCGGCGAGAACGGTAGGGCGGGTTTGAACTGATAGCGGTTCTCGATGATCAGTGTGTCCGGAAAGTTCACGCCGGCGGCATGCACTTCCACCACCACCTCGCCCGCAGCAGGCATGGGGGACGGGCAGTCGACCAGCTCCAATGATTCCGGTGGGCCATGGTGACGGCATAAAACGGCCTGCATGACGCCTCAGCTCCAGCCCAGCCGGTGCGACAGTGGCACGCCAGTCGTCACCACGTCGCAGAATTCTGACATGCCTAGCGTGGTGCGACCGTCACAGCGGTATTCGGTCATGGCTTCGGTGATGCGGGTGAAGCTGTCGGGGTCGGCGCCCGCGGCCGGCTTATGGCGCAGCGGTATCAGCGACTGCACCGCACCTGCCAGGGTGTAGCTACGCGCAGCGGTGTCGAAGCTCACGGTGAAGGCGCGGTGCATGAATGCATCGTCCCACTCGGTGACCATTTTCACGTTGTGCACTGGTTGCAGAACCCCGCCGCCTTCGCACACATGCCCGATGATGAAGGGCTCTTGTCCTTCGCGGCCCATGATGGACAGCAGCACTGAGAAGTCGGGACCGAAGGTCACCGGCAGCCAGCGGTACCAGTAGAAGTTGTGCCAATGGCGCGGGCCCCAGGACTTGTCCCGGTAGCCGGTGCCGTCCTCGATAGGGTGGCGCACGCCGTCCACCGTGATGTGGCCTCGTGCCGATAGGTGCTGCTCGGTGTGGCCGCGAAATACAGCGTGCACCGGGTCCAGCACGATGGGCTGGCCGTCCAGGGTGACGATCTCGCCGCCATGCATGGGCGAAACGCCATCGAATTCCAGCTCGATCAGCGCGGGGCGTTTGGGGTTGGACTCAAATGCTGCACCGGGGTTGGCCATCTCCAGCGGGTTGCGCATCACCAGCAGTTCGCCCTCATAGCGCACCCGGTGGCGCCGAAATGGCTCGACCACGTCAAAGCGCAGCGGCCCGGCGTTCATTTCGCGGTTGTGACTGATGGCGGGACGGCCATACATGAAGCCCACCGTGCCGTCGCTCAGATAGACGCAGCAGGTCATCTCGGCATGGCCTTCGTTGGGCCGGTTGCCTATGCGCATCCATGCGCCCATGCCCTCAGCCGCGCTGAAGGCATTGAAGTACATGCTCTCGTTGTAGTTACTGGCTGTCTCGGGCTCGTGCGTGTAGTCGTCGCGCGGATCGAGCTTCAGGCGGGTGCCGTCGGGGATGATCATGATTGGGGCTCCTTTTCCCAGACTTGGGCCCACTCGCGCGTGGACAGAATCTCCACCATCGCGCCGTTGGTGGCGCGCGGGCTTAGGATCAGGCGGTCATCCCCCCGGCCTGTGGATGTGGGACGTGCAGCGAAGCGCACGCCCTGCGCTTGCAGCTCGCGCGCCACCACGCTGGTGTCTTCGTCCACCATGCAAAGGTGCAGCATGCCCTCTCCATGCTCGAGCAGGCGTTTGGCCACCGGATTGGTGTTGTCCGATTCATCCACCACCTGCACCAGTTCCACCATGAACTGGTCGGGTGTGCCATCGCACGAGAGGAACACCGAGCGCAGGCCCTCGGGCGGAACCTCCATGCGCCTGATCTCTCGGTAGTCAAACAGCTGCGCCCACTGCGCGATGGCCGCTTCCAGGTCGTGCACCAGCACGCCCACATGGGTGATCTTTTTCATGGCGGGTCTTTCTGGGCTTGCCGTGATATCAACGGCCTTGGAACTGGGCGGGGCGTCGCTGCAGGAAGGCCTGCACGGCCTCTCTGTGGTCCTGGGTTTCGGTAGCGTGGATTTGCTGCACCGCTTCGTACTCCAGCAGTTGGGCAAAACCCTGCGATTGCGCCGCCAGCAGGTTGCGCTTGATGCCGGCCTGGGCCAGCACCGGGCCGGCCGCGAAGCGCTTTGCCCAGGCCGTGGTTTCGGCGGCCAGCGCGTCGTCGTCCACCAGGCGCGTAACGAGGCCCATGGCATCGGCAGCGGCGGCGTCGAAGATGTCACCGGTGAGCATGAGCTCACGTGCACGCGGCTCGCCCACGATACGCGGCAATTGCCACGACACACCGAAGTCGGTCGACAGACCGATCTTCACGAAGGCCAGGCCGAACTTCGCCGAACGCGCCACGATGCGGAAATCACAGCACAGCGCCATGCCCAGGCCAGCCCCCATGGCCGCGCCCTGGATGCTGGCGATGGTGATCTTGGGACAGTTGGCCAAGGCGAGCGGCACGCGGTGGCCCCACCGCACCCAGTCCAGCTTCTGCTGCGGGCTGCGCGGATCGGGGGTGGCCATGGCCTTCACATCACCGCCAGCGCAGAAGGCCCGCCCGGAGGCGGCCAGCACGATGGCGCCCACGGCTGGGTCGCGGCCCAGCCGGTCCAGTGCCTCCAGCAGCGCGGTGATCATCGGGTCCGACAGCGCGTTCAGGCTGTCGGGGCGGTTCAGAGTGAGGGTGGCGACGCCGCCCTCGATGTGTTCGGTCAGGTCGGCCATCAGGCAGTGTCTTTCTCGGCGGGTTGGAAGTAGGGGCGTGTGCGGCCTTCGGCGTCGGCCTGGAAACTGACTTGCACGGCCTGGCCGATGCGCACGTCGGCGCTCGGACAGCCAATGATGTTGGACAGCATCATTGGCCCCTCGGCCAGCTGCACATACGCCACGACGTAGGGCGGCTCAGCCCGATTGGCGATGGAGTAGCTGTACACCACGCCGCGTCCGCTGGACGGCGTCCAGTGGGTGTTGGTGCTGAAGCAGTGTGGGCAGTGGCTGCGCGGCGTGTAGTGCGCGCGGCCGCAAGCCTTGCAGGTTTTCAGCAGCAGTTGCTTTTGGTCCACAGCGTCCCAGTAGGTCTGGGTCTCGAAGGTGGGCATGGGTCAGACCCTTTCCAGAATGAGCGTGGCCGATTCGTGCAGCTGGCCCAGCGAACCGCCGGTGCCATGCGCCAGTACCAGGCCGCAATTGGGAACCTGCACGGCGGGATGGGCTTCGCCGCGCGCTTGGCGCACGGCCTCCAGCACCTTGGTGACGCCACCGCGGTTACCCGGGTGGTTGCTGCACAGGCCGCCACCGTCGGTGTTGAAGGGCAGCCGACCCACTCCGGAGATGAGGCCACCATCGGCGACAAAACGGCCGCCCGCGCCACGCTCGCAAAAGCCCAGGTCTTCCAGCTGCATCAGCACGGTGATGGTGAAACTGTCATACAGAGATGCGTACTGGATGTCCGACGGCTTGACGCCCGCCTCGGCAAAGGCCGTGGCGCCCGACACCGCACCAGCCGAGCTGGCAAGGTCGAAGAAACCGCCATTGAGTGTCTTTACTGCCTCAGCGGCGCCGCGCACCATGATCACCGGGCGCTTGAGCTGCCGGGCGATGTCGGGATGCACCACCACGATGGCGCCGCCGCCGTCGCTGATCACGCAGCAGTCCAGCCGGTGCAACGGGTCGGCCACCATGGGAGAGTCCAGCACATCCTGTACCGTCACGACCTTGCGCAGCATGGCGTGCGGGTTGTGCTGGGCATGGTGCGACGCTGCCACCTTGATCCATGCCAGCTGTTCCGACGTGGTGCCATGGTCGTGCATGTGCCGGCGTGCCACCATGCCGTAGCCCTGCGCCAGATGGCAGCCGTAGGGCACATCGAACTCGTCGTCCGGGGTCTCCGGGTCCAGCGGCATCGCCGGGCCCACACCCGCCGCGCGCGGCCGGCCGCAGGACGTGATGAGCGCCACCCGACATTTGCCGGCCGCGATGGCCTGGGCCGCATGGCCCACGTGCAGGATAGGAGCGGAGCCGCCCGACTCGGTGGTGTCGGTGTGGCGCAGTTTCAAGCCCAGGTAATTGGCCAGTGTGAGCGCGCCGAAGCCGGGCACGCCGCCGTCGCAGTAGAAGGCATCGACGTCATTCTTGGAGAGGCCGGCGTCGTCCAGCGCGCCCCGGGCCACCTCGGCATGCAGCTGCACCAGGCTTTTGTCGCTGGCCAGCCGCGTGGGGTGCTCGTAGATGCCCGCGATGCAGGCCTTGCCATTAATACTCATGAGGGGTCAGTCGTAATAGAGGAAGATCGACTCGGCCACCAGCGCCGGCTTGGACTGGCCTTGCACCTCGATGCTGGTTTCGGTGACGCACTTGCGCCCGCCCGGCACCGACTCCACGCTCTTGAAGGTGATGCTGGCGCGTACGCAGGCACCAGCAGGCACCACGTTCAGGAAGCGTAGCCGGTCCGATCCATAGTTGAGGATGCGCGAGGCGCCTCTCACCTCGTACAGCGGCGGCATCAGCCGCCCCAGCAGTGCCAGCACCAGGAAACCGTGGGCAATGGTTTTGCCTCCGGGCATTTCGCGCGCGGCGCGTTCAGTGTCCACGTGGATCCACTGGTGGTCACCGGTGAGGTCGGCAAACGCGTTGATCATGGTCTGGTCCACGGTAAGCCAGTCACCGGCGCCTATGGTTGTGCCCACGAAATCGTTCAGCTGGGAGGGAGGGTCGATGATGAGCATGGGTCTGTGTTTTGTTTCTCAGGAGGGTGTGGCCTGCGTGGCAGTGATGCGGGCCAGGCGTTGCTGGTGGTGGTCGGCATTGCCCAGGAAGGTATCCAGCATCAGCAGACGCTTCATCACGTGGCCAATAGCCAGCTCGTCCGTCATGCCCATGCCGCCATGCAATTGGATGGCCTGGTGGCCAATCCAGCGGCCGGCCCGCCCCACCTGCACCTTGGCCGCAGTTGCGGCGCGGTCGGCGGCTGCGCCATCCTCCGCCGCGCAAAAGGCCGCGTGCAGCGCTAGCGAACGGCTGCATTCCAGCTGCACTCGCATATCTACCGTGCGGTGGCGCAGCACCTGAAAATCGGCCAGCGGCTGACCGAACTGCTTGCGCTGCTGCAAGTAAGTCACTGTCTGCGAGATGGCGGCTTGCATCGCACCGCAAGCTTCATGGGCAAGCACGGCAAGCGCCTGTGCCACCACGCGTTGCACGGCGGGTAGCGCTCCGCCGGGATCGCCGAGTACGGCCAGAGCGGGCGCTGCGTCGAACTTCACATGCGCGCCGGGCCGCTTGTCGATCATCGCGAAGCGTTGCATCGACACGCTGGCAGCATTGCGCGGCACCACGAACAAGCCCAGGCCGTCGCTGTCGAAGCGGCTGCCCGCGCTGCGCGCCAGCACGATGAGCCAGTGGGCATCGGGCGCGTCCCACACGGCGATCTTTTCGCCGGTGATCGTCCAGCCGCCAGCGCTGCGTTCGGCGCGGGTCTGCACATCGTTCAACGCAAAGCGCGAATTCGCCTCAGCCTGCGCGAAGGCGATGCGCAGCTTTCCCTCACCGATCTGCGGCAAACTTTCGTCCTGTTGCTCTGTGCTGCCAGAGGCCTGGATCAGGCCGGCGCCGAGCACCACGGTGGACACAAAGGGCTCCAGCACCAGCGCGGCGCCAAAACATTCGGCCAGCACCGCGGCGTCGGCCGTCCCCCCGCCCAGGCCACCATGCGCTACCGGCAGGGAGGCGGCCAGCCAGCCCATCTGCGCAAATGTGTTCCAGAACGTGGGCGAGCCCGCGCGCTGGCCCAGCGCCACCTCGCGCCACACCGCGTGGGGGTATTCCTTGCCCAGCCAGGCCTGCACGCTGCCCTGCAGGGCGCGCTGGTCTTCGTTGAATTCGAGTCTCAAGTGCATGCTCCTGCAGGGATTTACGTGCCGAAGATCAGCTTGGCGAGAATGTTGCGTTGCGTCTCGCTCGAGCCGGCGTAAATGGTGGCGGCGCGGCGCAGGAAATAGTCCTCCACCCGGCCCAGCGTGCAGTCGGGCGCACCCGGTGTCTGGCTTGAGCCGTCGCCGGCGGGTTCATACGGCATCACGCCGGGGCCCATGGCGTCCAGAGTGAGCTCAGTTACGAGCTGCATCACCTCGGAGCCGCGCAGTTTCATCATGCTGGCCGCAGCCATGCCATCGCCTTCGTAGGCGTCGTCCAGCAGCAGGCGCAGGTTGGTCAGCTCCAGCGCGTCCAGCTCCACCTGGGCGCCGGCCAGACGCAGTGCGAAGTGCGGGTCTTCGGCCAGTGGTTGGCCATTGACTTGCATGGTGGCCGCCAGCTCACGCAGCAACACCATGCGCCGTTTGGTGCGGCTGACTTCCGGCGTGGCCGAGCGCTCATGGCCGAGGAGGAATTTGGCGTACGTCCAGCCCTTGTTCTCCTCACCCACCAGATTGGCGCACGGTACACGCACGCCGTCGAAGAAAACTTCGTTGAGCGTGTGGCCGCCGTCGATGGAGATGATGGGCCGCACGGTGATGCCCGGCGTTTTCATGTCGATCAGCAGGAAAGATATGCCCTTTTGCTGCTTGGCTTGCGGGTCGGTGCGCACCAGGCAGAACATCCAGTCGGCCTTGTGAGCATCACTCGTCCAGATCTTGCTGCCATTGACAACGTAGTGGTCGCCATCCAGCTCCGCCCGTGTTCGCAGGCCTGCCAAGTCGGAGCCGGCACCCGGCTCGGAATAACCTTGGCACCAGTGTTCCGTCATGCCCACGATGGGCGGCAGGAAGCGTTGCTTCTGGGTTTCGGTGCCGAAGGTGTAGATGACCGGCCCCACCATGTTGATGCCGAACATCGATAGGAGAGGGGCGTCGGCCAACGCGCATTCATCCTCGAAGATGAAGCGTTGCACCGGCGTCCAGCCGGTGCCGCCGTATTCCTTCGGCCATGATGGCGCACCCCAACCGTGGCGGTGCAGGATCTGGTGCCAGGCCACCACGTCTTCCTTGGGCAGGTGAGAATGGCTGCGCTGCTGGCGCGCCAGGCGCGGCGGCAGGTGCTCGCGCATGAAGGCTTTCACCTCCTGGCGAAAGGCGCAATCAGACGGCGACAGGTAAGCGTCGATCATGGCGCGACCGTCAGAGCGTGATGCCCACTGTGGCCAACCGCGCCGGCATCTGGCCCAGCACGCCGGGTGCCGCGGGCGTTGCTGTGGACAGGTCGGTTAGCTGACTCATGGCCTGCGCGAACATGTCCACGGTGATGGGTTCGCGCGGGTCGAACTGCACCCCGGCTGTCTCGAAATACTGCACGCGGCCAAAGCCACCTGCGGCAGCGGTAATGATGTGGGCGGTGAAGTCGCAGGCCTCGCTGGCCATGTAGGCCACGGCCGGGGCCACGTGAGCCGGCCGCATGAGTTGGTCGATCTCCGAGGAGACGGCGCCGAGGCCCTGTGTCATGCGGGTGGTGGCGCCGGGGCTCACGGCATTGACCTTGATATTGGCCTTGGCGCCTTCCACGGCCAGCACATTCATCAGACCCAGCAGGCCCATCTTGGCCGCGCCGTAGTTGGCCTGGCCAAAGTTGCCGCTGGTGCCGGCCACCGAGGTGGTCATCACGATGCGGCCATACTTCTGTTCCATCATCAGCGGCCAGGCTGCCTTGGTGCAGTAGGTCGAACCCAGCAGATGCACGCGCAGCACTGCCTCGAAATCTTCCAGCGCCATTTTCACGAAGCTCTTGTCGCGCAGGATGCCGGCATTGTTGATGAGCGCGTCAATGCGACCGAAGCTTTTGACGGCTGTGTTGATGAGGTTCTGCGCGCCCTCGGGTGTGGCCACCGAGTCGTAGCTGGCCACGGCTGAGCCACCCGCCGCGCGGATTTCGTTAACCACCTGGTCGGCTGCGGCGCTGTCGCCGCCCGCGCCGTTGACGGTGCCCCCAAGGTCATTGACCACCACGCTGGCGCCTTCGCGCGCCAGCAGCAGGGCGTGCTCGCGGCCCAGCCCGTTGCCTGCACCGGTGACCACGGCCACCCGATTCTTCATTCGCATCCTTGTGTCTCCTTCGGGCAGCACGCCCTGTTCTCATGCATTCGAAGATCGCGCATAGCGGGTTTGCGCGAATCGTCGCTTCCGACGAATCTTTGCGAATGCTCAGTGAAGGGGCGGTTCCGCCACGATGCGCTCGTACAGTTCGCGGTGGCTGTGCGACACTGCGCCGGAAAGTACGCCGCGCTGGCGCTCGAAGGCGACCGCCAGCGCATGCCAGTCGGCGTCTCCCAGGTAGTCCATTGCCACGGGCAGGACGTAGTCTTCTTCCACCTGCATGTGGCCCAAGTAGCTGTCGGTGTAGGTGCGTGCAAGCAGCTCGAAAGCTTCACGCCGCATATCGCCCATGACCTGCCAGGCGTTCAACGCGTGCCCCAGTTCACGCATAGCTTGCTCGACACGGCCGTGCTCTGCTTCCAGACGGTCCAGCACCGGACGCAGGGCGGGACAGCGTTCGCGGATCAGGGGAAACAGCAACAGGTTTTCGTTGGCGTGGTGCACATATGCGGGCACCTCGTCCAGGTAAACCAGCATGGCGCGCAGTTGCCCGAAGTCGGGCGCTGCGGTGCTGCGACGCGCACCCTCCACGGCGCGCTGTAGCGCGCGCAGCACGGCGGCGATGGCCTGGTGTTCCTCGATGATCAGCTGGACTGCGACGGGCTGCATGGACATGACGTTGGCATGCCTGCTATTGACGCATCGCGCTGCGGTCGGGTCAGTCCCCGCATCGGGGGACCGCCTTTAATGTACGGAAACGAGCGTCTCGCTGGCGGCCACCGGCAGCATGGCGGCCTCGAACGCCTCGGCGCTCCAGCGGCTCCAGCGGGCCAGGTACCAGGTGAGCAGCTCGCGTTCGCAGCCGATGTTCAGGCGCTGGTAGGCTCGCTTGCGGTAGGTTTTGACAGTCTCTTCGCTCACCGACAGATCCAGCGCAATGCCTACGGACGACAGGCCGTACAGGATGCGCGCGCAGACCTCGGCCTCGCGCCGCGGCAGCGCGCTTTTGGCGACGACGCACGCCTCGATGCTGGTCAGCTCGGTCAGGGCATGCGCCACATTGGGCCGGCCCTGGCTCAGCTGCGCATGCTTGCCCAGCAGCGCGACCAGCAGGCCGGCCGATTCGCCTAAGCGGCGGATGCCCTCGTCGCCGAAAGGAGAATGCGGGTCGGCGCGCAGCACGCTCAGCCCGAAGGCGCCGGCGGCGCCGCGCCCGCACAGCAGGACGCGGTCGCGCACATGCGGATACACGCGCGGGCGCAGGTCGGTGTAGCCCTGGTCGCTGAAGTCGATGTGGATGAGAGTGGGCGACACGCCCTCGACGCAGCGCTGAGCCTCGGTCATGGCCGGGTCATTTTTCCACAGGCCGAGCTTCACGTAGCTTTCCACCCGGTCGCGTGCCGTGTGCTCGGGCTGTACGCAACAGGCGGCCACTTCCCGCAGCTCGCCATGCCCCAGACGGAACGCCGCGAAGTGGTCCGCACCGCACAGGCCGTGCAGGTAATGCGCCAAGGCCAAGCCAAAACCGTCGCGCCCGATGGCGTCCACAAGGTGTGCGAGCGAACCTTGCGCGTTGCCAGGGGAGCCCCGATCCTGAACGGTCACTGTCATCATGTTTTGTCTCCTGTGTGGCGAAAGAGAAAGGCGGCAGAATGCATTTCGCCCAGACTCTGGGGTCTGATGCAAATATCAATGGACGTAATCAGATTACGCCCTGCGTAATCAAATTGTGATGGTGAAAACCCTTATTCAAGACCGACGGGACGGTCTTTACTTGGGTCCCAACCCAGGCGCCGGGAGACTTCTTCGCCGCGGGCGACGAGCACCGTCGCGTTGCGGCTCCCGGAGCTGGTGTCGATCAGCCCGGCCGCACCCATGACCGTGATGACGCCCGCCACCGCGCCGACGTGGTCGAACACCGGAACGGATAGTCCGTGCAGGCCGGGATTGAGGTCGCCCTGCACACGCGCGATGCGGTGGCGACGGACGTCCGCAAACAACGCCTCGGCGGCCTTGCGCGTCATGCGGTGCGCCGCGCCCGTGGGCGTGGCGCCGGGGTGCGGCGCACCGGCCAGCTCGCGCTCAAGAAACGGGCCGGTCACGCTGCGCGAAAGGTAGGCGCCGAATACGCGCCCGGTGGATGAGGTGAGGACGGGCATCACCGAGCCGGGCCGACCGCTGATGATGAGCGCGTCGTTGGTTTCCTCGAAGCGCACGAAGGTAGGCCCCGCGCCACCCCAGACCGCCAGGCCCGCGGTGAAACCAAGCTCGTCGCGCAGCAGGGCCAGCGTCGGCCCCGCCTCGCGCACCACGTCAAGGTGGCGGATCGCCGCAAGGCCCACGCGCACGGCCAGCGGGCCCAGTCGGTAGCCGCCCGTAGGGCCGTCGCGCTCGGCCAAGCCGCTGCGGCACAAGCTCACCAAGTAGCGGTGCGCCTTGGGCGGCTGCATCTGCGCGCGCTCGGCCACAGTCTTCAGAGCCTGGGGAGCTCCCATGTCCACCAGCGCGGACAGCACGCGCACCGCGGTGTCCACGGCCTGGACGCCGCCCGCGTCGTCCTCTGCGTTGCCGCTGCCGCTGCCGTTGCTTGTTGTCGCGTCTTGCATGCCCATACCATCTTCCTCCTTGATGCCACCGACGAGACTAGCACGCGCGCTGCCCGCATGGCCGGATTCAGCTTCGTGCCGCGGCAAGCATGGTTGCAAATCGCGCGACGCGACGGCCCTGGTAGTGAGCGGCGGCCAATACCTGCCCGGTGAGCGGCGCACCGGCCGTGAAGCTGGTTCCGTAGGGGTTGCCGCCCGCGTCCTTCACACTAGTGTCGGTGTAGCCGGGGGGCACGATCACCGAACCCCAGTGATAGAACATGTTGTGCATGGCCAGCAGGGTGGATTCCTGTCCGCCGTGCAGGTTGCCCGCGCCGGTGAACGCGCATGCCGCCTTGTCGTGCAGCTTGCCGGCGGCCCACAGGGGACCCAGGGTGTCGATGAACTGCTTGAGCTGCGCGGCCGGCAGGCCAAAGCGCGTGGGTGAGCCGAAGACGTAACCGTCGGCCCATTCGAGGTCGGCCAGCGTGGCTTCGGGCACGTCCTTAGTGGCGTCCAGGTGCGCGCTCCAGGCTGGCTTGGCGGCGATGGTTTCGGGGTCCGCGAGCTCGCGCACCTTGCGTAGTCGCACCCGCGCACCCGCGGCCAGTGCGCCAGCCTCGACGGCCCTGGCGATCTCGTGGGTGTTGCCAGTGCTGCTGTAGTAGACGATGGTGATGTTGGCCATGGATTCAGGGGGTCAGAATGATCTTGCCGAAATGCTGGTTGGCGGCCATGCGCGCCAGCGCCTGGCCGGCCTGCGCGAGCGCAAACCGGCTGTCAATGGGAAGGCGTAGCCTGCGCGCCGCGATGGCGTCGCCCAGGTCGATGAGCATGCGCGCGTTGAGCGCGCTGATCTCCTGCGCCGAGCGCGTGCGGAACGTTACGCCGATGTAGCTGATGCGGCGCAGCGCATGCAATTGGAAGTCGAACTCGCCACCGGCGCCGCCCAGGCGCCCCAAGTTGACGACACGCGCGCCGATGGCCGCAGTCTTGAAGGTATTCGCAAAGTCCTTGCCCGTTACCTGGTCAACGATCACGTCCACGCCCTTGCCCCCGGTCGCCGCGAGGATTGATTCGTGCCAGCCGGGTTGTGAAGCGTCAATGGCCGCGTCGGCACCGAATGCGCCGAGCTGCACAAGCCGTCCGGCATGGGTGGCGGTGCCGAAAACCTGGCGCGCGCCCAGCAGCTTGGCTATCTGCAGGCCCATGAGTCCTACGCCTGAGCTTGCGCCGTGGATCAGGACGTCGTTGCCCGCGACCAGGCGGCCTTGGGTCACCAGGGCATCGTGCATCGCCTGCATGGCCAGGGGCAGCACCGCTGCTTCGTCCCAGGCCTGCAGGGTGTCGGGGATGCGGCAGGCGCGCCCACCGTCCGTGACGGCGTACTCGGCAAAAGCGCCTGCGCCGGTGCACATGACGCGGTCGCCCGGCTGCCACGCACCGGCCTCGGGACCCGCCTGCACCACCTCGCCTGCCCATTCCATTCCGATGACCTTGCCATCTCTCGCGGCCAGGCCCGCCAGATCGGCACGATTCAAGCTGGCGGCCTTCACCCGCACGAGCAACTCGTGTGGTCCGGGCTGCGGCATGGGCAGGTCGGCCAGTTGTGCGCCCTGTGGCGCGGCAATAATTGCTTTCATGCGTATCAGCTTAGGTAGCCCCCGAGGGGGAGTCAGCCCCCCTGCAAAGGGACAGACAACCGACGCCAGCGCGCGAAGATAGCGCCATGATCTACGAACTGCGCCTTTATTCCGTGGCCCCGGGCCGCATGGACGATGTGCATGAGCGTTTCGGCAGCCACCTGCCTGCGCTGTTCGAGCGCCACGGTGTGAATTGCGTGGGCCGCTGGAGTGCGGTCGCCGGACCCGATGCGCCGCGTTTTGTGTATCTGCTGGCGTACCGCGACTACGCCCACCGCGAGGCGGTTTGGGCCAGCTTCTACCAGGACGCCGACTGGTGGCGCGTGCGCGCCGACACCAACGCGGGCCACGAGATGGTGGAGCGGCACGATCTGTTTTTCCTCAAGCCCAACGTAACGTGGGCACCGGCGGCGCAACCCGATGCGCCGGTGGGCGGCCTGCATGAGCTGGTGCAGCAGCAGGTGGCGCCCGGGCGAAATGCCGATGCGAACAAGTTCCTGGCGGACACTTACCTGCCGCTGCTGCGCCAGGCGGGCGCACAGGTGCTGGGTGTTTTTGACATGGCCGCGGGCAGCGGCATGCAGAAGATCGTACTGTTGCACGCTTGGCCCGACGCCGCCACTTGGCACGCGGGCCGGCGCCGAATTGAGGCCGACGCAGGCCTGCGCAGCGAGCTGGCCCGCCAGCGTCGCGAGGACGGCACGACCTTCTTCGAGCGCGCGGAGGTAAACCTGCTGGACCCAGCACCGGGAGCGGTGATCCGCGCCGGCCTGGGCCGCCTGGGTACCTGACACCACACGCGGATCGATGCGGATCGCACTGATTGGCGCAACCGGCCGCGTCGGTCGGCATATTGCGCAGGAGGCCGGCGATCGCGGCCATAGCGTCAACGCACTTCGCCGTGGTGATGTGGAAATTTTTGATGCGGCCGCGCTCGCGCGGGCGGTGCAGGGCCACGACGCACTGGTGAGCGCCTACGGCGCACCCACCGACGCATTGCTGTACCTGCTGGCGACCGCGGCGAAATCAGCCATCCGGGCAGCGCGGCTGGCGGGTATTGCGCGCGTGCTGACCATCGGCGGGGCCGGTGTGCTCGAGGCATCGCCAGGCATCCGCCTGGGCGATACCTCTGATTTTCCGGCGGCGCTGCGGCCCAAGGTGGTGGCCCATGCCGCCGCTATCGACGCGCTGCGTGCGTCGGTTGATGTGGACTGGACCTGCGTGGTGCCTGCCGCACGGATCGAAGCCGGTCCCCGTATCGGTCGCTACCGTACCGCGGTGGACACATTGGTAAGGCAATCTGATGGCCGCAGCACCATTTCCTATGCGGATTTCGCGTGTGCTGTGCTTGACGAACTGGAGGTACCACGTCACTCCCGGCAGGTGCTGGGCGTGGGCGACTGAGTGTCAGGTCATGGCCGCCGGGTGTCGGCGGCGTAGGCTGGTGGCGAAGACCGCGCCCAGTATCGGGAGAGCCATGCCGCTGGTGGCGAACACCGGCGCGTAGCCCGCATGGTCCACGACCATTCCTGCCACGCTGACGCCGCCGGCGATGCCGATGAACAGTGAGGACGCGAACAAGCACACCGCTGTGCCGCGCACTGCGGGTGCCATCTGCGTGGCGTGAGTCTGCATCACGCCGTGCAGCGTATAGAAACCCAGCCCGGCCAGGGCTGCGGCCGGCATCGCCACCCACCAGTGTGTACCCAGTGCCAGGGCCAGCCATGCGATCCCGAGGGCGCAACCGCCGGTGAGTGCCAGGCCGGCCTCCCCCAGGCGTGGTACCAGCCAGCGGGCAGTGAGCGAATACGCAAGGCCGCCCACGCCATACAACGCAACAACGGCGGCGGCGCTCGCCAGGCCCAATCCGAAGGTGGTGGCCAAATAGGCAGGTAGGAAGGCAATGGCGCTGAAGGCCAAGGCGCCTTCGACGGCCACAAAGGCGAGCATCGCGCGAGCCCAGGGCACACGCAGCACCTCCCGGAACGAGTACAGGTACCCGCGCGAGGAGTACGCCGCGCCGCGCGGCTCATCGCGCAGGCCACGGTCGAACACGATGACCGTACCGCCAGCGCCGAACAGCAGCACCAGCAGAACGAACACCGCACGCCAGCCCACGTGTTCTGTCATCAAGCCCGAGATCCACTGGCCCGCCATCATGCCGGCCAGCGAGGCGGTCAGAAATTTCGCCAACACAGCTTGGCGGCCCTGGTATGCCACGGTGTCGCCCACCCAGGCCAGCGCCAGCGCGATAATGCCCGCCGCAGCAGCGCCCGACAACACGCGAGCCAACACCAGAAGCTCCAGTGTGGGGGCTACCAGCGCCAGCAGGTTTCCGGCGAGCGTGGCCAGAGCAGCAAAGCCGATAACCCGCCGCTTGCCCCAGCGGTCACCTGCAGGGCCGTAGAAAAACTGCAGGATGCCGTAGGCGATGGCGTAGGCCGACACCGTCTGAGCCGCCTGCCCGGTGGTGACTCCAAAGTCATGCGCCAACGCGGGCAGCATCGGGTCGCACACTCGCATCATCGCGGAGCTGCCGAAAAGCACGCTGTACAGGGCGAACATGCCCGAGGGGCGGGCGCCCCCGCCATGTGCCGGTGCGGGAGGTGTGGTCACGCCTTGGCCGCGTCGGCTTTCTCAAAGCCCGGGCGGGGAATCAACGTGAGCCACGCCGTGGACAGGCCGCCGTCGACCAGGATGTCCTGCCCATTCACGTAGCCCGAGCGTGCGCTGGCGAGAAACAGTACCACCTCAGCCAGGTCGCGCGGGCCGCTGATGCGTCGCGCGGGCACGATCTCCTCGCGCCGGCGGAGCACTTCCGGGTTCTGGTAGATCCCTTCGGTCAACGGTGTGCGCACCATCGCCGGGCTGACCACGTTGCTGCGGATGCCGTGTTCCCCTAGTTCCACCGCCAGCAGTTGGGACAGCATCTTCACGCCGGCCTTGCTCACACTGTAGGGGCCGCTATAGGGCTGTGGCACGCGACCCGAAATGGAGGCAATATGCACAATGCTGCCGCCACCGCCCGCGGCGATCATCTGGCGGCCGAAGGCCTGCGAACATAGCAGGAAGCCGCCGACGTTGACAGCCATGAGCTGGTTCCAGCGCTGCAGTTCAATGTCCATCAGAGCGGCGGCGTAGATCGTGGCGGCGTTGTTCACCAGCACATCGCAGCGGCCGAGATCGCGCTCCACCTGGGCGGCTGCGCGATCCACCGAGGCCTTGTCGGCGATGTCGCAGGCCACCGCGATAGCCTGTGCGCCGGTCGCGGTGATGCTTGCGGCGGTGGCTATGGCGCCGGGCTCGTCACGGTCGAGAACCGCGATCCGGGCGCCGACGGATGCGAGCTGGCGAGCGATCTCCGCGCCGATGCCGCTGGCCGCACCGGTGACGACGCAGACCTTGCCTTCGAGTTCGAGCCAGCCGGGGGTGGCCTGTGCGGGGGTTGTCATACGAAAGGAGTTCCTAGGTTTGGGGGTCGGCAATGCGCACAACGATGCCGGCGAGCGCATCGCTCATCAGGATCTGGCAGGCCAGGCGGCTGTTGGGCTGTCGGCCAGCGGCGGTGTATTCGAGGATCTGGTCCTCGTTGGGCTGCATGGCGGGCAGGCGGTCGGAGAAGCTGTCTTCAACGAAAACATGGCAGGTGGCGCAACTCATCGCACCGCCACAGTCACCGATGATGCCTTCGATGCCATTGTCGGTGGCTGCGCGCATGAGGTTGGCGCCGATGGCAACATCCACGGCACGGTGGACGCCGTCGCTGCAGATAAATGTGGCTTGGGGCATGATTGTTCCTCGTGGATGGCTCAGTCGACACTGTCCGCTGGCGCCGCCCGCGCGTCAGTCCCCTCCTCAGGGGACGTTCGAAAGCAGGCGCCACGCGCACACTCGGGTGCATCGCACCGCAGGACTTCCGTATGACCGCCACCGCCACCGCGCCCCCCGTTATCCACGCCGATCCGTTTTCCGAGGACATCCTGAGCAACCCGTACCCGTTTTTCACCGTGTTGCGCGAGGCAGGACCGGTCGTGTGGCTGCAAAGCCATGGCATCTACGCAACCGGAGGGCATGCCGAGGTGGCGACGGTGCTTTCGCAATGGGACTCTTTCACCAATGAGGGCGGCGCGGGTCTGGCCGACATCCGCCGACCTGACAACTGGCGTCCGGCCAGCGTGATCCTAGAGGTGGATCCGCCGGCGCACACCGAAGTGCGTGCGGCGCTACAGAAGATCCTGTCACCGCTGGTGGTGCGCCAGTGGCGCTTGAAATTCGAGCAGGCGGCCGAGGAACTGGCCGAAACGCTGGTGGTTGGCCGCGAATTTGACGGCATGCGCGACGCGGCCGAAGCCTTTGTGCTTTCGGTGTTCCCGCCGGCGGTGGGCATCCACATTCCGCGTGAGAACGCGCAGGCCATCGGCGACATGAACTTCAACGCCATCGGTCCGAACAACGCGCTTACCCAAGCCGCCGTTGCGCGTGCGCAGCCCTACATGCAATGGTACGAGGACAGCCTGAAGCGTGACGCGATGCTGCCCGGCGGCTTCGGCGAGCTGATCCACCAGGCCGAGGATGCGGGTGCCCTGCAAAAGGGCTTTGCCGCCAACCTCACGCGTTCGTTCCTGCGCGGCGGCATGGACACCACCATCAGTGGCATCGGCTCGGCACTCCTGGCACTGGCACGAGACCCTGTGCAATGGAATCTGCTGCGCGCCGAACCGGCGCTGGCGCGCAACGCGTTCGAGGAGGCCATCCGTTTCGAGTCGCCTGTCCAGGTGATGTTCCGCACCACCCGCAAGGGCGCCGAGCTGGGCGGCTTCGCGCTGGCGCCGGACACCAAGATCGCCGCGTTCATGGGCGCAGCCAATCGCGATACGCGCAAGTGGGCAGACGCCGATCAGTTCGACCTGCGCCGCCAGGCGGCCGGCCAACATCTCGCGTTTGGTCATGGGGCCCATGTGTGCATTGGGCAGATGATCGCCAGGCTGGAGGCGGAATGCCTGCTGGGCGCGCTGGCGCGTCGGTCCAGGCGGCTGGTGCTGGCTGGCACCCCCGTTTACCGCCTGGTGAACACGCTGCGCACGCTGGACCGTTTGCCGCTGGCCGTGGAGCCGGCATGAAGGCCATCGCAATTTTCCGCAACGGCGGACCCGAGGTGCTGGAGCCCATCGACATCGAGCTGGCGCCACCCGCGGCGGGCGAGGTGCGCGTTCGCCACACGGCGATCGGCCTAAACTTCTCCGACATCAACGTGCGCAACGGTGGTTTTTATCTGGGCAGCGGCCCGCACTTTCCCGTGATCCTGGGCAACGAGGCCGCCGGAGTGGTCGAAAGCGTCGGTCCGGACGTGCACGGCCTGCAGCCCGGCGACCGCGTGGCTTATGCCGGCACCGGAGGCCTGTTCTTTGTGAACACCGGTGCCTATGCCGAACAGCGCAACATGAGGGCCGAACACCTGGTGCACGTGCCAGCGGATATCAGCGACCTGCAGGCCGCGGCGATGCTACTCAAGGGCCTAACGGCCGCCGTGGTGATTCACCAGTGCTACACGCCAAAATCGGGTGACATGGTGCTCATTCACGCAGCGGCCAGCGGCGTGGGCAGCCTGCTGGCGCAGTGGAGTGCGCATCTGGGTGCTACGGTGATCGGCACGGTCGGCTCCGAAGCCAAGGCCGCCTTCGCGCGGGCCCATGGCTGCGCCCACACCATCTTGTATCGCCAGGAGGAGTTCGTCCCTGCGGTCAAGCGGCTCGCGCCGCAAGGCGTGGCCGCGGTGTTTGACGGTGTGGGGCAGGACACCTTCATCCCGTCCTTCGACTGCTTGCGCCCCTTTGGCGCGGCGGTGAACTACGGCAACGCCTCGGGCAACGTGCCGCCCTTTAACGTGATGCTGCTGGCGCAAAAAGGCTGCCTCGCGCTACACCGCCCCGGCTTCGGCTTTTATGCCAACACGGCCGCAACGCGGCAGGCGGCCTGTGATGAGCTGTTCCAGCTGGTACGCAGCGGCGCGCTGAAGGTGGAGGTCAGCCGCGAGGTGCCGCTGATGGAAGCCGCCCGCGCCCATGCGGATGCCGAGCAGGGCCGCAGCACGGGCTCGGTGCTGCTCATTCCCTAGTCCCCCGGGGGGTGACTGTCGCGCCGCTGTGTGAGGCTATAGAGTGATGGCATGAGCCAAATTCCCCAAGTCCAGACCGAGTGGGTGCATCTCCAGTACGAGGAGACAGCCGCGTTCACAGAAACTTACGGATTCTCCGGCAACCAGGGCGCCGTGAACCTGGAGGCCATCCGCTTCCGGCCTGCCGACGGCCGCGAAAGCAACACGCTCATGGTCTTCATGCACCCGGCCTCCACCCTGCAGTTGCTGCCGGTGCCGCGTGCCATGGCCGCCACCGGCGCCCATGTACTGTGCGCGGGCAGCCGGTACCAGCGCAACGACACCGCGCTGATCATGGAAAAAGTGCTGCTGGACCTGGGCGCCTACATCCGCCACGCCAAGAATGTGTGGGGCTACCGGCACGTGGTGCTGGTGGGCTGGAGTGGTGGCGGCGCGCTGGCCGTGAGCTACCAGGCACAGGCCGAGAACCCCGCCATCACCCATACGCCGGCCGGCGACCCAGTCAACCTGAAAGGCGCGGGCCTGATACCGGCCGATGCGGTGATCTACCAGGCCGCGCACCTGTCGCGGGCCCACCTGCTGGCCGAGACCCTAGACCCGTCGGTCAGGGACGAGCTGAACCCGGACGACCGTGACGTGGAGCTTGACATCTACGACCGACGCAACCCGAACCAGCCACCGTACTCGCCCGACTACATCAGCCGCTACCGCGCTGCCCAGCTGGCACGCATGCGCCGCATCACGGCTTGGGCGAAGCAGACCCTGGCCCAACTGAAGGCGCGCAACACAGGCGAGGTCGAACGCCCCTTCATCGTGCACCGAACCCTGGCCGAACCGCGATTCCTCGACCCCACGCTTGACCCGAACGACCGCAAGCCCAACTGGTGTTACATGGGCAACCCCGAGACCGTGAACAGCGGCCCGGTGGGGCTGGCGAGATTCACCACGCTGCGCTCATGGCTATCGCAATGGTCGCTCGATGACTCCTGCGGCAATGGCCTGGAATGTGTGAAAACCCTGCGTGCGCCGCTGCTGGTGATCGAGAATACCGCCGACGATGCCGCACCGCCCACCCACCCGCGGATGCTGTTCGAGGCCGCCACCATGCGTGACAAGACCTTTCGCCAGGTGAAGGGCGCAACGCACTACTACGCGGGCCAGCCCGAGCTGCTGGCGGAGGCCACGCAGCTCATTCGCGGCTGGCTGGTGGAACGCAAGCTGCTCGAAAGTTGAGGTCCCGATGAATCTGTTCAGCTTGCTTGAGCGCTCGGCCCGGCAATGGCCAGAGGGCGACGCCGTGTACCTGGGCGAAGCGTTGGTGCACACATGGGCCGCGTTGCATCAGCGGGCGCTGGCCCTGGCCGGAGCGCTGGTGGCAAGTGCCCCGGCGGCCAGCCGCATCGCCATTGCCAGTGAAAACGCGCCCCAGTACCTGGAGTTGATGTTCGGCACCTGGGCGGGCGGTTGCGCCGTGGTGCCGCTCAATTACAAGCTGCATGCGAAAGAGATGGCTCAAATCGTGGAGGACGCAGACGCCGCGGTTGTATTCGCGTCTCCCACGCTGGCGCCCGCGTTACAAGCGGTACTGCCCGCCCCCTGGCGGAACCGCGTGGTGGAGATCGGCTCTGCCGTCTACGAAGCGTTTTTTCAGGGCGAGCCGGTGGCCGCGCCCGGCGCGACCGATCCGCAGGCGCTGGCCTGGCTGTTCTACACCAGCGGTACTACCGGACGCAGCAAGGGTGCGATGCTGTCGCACCGCAACCTGATGGCCATGACGCTGGGCCATCTGGCCGATGTGGAAAGCATTGACGAGCACTGCAGCCAGATCCACGCGGCGCCGATGTCGCACGGCTCGGGGCTGTACATCCCGGCTTATGTGGCGCGAGGCGCGCGCCAGGTGGTGCCCGCCTCGCAAGGCTTTGAGCCGGCCGAGTTCCTGCAGTTGTGCGACACGCATCCGGGCTGCGGTGCCTTCCTGGCGCCCACCATGGTGCAGCGGCTGCGGCTGGCTGTTGAACCGTCTGGCCACAGACCCAAGCACCTGCGCACCATCGTTTACGGCGGCGGGCCCATGTATGTGGAGGAGCTGAAGAAGTCGCTGGCAGCCCTCGGCCCCGTGTTCGTTCAGATCTACGGGCAGGGCGAGTCGCCCATGACCATCACTTGGATGCGGCGTGAGGACCATGCGTCGGAGAACGACGCCATTCTGGGCTCGGTAGGCATCGCGCGTACCGGTGTAGCGGTGCGCGTGGTGGGCGACGACGGTCGGGACGTGGGCGTGGGCGCCATCGGCGAGATCATCGTGCGCGGCGCCGTGGTGATGGCCGGCTACTGGAACAACCCCAAAGGCACGGCCGAGGCCTTGCGCGACGGCTGGCTGCACACCGGCGACATGGGTTCAATGGACGCGCGCGGCTACCTTACCTTGCGCGACCGCAGCAAGGACGTGGTAATCAGCGGGGGCTCCAATATCTATCCGCGTGAAGTGGAGGAGGCCCTGCTCACCCATGCCGGTGTGTCGGAAGTGAGCGTGGTGGGTCAGCCCGACGAGGAGTGGGGCGAGGTGGTCATCGCCTTTGTGGTGGCCCAGCCCGGCGCTGACATCACGCCTGCTGCGCTGGACGCGCATTGTCTGGAGCGTATCGCGCGCTTCAAGCGGCCCAAGCGTTACCTGTTCCTGGACGCACTTCCCAAGAACAGCTACGGCAAGGTGCTCAAGCGCCAGTTGCGCGAGCAACTGGCCGCCGGGGGACCCCGCTGAGCGCTGCCACCACGCCGGCCAGCCAGCGGGTGATGGGGCCAGCGCTGGTGGTGCTGGTGGTGGTGTTGGGCACGGCGGCCCAGCCGCTGGGCACCGATCTGTACCTGGCCGCGCTGCCGGCCATCCGCAACGAATACGGCGCACCGGTCAGTGTGGTGCAGCTCACCTTGTCGGTGCTGGTGTTCAGCTTCGGCCTGAGCCAGCTGTTCTGGGGCCCGGCGTCCGATCGCTTCGGCCGCCGCCCGGTGTTCATGACCGGCTTCGCCCTGTACGTGGCGGGGGCGCTGATCGGTGCGCTGGCCCCCGGCATTTCGGTCCTGATTGCCGCGCGGGTATTGCAGGGCCTGGGTATCGCCGCCACCATGGTGTGCGCGCGGGCGCTGGTACGTGACTTGTTCGAGCAGCAGCACGGCACCCACGTAATGACGGTGGCCATGTCGGCACTGGCCAGCATGACCATGCTGGTGCCGGTGGCTGGTGCCGGCCTGACCGAAGCGCTGGGCTGGCGCTCCACGCTGCTGGCCATGGCGCTGTTTGGTCTGGGTAGCCTGGCCCTGGTGGCTTGGCGTGTGCCAGAGACGGCACGCACCCTGCGGCCCGACGCTCTGCGCCTGGCCCCGCTGTTTGTGGTGTACGCGCAGATCACGCGGCACCCCACGTTCCGTTCGTGGACACTGCTCAACGCCTTCGGTTATGCAGCCAACTTCGGTTTTTTCTCCAGCTCGGCCTACCTGTTCATCGAGACCTTCGGCGTCTCTCGCGTGACTTTTGGGCTGGTCATCGGCGGGGCCTCGGTGTCTTACCTGGCCGGCACTTTCCTGTGTCGGCGCTGGATCGCCGGAAGTGGCATCGTGAGCACGGTGCGGCGTGCCGGCTGGCTAGCCCTAGTCGCTGCTGCGGCCTTCCTGCTGCCGGAGCTCGCACATACTCACGACGCGGCCACACTTACCGGCGCGCTGTGGCTCATGCTACTGGCCTATGGCATCTACCAGCCTTGTGGCCACGTGGGCATGGCCACGCCGTTTCCGCTGCAGGCAGGCGCGGCCTCGGCGCTGGGTGGCTTCATCTTCGCGGTAGCGGCGTTCGCCAGCGGTACCTGGATGGGCCTGATGTTCCAAAGCGGCAGCACCGCGGTGCTGGCACTCACCACAGGCGTGTTGTCGGCCTGCAGTGGCCTGACCTGCGTCACCCTGTTGCAACGCCATGGCCAGCCGGCCGTGTCCACCTCTTCCCCTGAAACCTACTAGCGAGGATATTTATGAACAACGCCTACATCTCCGGCTGGGGCCACACGCCCTTTGGCAAGCTCGACAACTGCGACCTGGAGCAAATGATCCGCGATGCGGTGCAGCCCGCGCTGGACGGCGCCGGCCTGGAGCCCAAAGACATCGACGGCATCTTTGTCGGCCACTTCAATGCAGGCTTTGTGGGGCAGGACTTCACCGCGGCGCTGCCGGCGGTGGCCATGCCCGCGTTTCGCCACACACCGTCCGTGCGCACCGAGAATGCCTGCGCCACCGGCTCGGCTGCTATCTGGGCGGCGCTGGACGCCATGGGCGCCGGGCGCATGAAGCGCACACTGGTGATCGGCATGGAGAAGATGAACGGGCTGACCACGCCCCAAGTGGCCGCCACGCTGATCAAGTGCGCGTATGTCAAGGAAGAAGGCGGCGACCCCGCGGGTTTTGCCGGCATTTTTGGGGGTATCGCCACGAAATACTTTGAGCGCTACGGCGACCAGTCCGACGCGCTGGCCGCCATTGCCGCCAAGAACCACAGCAACGGCATGCACAACCCGTTTGCGCACATGCACCGCGACTTCGGCTTTGACTTCTGCCGCCGTCCCAGCGACAAGAACCCCTTTGTGTCGGGTCCGCTCAAGCGCTCCGACTGCTCGCTGGTGTCCGACGGTGCGGCAGCGCTGGTGCTGTCCACAGAGCCTCTTCCCGGCGCCAGCGCGGCGCCCGTGAAGTGGCGCTCGCGCACACAGGTCAATGACTTCATGCCCATGTCGCTGCGCGACCCGACGAGGTTCGAAGGGGCCGCCATGGCTTGGCAGCAGGGACTGGCCAGCGCCAACGCCTTGCTGTCCGACCTGTCGTTCGTGGAAACACACGACTGCTTCACCATCGCCGAACTGCTGGAGTACGAGGCCATGGGCCTGGCGCCGCAAGGGCAGGGCGCACGCGTGATCCTGGATGGCGTGACACGCAAAGATGGCAAGCTGCCGGTCAACCCTTCGGGCGGGCTCAAGTCCAAGGGGCACCCCATCGGCGCCACCGGTGTGTCGCAGCATGTGATGGCGGCCATGCAACTGTCCGGAACTGCAGGGGGTATGCAGGTGCCTGGCGCGACCCTGGGGGCCGTATTCAACATGGGCGGCTCTGGCGTGGCGTCCTACCTCAGCATTCTGGAGGCGGCTTGAACAGTCTACGGACACATTTCGCGCACCAGACCATCCCGCGCAACAGACGCGTGACTGTTTGACTGATGGAAATGGTAATGGAAGGCGACTCGATCTTGTAAGGGATTAGCCATTCCATGCCGTAATCCTTCGTGTTGAGCAGTCCCATTTTTTGCCGGCCGTGCAACCTGAGGTAGTCCCCCGTCGGGGGACACATGCCAGCAATTGTGAATCGAAGCCGGAAAGTGTTTGCATCTTCTGTAGAACGCTATGCAAATGCGCGCCAATCTCCCCCGTGAAACCGCTCCAAATTTGAGCGAAACTGATGAAGGTGCGTCCGCACCGCCGCTGCTGGTTGGGCATCAACCCCGCAGCCAACCCTCTATCAGCTGTTGTGGACTAACCACCGCTTCCGAAAAAGGCCTCTGAACAGCCGACGGTGTGCGCGAGAACCTGGGCGCGGGAGCAGGCTGCTGCACACCCGCCATCTCAAAAAAATCGCCACGTGCACGCACGTGCGGGTGTTCCGCCGCCTCCCCCAAGCTCAGCACTGGTGCAAAACAAATATCCGTGCCTTCGAGTTGATCGCACCACTGAGCACGGCCGCGCGTGCGAAAGATCGCGGTCATGGCGTCGCGCAGTCCATGCCCGCGGGTGCGGTCGTTCTGTGCATCCCACAGGGGGGGCGGCAGGTCGATCATGCGGCACATCAGCGCGAAGAATTTGGGCTCGATGGGCCCGCACGACACCCCGAAAGGCCCGTGCCGGGCCCGCCTCAGATTTTGTTTCACCTGTCAGTCGTAGAGGCGCTCACTTTCATCAAAACGAAATTCCGTGATTTTTGTCACGAACGGTCCCTTGAATTGGCTGCCCGCGCCAGATGGGTTTTATTGGCGAATCCCGCAATATCCCAACACATCAGGTACGCCATGTTGTTGAATTCCATCGAAATCTGACCCACTTAGCGCAGTAATTTCCATCCAAAACTGACCCACGTAGGCACTACCCTGCTTGTTTTAAAAGCAGGAGAAATTAGGAGTGATAGACGTGGCGACATTGAATGTCATCAGGCGTTGGGCATTGAGAGATCAGATGTCCATCCGCGAGATATCAAGGCGTACAGGCCTGGCTCGCAACACAGTGAAGAAGTACCTGCGGTCGGACGAGACTGAGCCTAACTACGAAAGACGGGTCAGCCCAAGCAAGCTCGATTCCTACGCCGAGACGCTGGCCACCTGGCCTGGAATCGAGGCAACAAAATCGCGGAAACAGCGGCGCACTTTGAGGCAGATCCACACACTGTTAGAGCTAATTTTCCGTAACTCCGAGTACCTTGCAGATCGCGATTCGAGAACGGCCTGGTGACGGGGCGAGCTGAACCTCAAGCCAGATCGGCGTCTTGCGGTGCGCTGCGCCAGCAATGATCTGCAGATCTGGTCTACTTACGTCTCCAATGTTGACGCGTGCCTTTTTGCCGGAGTGGCCAGACGGTGCCTCGATTAACTTTAGATCAACCCCGTTCTTAGCAAGCCTCGGTTGCGCGCGCACGGTGCAGGGTGGTTCCCAGATGGGTGGATAGGATGAGAGGTCACCATAGAGATCGAACTCGTCGTTACCTTGCATTGCATGCGTAAGGTCTTCCGGAAACCTGCGATTCCGAGCAGGATCAATTTCATTGGGACCCACCAGCGGGGAAAGCACACCATCAGCGTCCGCTTTTAACCTTGTTGCAGCTGTCGCAAGACCGGGGAGATCCAGTCGAAGGGTCTCCTCTTTAATCAAGGCCTCCTTGAGTAAATTTGCCCATTGACCACGTGCGCGATCAAGGAGTTCGTCCGGATCGGAATCGCAGTTGTCGTCTGACGGGCCCGAGAAAATCGACAGTTGTGCAGCCAACATGCAGTAGATTTCGAGAACGAGGTCGCCGTTCTTGGCCGCAAACCTCCCTTCAAATACAGTGGACATGAGACAGTGCTCGTTAAAAAACACATCGTTCAGTTGATTGATGTACCTACTTGCGGCGCGATACTGCGCTTGGATCGTCCATTCTCCGTTGGGCAAGCTGGGAAACCCAAATTGCGCAACGGGGCGCTTATGGAGGGTGGCCTTTGTTCTACGCCGCACGTTTCACCTCACTCGATCGCTCGGCCATGAGCTGGGTAGCCAGAAACAGCGCAGCAATCCCCTTCATGGAATTCGCACCTCCCATTTGTTTGACGTTGTTGTTCGCGTTCAGCGCGTTGCCACTGCTGATGGTCAGATAGATATTCGGCCTTCCGGCGCGTGGCTGCCTGGCATGAACGGGGATGTCAAGGCCGAACACATTGCGCACCTTTCCCAATGCAAGGCGCGCATCTCGGGCGCCTTCAGCGCTGGCCGAAGAAAAATTCAATGCGAAGCCGGCGAGACTCACGCCGGAACCTTGGAAAACCTTCATGAGTGCGACAAAGCCAGGATCGGCGGCTTTGACCTCAAGATATCGGGTGACACCGAGATGCTTCGCCACATAGTCGGCGGCCAGTTGTACATCCGTAGCTAGCGTGTTCGCTTCGAGATGGTGAGCAATACGCCCCCATTTGGGCGTGAATGCGTTATCGATAGACTCGCGCCAATGGTGGCTCACTAGCCACGCCTCAGGTTCTGATTCCGAACTGGGAGGTTTTCCAACTCCCTTGACGTAGCGGTTGAGGTAGCTGAAATTTCGGCAGGTCGCTCGCCATTCCAGCAACGTGATTCCGGAGCGCGCCGCAATCCCGGCGTGGCTATGGGAGCCAAATCCCTCTTCAGTCAAACTGCGAAGGCTGCCTAGCAGTACGTTGATGGTGGTTTCGGCCGGCTTAAAGGAATCCAGTGGAGTTACCGGAGACACCAAGTCCAAGTCCTTCAGGGTGTGAGCGGCTGGTAGTGGACAGGAGCGGGCGTAGGTGATCGCCGTATTCAGCAGATGAACTTGTCCTTGTGGAGACTCGACACGCAAGCCACTTCTGGAGAGTGACTTCCGAAGTGCGGGGTCGCTGCGGCCAACCCACGCCGCTATGGAGCCTGTGCGCAGCATTTCGGAGTTAATTAGTTGCACATCTATCGAGCGGCGTGTTGCGATACCGAAGAGGTGCGTATATGTAGTGAACATGAGATCGTTGACGGCGTGCCCAAGGGCGTTGGCGCGCAGGTCGAAGCACCCCACGGCACTCTTACTCCCAAGAGCAAAGTCGGCTTCATTGCCCAAGCTCACCCAGGTGTGACGGAGGTCGTGGAAGGTGGATTTGACATGCCCCGTTGAAGCTTTGAGCACTATGGAGATCCACTTGCGAACGGCTGCCTCATGCCAGAGCGCATTGGACTGGTGCGGGTCACGAAACAGCAGCTCGCCCCGGTCCCCCAAGATCCGGTTTAGTTGCTCAGGTTCCAGGTCTGTGATCGCGCCAGCCTCATCAACCCCCGGTAGCGGGATGTTGTGTGAGGCCGCGAGAAACTGCAGGATGTGCTTGATTGCCGATGCGTCATCCAGACGGCAAGTGCGGCGCGAGTCTTTGGACTTGAGAGAGGGATCCATACGCGTTGGCGACACCATGATCTGAACAGCGTTCTGTACGAAGGCCACATTTTTCAAGCGAACTCGCATCACCTCGCCGATGCGCATGCCTGTACCAGCGCCAATGCCAATGGCACAACGAACCATGGGCAAGATCAGATCGGATGGCGCGCGGGCAAGCGCCAGATCGATCCATTCGATAGCGCGGGCCACCTCATGGGGCCACACAACCTGGGCCCGGACACCGCCCTGGTATCTCTCCCCAATGCCTTTGGGCAGTCGCATCGGATTGATCAGATCCTGCTCCGCCAATTGCTCAACCAGTGCTCTTGCCAGTATGCGCACGGAAGCCTTGTTGGATGCGACCGCTTCATCTTCGGCTTTCAACAGCTTTTCACACAGGTCTTTAGCATCCATTTTGTGCAGCGACAATTCACGGACAGCTCGGACGACGGTGATGGCGCCTCCACTAAAGTACCTCCCAATGCTCGCCATGGCCAGCTCGTTCTCCCGCACCATGTCGTGCGCGATAAGCAGCATCAGGCGCGGCCAGACGTGGTGATCACCAATCCGGAGCTCGACACCCGCTAGTTCGCTCCGAACAGCGGAAGAGGCCGCTGATGGCCTCATGCCATTGCCCGCGTTGCAGGCGCGGACCAAGTCTTCGACCACTACTAATTCATGATTATCCAAAGCTGATCGCTCATCGCCTGATCCGGTCGCCAGTGCCACAGCTCGGGCTATGAACGTCGCACTTTTGGCGATGGCGTCCTCAACCTCAAAATCGACGGGCTCTGCACGCATGACCAGCCGGCTGCTGTCACGTGATGCGCTGATCGGATCGAGGGCGACCATCCTCAATTGGCCCAAGACGTGAGCACGTGCTGCGGAAGCCAAGTTGGCTCCCGCGTGTCCCTGTGCTGCCAACATGAGTTGGGCAAAGGAACATGGAAGCCGGCGCTCCCTCTTCGCTACCCTCTCTCTCTGCATTGCTTCTTCCAGCTCGCTGATCGAATCGATCAGAGGCACCCAGGACTGGACCTGGTTAGCGGCGATTACGGTGAAACAGCTGACGACACGTTCATCATGTACCGGCCGGACAGGTTTGCTGGTGGAGCTAGCCTCGACGTCTCGGGATGGGACGACCTGCTTGTTCTGGACCTCCCACCGTATGGTCGGCTGCGACCGATAGAGATGGATAGACTGCAGGGCTTCATATGCCAAAGCCACGTCCTGGGAGGTGGCGACGGAGTCAAAAGCGACTAGAGATGCCAAAGCGAGGGTCGGGGGTGTTAGCAGGGGATTCGCACTCAGCACAAATCGCTGAAAGGGTTCGAACCGGTACATCTCACTGGTTGCATCATGCGCGAGTACGATGTTCTCGCGCGGCTGGCGGGGACGATTGGAACGTTTTGTCATGGGTGACCTGTCCTCAGCGCGCTGCGCGCAAACCAACAGGTGGAGTTAGTCCCAGAGCTGCGAGCTTGTCGTCCTGCAGGTATGCAATCTGGTGAACAATGGCCTTGATTGACTGATTGCTGAAAGTGCTGGTAGGACTGGTTCCTGCGTTGATGTGCCGAAGGAAGACGTCCAACGCAGCCTCCTCATAGCCCGCAGCGTGGAGCGCAGTTGCCCAATAGTGGCGCCCCGCATTGGGCTCGCAACGCAAAGTCGGAGGAAGACAGCCCCAAGTCGACTGGCTCGAAACCACTCGAATGCCGTTGGGAGCGATCTTGAAGAGCAGGCCAACGTCTTGGCCCTCAACGATTCCGTGAAGCCTCGTGATGATGGCGCGGCCCTTGCTGGTGGCGCAAAACACCCTGTCACGTTTAAACCGCGCCATGAGTGATCCACAATGTGCTTGCCAGTTGGAAAGAGTGGCGGCGACAAATTCGCAGACCACACCGAGCCGCGATCCAGGAGTTGACGTTTGTTTGTCGTCGATATGCGTGAAGTCGACAGCGCCATTGAGGGCCTGAGCGCTCATGTTGTAGTGGGTCGTTTCCCGAAGGCCCATTAACCAGCTCATGATCGCGGCGGTTTGATCTGAAAACGCATTGTGGAATAGCCGCAAGCGCTCGATGCTCATGTTGTTCCCCTTCGGAATGGCATCGCATCGGTCCTGATAAAAAGTCCAAATGATCTGCAGCGCGGCATCGGTCAAGACGTATGGCGTCCCGAATGCTCCGCTCGCAGACCCGTCAGGCGTCGTAAAGGTCCAGCCGAGTGCTTCGAGGAACCCCTTCCACTGAGCTTCAAAGGGCCCGGCTTGTACGCGCACGTACCAGGTGCGAGCTTTGCTAACCAGTCCGAATTCCAATCTGGCGAATGCCAAGGTCAGTCTTGACACGCCTGCCTGAATGGCCGCGTTGGGCAACGTGTTTCGCGCGCGAGCCACAGTGGGCACGAATCCAGGAGCGAAATCATCGGAGCATTCAATAGCTGACTCACCATGGGCGCCTCGATGATCTCGATCTGGCTGTAGAAAAATATCGATCAGGCGCAACCGGACGTTCGGTTCTGCGGACGGGGTGCCATGTCGAGCCAGCAAATCGCGTAGGGGCTTCAACACCTCCAATGGCATTGGAATGCTGTAGTGATCCTGGGTCTGCTCGTAGATGTCAGGCAGATGTTGTCTGGGCGTCTTGCGGTTCAAGATCGCATCAAGCGTCACATGAAGGTGTCCGCCAGCAATATCGAGGACTAGAACCTCATCAGCAAGAGGCCCATCTGCCAGTGCCAGACTCATAACGCCGTGGGGATATAACCCGGTCAGCAGGGACAAAGCTTCACACAACGCGCCGGTCTGGCGTGATTGCAGTCTCGCGCGAAGGTCGACCCCGTAGAGTTCGAGCTGTTCGGACGTGATGGTATGGCGCGTTGGCACAGCCGTGCGCTTTTTGGCGGGCGTGTTTCCCTTTACCCCCAGAATGTGACGCAAATGTTCATCCGCTGCGTCGGAAATCAGGTTGTTGACCTGCAGGGGCTGAGCCACATTGCGGGCGAGTTTTTTCGATAGGCGCCGTCGGATGGACTCAAAAGTTTTTTGCCAGTATTTGCCGAACTCCAATGCAACAAGATCACTGGCCCTGTTTTCGGTGTTCGCGTCAAGTGTGGGCAGCTTGTCCAGGTCCCGGCGCAGTTGACACACATAGTCCTTGCGAAGTGTCCGATGCTCAATCATTGCTAACCAGACTTCAGCGCCCAAAGGTATGGTGATCCCTTGTTGCCCTGGGTCAAGCTGCATACAAAGGGCCCATTCCGGGTATTGACCTAACCTGCCTTCGATCTGTCCAAATGCGGTCTGGTCGAATTTGCATTTGTATTTTGCGAAGGCGGTCAATTCTTGACACTGGCGAATAAGCAGTTCATCTGCCTTGCCGATAGTTGGCTCGAATTCAGCGAATGACAGGACGGCGGAGCTCAGATTCAGGACCACCTTGCTGAATCTGGGCTGGTCAACAGGCGTTGGAATCAACCCGATGAGCGAATGGGCAAATGATCTGAGATGGTCGGGAATGTCCGAGAAAAAATCAATTTGGGGAGTTGGAACAATTTGAAGCGTTGCAGCGGCTGACATCTGATGACCTTTTAATTTATTGAAGACCCGCCGCAGGTTTCTACTTTTAGTAGGGGTCTGCGGCTGGGAGAACGTTTCGCAGTCCATCGGTTCGACCGTCAGGACATGGGTGATCGTGTGAGATCCCCGCCCAAAGGCCGAACTTTTCTATTGCTTCAATTAAAGGTATCTAATTTGTTAAAAAAAGTCCGCGGCTGCTAGCCGTGATGTCCCCATTCATACGTGTTGTGCTGCGTTCAACCCTTTTGCTTTATATACATTTGTTGTCAATTTGCTCTAAATTCAGTAAAAATGGACCTGACGGAGAGCATTTTTGCGGTTCAATATGAAGGGCTGCAAGTCGTCCGGGTATGCTTGGTCATGGCGTGGAACCCTGAAGACGTGATCAGTTCGCCTGGGTCGACTGATCCAAACCTGCTAAAAACCCTGGCCTTGTCCGACGAGCTCGAGCGCGCAATCCAAGCGTTGCTTGATCCTCAGACCTACGAGCTGGCGTCCGACGAGCCAAATTTCGTAGCGTGCTTCGAAGCGTGCCAACTTGCCATGGAGCATGGTCGAGCTCTGCGCGCCTTGGTGGGCTCCCAGTTTGATTCCACCGCTGCGGCTGTTCTAAGAGTCCAGTTCGAAGCGTTGACCCGCGCCCACTGGGCGGCCTACGCCGCGTCCGAGGACGAGCTCGACGCTTTGACCGCGCCGTTATCAGAGGGAGCAGAAAAGGCCGCTTCCAATCTGCCCATGGCGTCGGCCATGATCAAGGCGATGCGTGGAAAGGGTCCGCTGGGCATGCATGAGGCCTTCGAAGATTTCAGGACCATCGTGCTTTCGACGCTAAACGCATTTGTCCATGCGGGACAGCCAACCCTCCGCCTTCACATCGACGGGTACCCGCCAGAGATTCTCGACCGATTGCTGCGCTACTCAAACGCCATGCAAACGATGGCGGGGATGACCATGGCCAACCTCACCGGGAATCCCACGTTGCAGCAAGCCATGGGGATAATCCAAAAACCCTTTGAAGCTTGTCTTCCCCACCTGTTGCGGCCCACCGCGGAGCGGTCAAGCTCCACTGCGCCTCCGGCACGATAGGTCTAATCACTTCTTCGGCCTGGCACCACCTACGGGAGAACTGGGCGCTTTTCATCTGGACAATTCACAGGCAAGCCACAGAAGCGACGGCGTAGCAGGTAAGATGGGCAAGGGTCATTTTCTTACTGCCCTATCCGGAAGAACGAATCTAAATCTTTCCGGTGAGAGTTGTGACATCGAGGGGCCGTTAGTCATCTAGCGGTGCTAATGGTGTCACAATTGCTTGAAGGTAAGTCCTTGATTTTCTTGAATAATCCAGATTGGGAACATTCAATTCATCGAGAGACCAATGTACCTACGCATTGAAATTCGGGCCTCCGAAGCCAAGGGTCGTGGGTTCGATCCCCGCCAGCCGCACCACATCTGCTTTCAGTCGGTCATGTCTGTCCCCGGCCATGCATGACGCCGTGCCCCATGCTCTGGAGTGACACATGAATACCGAGTCAGACGGTCGCGCACCACCTGCGGACCAACTGGGATTCGGTTTTGACGACGCTGCGCCCATCGCGCCGGCGCCCGTTCTGCCCCGAACCCGCAAAACCCGAATCGTTCCCCCTGCTCCCGCATCGGCGCCGCTCACGCCGGAAGCGATGGCACTGGCACTGGAGCTGCATGCCGATTACCGCGTCCTGCGGCGCCTGCCTGTGCCGCAGCAGTTTGCACATCAGTCCGGCGGGCCGGTCACGCGCCTGCTGATTCTGGACACCGAAACCACCGGGCTAGACGCATCGCGCGACCGCATCATGGAGCTGGCACTGCTGCGGGTCGATGTGGATCTGGCCACCGGCCTGCCGGTCGGCACCGTCGATGTTTATGACGGCCTCGAAGATCCGGGCATGCCGATTCCGCTGGAGATCCAGGAACTCACCGGGATCAGCGACGACATGGTGCGCGGCCACAAGCTTGATGAGCTGCGGGTGGCGGCCATGCTGGCCGATGCGGACTTGATCATTGCCCACAACGCCGGTTTTGACCGCCCATTTGTCGAGGCCAGGCTGGCGCGGTTTGCGCAATTGCCCTGGGCCTGTTCGTTTGCCGATCTGGACTGGAAGAAAGAAGGCCGCGGCTCGGCCAAACTCACGCAGCTGGCGCTGGAACTCGGCTGGTTCTACGATGCGCACCGCGCCGAGATGGACTGCCACGCGCTGCTGGCGGTGCTGGCCAGCCCGCTTCCGGTGTCTGGACAGACGGGGCTGGCACAGTTGCTGTCTGTCGCGGCCAGGCCCAGCTACCGGCTGCAGGCGACCGCCGCTCCCTTCGAGGCCAAGGATCTGCTGAAGGCCAGGGGCTACCGCTGGGACGGGGAGCACCGGGTGTGGCACACCCGCCTCGGTGACGAGGCGCAGTTGCAATTGGAATGTGAATGGCTCAAGGCCTCGGTGTATGGCAACCGCGCGGCGCGTGTCCAGGTGGAAAGCCTGGACGCGGGCAACCGGTATTCGCTGCGACCGGGCAAGGTCGAGGCAAGGTCTCTTTAGAACTTGTCCGGGCGACGCTGCCAGGTGATGCAGCGGTTGTTGGCCGGCATGGCGCGGTCTTCCACCAGCTGCAGGCCGGCGGTGGCCGCCAGGGCATGGACCGCCTCGACATCGCGCAGTCCGCTGGCGGGGTTGCCGGCACGCAGGGAGGCATCGAACGCGGCATTGCTGTCGCTGGTGAAACGGCCGCCGTAGTTGAAGGGGCCATAAACCGTAAGCAGCCCGCCCGGCGGCATGTGCCGGTCCAGTGCCTGGAACAGCCGCTGCACTTCAGGCCAGCCCATGATGTGCAGGGTGTTGGCGCTGAACACCGCGTCAAACGACAGATCGGGCCAGTCCTGGCGCAGGTCCAGCGCGATGGGCGCCGGGGTATTGGGCAGCCCGGCCTCATCCAGCCAGAGCTGAATGCCCGGCAAATAGCCGGCGACGTCCGAGGTTTGCCATTGCAGCCAGGGCAGGGCGCCCGCGAAATACACCGCGTGCTGGCCGGTGCCGCTGCCAATTTCGAGCACCGAACGCCGGTCGGCAAAACGCTCGCGCAGCACGCTCAGGATGGGGTCGCGGTTGCGGTCGGTGGCGGGCGCATGGGGCTTGTTCATAGGTCACCGATTGTCGCTGTGCGGGGAACCGCTGCGCCCCGGGGTGTGTCGAATCCTGCAGCCCGGGGGCGGTGTATAACAAACACAGCAGCCATTCAACCCAAGGACCTGCCATGCGTTTGCCCAAGCTTCTTTTTGTTCTGGTGCTCAGCCTGCTCTGGCTCGGCGGCTGCGCACTGCATCCGTTCAGTGCCGTCCAGCCGGGCATGTCGCAGGGCGACGTGGTGGCGCGCCTGGGCCCGCCCGGTGCCGTGGTGCCTATCCCCCAGGGCACGCGCCTGCAGTACTCCGGCCAGCCCACCGGCCAGTTTGCCTTCATGGTGGACCTGGATGCCTCGGGCCGCGTGGCCAGCGTCCGGCAGGTTCTCAATGCCAGGGATTTCGCCCGCATCGAGCCCGGCAAATGGACGCGTGACGATGTGTTGCGCGAGTTCGGGCGCCCCACCCTTGTTGATCGCGTCGCTTCCTGGCCGGGCGACATCCTGACCTACCGCTGGTACGACCTGCAGGACCTCTTCTACTGGGTTTATCTGGATGACAACCAGGTGGTGCAGAGAGCGCATCCCGGCATGGAGTTTCGCAATGACCAGGAACCGCGCAATTAGGAGCCAGACAGTCCCGGTGGTCAGGCTTTTTTCAGCTGCAGGGCGGCTTCGTACAGCTCGTTGCGCGGTGCGCCAGTGATGTCGGCGGCCAGTTTGACGGCGGTTTTGAGCGGCAGCTCGGCCAGCAGCAATTGCAGGACACGGTGGCCGTCATCCTTGGCCCGTGCCTCTTCGCCGGGGTGCAGCACCAGTGCAAATTCGCCGCGGGTGCGCTGGCTGCCGGCGGCCAGCCAGGCGCTGAGGTCCTGTGCCGCGACCGTGGCAATTTCCTCAAACTGCTTGGTCAGCTCGCGGCAGACCGTGACCAGCCGGCCGCCCAGCGGCGCCATCGCGCGCGCCAGGGCTTCCATGCGGTGCGGCGCTTCGAGAATGACGACGGCACGCGCGTCGGCCTGCAGCGCCTGCACGGCCTGCTCCCGCTCCATCGCCTTGGACGGCAGGAAGCCGGCAAACACAAACCCCGAGCCGCCGCTGATGCCGGCCACGCTCAGCGCGGTGGTCACGCTGCTGGCGCCGGGCAGCGGCAGGATGGTCAGCCCGGCGGCGCGCACGGCCGCCACCAGACGCGCGCCCGGGTCACTGACGGCCGGGGTGCCGGCGTCACTGACATAGGCGACGCGTTCGCCGCGCTGCAGGCGTTCGATCACGAGTTGCGCCGCCTGGGCTTCGTTGTGTTCATGCACGGCCAGCAACGGCTTGTCGATGCCGTACTGGCGCAACAGCGTCTGGGTATGCCGGGTGTCTTCGCAGGCAATCGCATGCACCAGCTGCAGCACATGCAGCGCGCGCAGGCTGATGTCCGACAGGTTGCCGATCGGCGTGGCCACAACATACAGCGCAGCTTCGGGATAATGCTGCATGCCTGCCGCAGCGCGCGCAGCGGGCAGGGCCAGGTCAAAGGAAGCGTTCAATGTGGTTTTCCAGAAAACAGGTTGCAAAAGGGTCGCCGGGTGGGGCCGGCGCTGCCGCAGCGGAGCAGCCCGGCCAGATTACCACCAAGCGCCTGGGGGATGCGGCGGAGTCGCTGGCGCTGGCGCACTTGCTGCGCGCCGGGATGAAGCTGGTCGAGTCCAATTATCGGACCCCTGGCCGCGGCGGCGGCGAGGTGGACCTGGTCATGCGCGCCCCCGACGGCACCCTGGTGTTTGTCGAAGTGCGCCAGCGCCGGAGCATGGGGCATGGCGGGGCGGCGGCCAGTGTCAGCGCCGTCAAGCAGCGGCGCATCATTTTTGCGGCCCGGCAGTACCTGATGCGGTTTGCCAGCCTGCCGCCCTGCCGCTTTGACGTGGTCACGGTGCAGGGCGGGCTGGACGCACCCGAGACGGTGGCCGTGGAATGGCTGCGCGGCGCCTTCGAGACGGACTGAGCCGCTTGCGCAGGGCTGTTTCGTCCCCATTTTGTAACCATGCATTGCGTCTGGCGGGCCGGAGGGGCTGCGGGACGCTGATTGAAAATCCGACCCGGTATCATTGACCCATGCTCGAACAACGTATAGAACAGCACTTCATCGACAGCGCCGACCTGAAGTACCAGGCGGCGCAAATCCTGTCCAAGCCGATTGCGGCGGCGGTCCAGGCCATCCTGGCCAGCGTGACCAGCGGCGGCAAGGTGCTGGCCTGCGGCAATGGCGGCTCGGCGGCCGATGCCCAGCATTTTGCGGCCGAATTTGTCGGACGTTTCGAGCGTGAGCGGCCCGAGCTGGGCGCCATTGCGCTGACCACCGACAGCTCCATCCTCACGGCCATCGCCAACGACTACGACTTCAGCGTGATCTTTTCCAAACAGGTGCGTGCGCTCGGCGGTGCCGGCGACGTGCTGCTGGCGCTGAGCACCAGCGGGAATTCGGCCAATGTGCTGGCGGCCATCGAGGCAGCCCATGAGCGCGAGATGACCGTGGTGGCACTGACCGGCAAAAGCGGCGGAAAAATGAGCGCCGCGCTGCGCGAGACCGACGTGCACATCTGCGTGCCGCATGACCGCACGGCACGCATTCAGGAAGTTCATCTGCTGGCCCTTCACTGTATTTGTGATGGCGTGGATGCCCAATTACTTGGTGACCAGGAGAACACTTAAATGACCGTCAAAGCCATTTCCGGACCCATGCGACCGTACCAACGGCTTCTGCTGACCGTCTGCACCGCTGCCCTGGTGGGCGGCAGCCTGAGCGCCTGCTTCCCGCTGGTTCTGGGCGGCGCGGCGGCTGGTGCGCTGGTTGCCATTGACCGCCGCACCTCGGGCGCCCAGCTTGAAGACGAGGGGATCGAGCTGCGCGCCATGGCCCGCCTGCGCGACAACATCGGCAGCCGGGCGCGGGTCAGCGTGACCAGCTACAACCGCCAGGTGCTGCTGACCGGCGAAGTGCTCAACGAGCAGGACAAAAAGCTGGTGGAGCAGGTCGTGTCGCGGGTGGAGAACGTGGCCTCCGTGGTCAATGAGCTGGCCATCATCAACAGCCCGACGCTGGTGCAGCGCTCCTCCGACGTGTTGATCACCGGCCAGGTGAAAGCCCTGCTGATCGACTCCAGCGACATTTATGCCAACGCCTTCAAGGTGGTCACGGAGCGCGGCACCGTCTACCTGATGGGCCGTGTGACGCAACGCGAAGCCGATCGCGCCACGGACATCGTGCGCAGCGCCCGCGGCGTGCAGAAGGTGGTGCGCATTCTCGAGATCATCAGCGAGGACGAGTTGCGCGGCCTGGTGCCTGGGGCGGCCAAACCGGCAACGCCAGCCCGCGCGCCAGGCGGCTGATTTCGGCGCGTCGCAAAAAAGCCGGTGCATGCACCGGCTTTTTTCTGGGCTGCGCGCAGCGCGCGACCGTGGGGGCTACTTCAAACGCCGGATCAGGCTGGATGTGTCCCAGCGCTGGCCGCCCATCGCCTGCACGTCGCCGTAAAACTGGTCCACCAGGGCCGTGACCGGCAGGCGGGCGCCATTGGTCCTGGCTTCGTCGAGCACCAGCCCCAGGTCCTTGCGCATCCAGTCCACGGCAAAGCCGAAGTCGAACTTGTCGGCCACCATGGTCTTGCCGCGGTTGTCGAGTTGCCAGCTTTGCGCGGCGCCCTTGCCAATCACGTCCAGCACCTGGTTCATGTCCAGGCCGGCCTTCTGGCCAAAGGCAATGGCTTCGCTCAGGCCCTGCACCAGCCCGGCGATGCAGATCTGGTTGACCATCTTGGTGAGCTGGCCGGCGCCACTGGCACCCATCAGCGTGAAGGCTTTGGAAAACGCCATGCCGGCCGGCTTGACGGCGTCAAATGCCACCGCGTCACCGCCGCACATCACGGTCAGCAGGCCGTTTTGGGCACCTGCCTGGCCGCCCGAGACCGGGGCGTCCACAAACTGCAGCTTCAGGGCCTGGGCTGCGGCATACAGCTCGCGGGCCACGTCGGCCGATGCAGTGGTGTGGTCCACGAAGATGGCGCCCGGCTGCATGCCGGCAAAGGCGCCGTCGGGGCCGAGGGTCACGCCGCGCAAGTCATCGTCGTTGCCGACGCAGCAAAAAACGATGTCGGCGCCCTGTGCCGCTTCACGCGGTGTCGCCGCATGTTTTGGGCCTTTGGCGGCCGCGTATTCTGCGCACCATGCTACTGATTTGGTAGCGGTCCGGTTGTAGACGGTGACCTGGTGGCCGGCCAGCGCGAGGTGGCCCGCCATCGGGTAGCCCATGACGCCCAGGCCCAGAAAGGCAACTTTGCGGGACGGGGCGGGTTCGTAGGTTTTGGGGTTGGTGCTGGAGGTGGTCATGAGTTAAACAATGGACATGTGTTCGGTGCCGGCGGCCAGATCCTGCGTCTTGGCGCGCTGCGAGTTGAGTTTGATCTGCAGCCGCAGGTCGTTGACCGAGTCGGCGTTGCGCAGCGCATCTTCGTAGGTGATCATGTTACTCTCGAAGGCGTCGAAGAGCGCCTGGTCGAAGGTTTGCATGCCGAGGTTGCGGCTTTTCTTCATGATCTCCTTGATCTCGGAAACCTCGCCCTTGAAGATCAGGTCGGAAATCAGCGGCGTGTTGAGCATCACTTCCACGGCGGCGAAGCGGCCCTTGCCGTCCTGCTTGACCACCAGCCGCTGGGAGATCATGGCCTTCATGTTCAGCGACAGGTCCATCAACAACTGGGCGCGGCGCTCTTCCGGGAAGAAGTTGATGATGCGGTCCAGCGCCTGGTTGGCGCTGTTGGCATGCAGCGTGCACAGGCAGAGGTGGCCGGTTTCTGCAAAGGCGACGGCGTGTTCCATGGTTTCACGGTCACGCACCTCGCCCATCAGGATCACGTCGGGGGCCTGGCGCAGGGTGTTTTTCAGGGCCGCCTCCCAGCTGTCGGTGTCCAGGCCCACTTCGCGCTGGGTGATCACGCAGTTCTTGTGCGGATGCACAAACTCCACCGGGTCTTCGATGGTGATGATGTGGCCGTAGGAGTTTTCGTTGCGCCAGTCCACCATCGCGGCCAGCGTGGTGGACTTGCCCGAACCGGTGGCGCCCACCAGGATGCACAGGCCGCGCTTGGACATCACCACATCCTTGAGCACCTGCGGCACACCCAGGCCGTCGATGGTCGGCAGCGTGGCCGGGATCACCCGCATCACCATGCCGACCTTGCCCTGCTGGATGAAGGCGTTGACGCGGAAGCGCCCGACGCCGGGGGGCGAGATCGCGAAGTTGCATTCCTTGGTGCGTTCGAACTCGGCCGCCTGCTTGTCGTTCATGATGGCGCGCGCCAGGGCCAGCGTGTGGCCGGCGTTGAGCGGCTGCGGCGAGACCTTGGTGATCTTGCCGTCGACCTTCATCGCGGGCGGAAAGTCGCCGGTGATGAACAAATCGCTGCCGTTGCGGCTGACCATCAGCTTGAGAAGGTCGTTGATGAATTTACTGGCCTGGTCGCGTTCCATGAGCGCTCCTTTTCAAAACTCTTTAATCAAGCAGGGGCCGCGGGACTGGCTTTGCCAGACCGCAGGCGCAGCGGCCCCCGCGGGGGGCAGGGAGCTACACGCAGTGAGCGACCGTGGGGGCATGTTCAGCCGGGGAAGTTCTCGGGTATTTTTGCCTTGCCGCGGGCTTCGGCCGCCGAGATCACGTTGCGCTTGACGAGGTCGGTCAGGTTCTGGTCCAGCGTCTGCATGCCCACGCTGTTGCCGGTCTGGATGGACGAGTACATCTGCGCGACCTTGGCCTCGCGGATCAAATTGCGGATCGCGCTGGTGCCGAGCATGATCTCGTGCGCGGCGACGCGGCCCTGGCCGTCCTTGGTCTTGCACAGGGTCTGCGAGATCACGGCCTGCAACGATTCCGACAACATGGCGCGGATCATTTCCTTTTCTTCGGACGGAAACACGTCGATGATCCGGTCGATGGTTTTGGCGGCGCTGGAGGTGTGCAGCGTGCCGAACACCAGGTGGCCGGTCTCGGCGGCGGTCATCGCCAGGCGGATGGTTTCCAGGTCGCGCATCTCGCCGACCAGGATGGCGTCCGGGTCTTCACGCAGCGCGGATTTGAGCGCCGCGCTGAAGCTCAGCGTGTGCGGGCCGACCTCGCGCTGGTTGATCAGACATTTCTTGGATTCATGCACAAACTCGATCGGGTCTTCCACCGTCAGGATGTGGCCGTACTCGGTTTCGTTGAGGTAGTTGACCATGGCCGCCAGCGTGGTCGATTTGCCCGAGCCAGTGGGGCCGGTGACCAGCACCATGCCGCGCGGCTTCATCGCCAGGTCACCGAAAATTTTCGGCGCGCCCAGCTGCTCCAGCGTCAGGATTTTGGAGGGGATGGTCCGGAACACGGCGCCCGCACCGCGGTTCTGATTGAAGGCATTGACGCGGAAACGCGCCAGGCCGTCAATCTCGAAAGAGAAGTCGATCTCCAGGAATTCTTCGTAGTTCTTGCGCTGGGTGTCGTTCATGATGTCATACACCATGGCATGAACCTGCTTGTGGTCCAGCGGGTCGACATTGATGCGCCTGACATCCCCATGCACCCGGATCATGGGCGGCAAGCCGGCCGATAGATGCAAGTCAGATGCCTTGTTCTTGACGCTAAAAGCCAGCAGTTGGGTAATGTCCATCCCGGGGATTCCTGAAAAGTTTTACATTTGGATTATGACCATGATTGTGCGCAACCTCCAACTTGTCCGTGACCGTATAACCACGGCCTGTGTCGCTGCCGGACGCGACCCCGCCAGCGTGCGCCTGCTGGCCGTGTCCAAGACCTTCGGTGCCGATGCGGTGATCGAGGCCATGTCCGACGGGCAACGCGCGTTCGGCGAGAACTACATCCAGGAAGGGGTCGACAAGATTCTGGCAGTGCGCGCATGGGAGGCCGATGGCCTTCGGCTGTCGTCTTCTCGCCCTTCTTCCGGGGGGCTATCCCCGCCCTCGGCAGGGCTCCTCTCCAGCCCTGCAGAGTGGCATTGCATCGGCTCCATCCAGAGCAACAAGACGCGGCTGGTCGCCGAACACTTCGACTGGGTGCAATCGGTGGATCGCCTGAAGATTGCGCAGCGCCTGAGCGAGCAGCGCCCGCCGCATTTGCCGCCGCTGCAGGTGTGCCTGCAGGTCAACATCGACGGCGGTGCCACCAAGTCCGGCGTGGCCCCGCAGGACGCCCAGGCGCTGGCGGCCGAGGTCGCGCGGCTGCCGCGGCTGCAGCTGCGCGGCCTCATGTCGATTCCCGAGCCCGCGCCTGATTTTCTAGCTGCCTGCGCTGTCCACAAAAGGGCTGCAGACCTTTTTGACCAGATCAATCGGGCCGGCGTGTTGCCGCAGGCCATGGACACGCTGTCGATGGGCATGACGACCGACCTGGAAGCCGCCATTCACGCCGGCAGCACCATGGTGCGCGTCGGAACCGCCATTTTCGGCGGCCGTTAAGGGGCCCCCACGGTTGCTCACTTCGTGTAGCGCCCTGCCCCCCGAGGGGGCCGCTGCGCCTGCGGACTGGCGAAGCCAGATCCGCGGCCCCGGCTTGAAGGGAGAAATATCCTCGTAGCCGCGGGCGGTGTGTAGCGACTATTTTTTAGGCGGAGCCAGGGGCTTGATGTTGCCGCAGTCCGCCGACAGCCATTTGCCGCCGCCGTCCATGGTCATGGTTTCCGGCTTGCCCTGCATCATGCTTTTCATGGTCATCTTCATCGTGTAGGCCTCGGGGCTGACAAAGGTCACCGTGCCTTCGCCGCTGGACGGCGGCTGGGTGCAGGCAAACGACATCTTCATGGTGTTGCCGGAACGCGGCGAGTTGGTGGTCTTGCAGTCGCCCTGCTGGGCGGGCAGCTCATTGCGCTCCGCCATCTCTTTGGTCATGCAAATTTTCACGGCCATGTTGCCCCCGGCACCGGGGCCCATGGACATGCCCTGTTTGGCCAGCATGTCCTGCATCATCTTGCGCTGCTCGGGCGGCATGGCGGCCATCTGCTTTTGTGACTCGGCCATGGCTTTTTCCATCTGGCCCGAGCTCGACTGCATTTTGTTGTTGATCTCCCACAAACCGGGCTTGAGGGACTGTGCCGCCACGGGCTGGGCCAGCAGGAAAAGCAGGCCCAGTGCGGGTGCGCAGGCGGTGAACAGACCCCGGGACAAAAAACGCGTCATGAGTTTCATGGGTTTTCTCCTCAAAAAGCATCACTCTAGCGAACAAACCGCCCGCCACGCCCAATGATGGTCAGGTCGGTGTAATGGGAGGCTTCATGGTCTTTCGGACTGTAGTTGACCATGAACCCGCCCATGTTGACATCACGCATGGACTCCAGCCCGCTGACCAGGCTTGCGCGTGTCAGGGCCTTGCCGGCCCGGCGCACCCCTTCGGCAAACACCTTGGCGGCCAGAAAACCTTCCATGCTGGAGAAGTCGAAGTCCTTGTTGCCGGCTTCGGTCATGCGCTGCTGGTACTCGCGCACGATCTCCGACGAAGGCGTGTAAGGAAAGGGCACCACCTGCGAAATCGTCACGCCGGCGCCGGCATCGCCCAGTTCCGCCGACAGGGCCGTGGAGCCGACAAAACTCACATTGAAAAATTGCCCGCCATACCCCTTGCTGCGCGCCAGCTTGATCAGCGCCGCGCAGGATTTGTAGGCGCTGATCTGCACCACCGCTTCCGGGGTGGCTTTCAACAGTTCGGCCCATGCGGCGGTGACATCGACCGAATTGCGCTCCACCGTCACCGCTGCGGCGGGCTTGAGGTTGCGTTTGGTCAGCGCCCGTGTCACGCCTTCCAGGCCGGCCTTGCCGTAGGAGTCGTTCTGGTAGAACACCGCAATCTTCTTGATGCCCAGCGTGCTCAGGTGCTGCACGATGCGCTCGGTTTCGTCAAAGTAGCTGGCGCGCACATGAAACAGGTTGCGGTTGAGCGGTTCGCGCAGGGCCTGCGCGCCGGTGAAGGGGCCGATCAGCGGAATGCCGGCCGCGTTGATGGCGGGCACCGCCGCCAGCGTGGTCGGCGTGCCGACCGAGCCCACCAGCGCAAACACCTTGTCCTCCTCGATCAGCGCCTTGACGGCGGCGGCCGCCTTCTCCGGCTCATAACCGTCGTCGCGCGACACCAGCCGGATGGTGCGGCCGTTGATGCCGCCGGCCGCGTTGACCGCCTTGAAATGCGCCAGCATGCCCAACTGCATGCGTTTGCCGAGTTCAGCGGCGGGGCCGGTCTGGGCCGCGAACTGCCCCACCAGGATTTCCTTGTCCGTGACGCCGATGTCCGCCGCATGGCCGGGCGCCGTGAGCAGGACCGCAAGCAGGCTGCAGGCGACCCATTGTTGGAAAATGTTCATGCTGGACTCCGTGGTGTGGTTGCGCGATGCGGACGGCTTGCCCATGCAAGGCAGAAGCTACCCGAAGCGAACTTAGTCCAAATAACCGGCGGTGACAATGCGGTTTGCCCACAAGGCATGAACTATTGGGTGAAACAGCGCAAATTGCCCGGCGCGGGCAGCGCTGCAGTTGCAGCGATCACACACCCAGGGCGAGCTGGGTGGTGTTCTTGACCTCTTCCATCACCGCGTAGGTACGGGTTTCGCGCACACCGGGCAACTGCCAGAGCGCGTTGCCGGCAAAGTCGCGGTAGGCCGCCATGTCGGCCATGCGGGTCTTGAGCAGGTAGTCAAAGCCGCCGGCCACCATGTGGCATTCCATGACCTGCGGGTACACCTGCACCGCCGCCTTGAAGGCTTCAAAGACATGGGGCGTGGTGCGGTCCAGCAGCACCTCGACGAACACCAGCATGCCGGCGCCCAGCTTGAGCGGGTTCAGCCGCGCCTCGTAGCCCAGGATGTAGCCATCGCGCGTGAGCCGCTGCACGCGCGCCAGCACGGCCGTGGGCGACAGCGCCACCGCTTCGGCCAGCTTGAGGTTGGAGAGGCGTCCGTCCTGCTGCAGCACGCTCAAAATCTTCAGGTCGATACGGTCAATGTCAGGCAAGGAGTCGGTCATGCTAGTGAATTATTCAGAATCAGTGCCTGAATTTAGCGTGAAATTTGGATCGAATCCAGAGAATATGGCGTGATTCACCAGATTTTGGAGATTTTGATGTCGCAACAGCCACGCCTTCCTTTCCCTTACCGGCCCGAAGCCGGCATCGTCGCCCGGCACCTGCAGGCGCTGGCCGGGGCGCTCGACTGGGCCGCCGCCGCGCTGCTGGCCCGGCCCTGGGTGCAGGCCGTGCGCAACAACCCGCCGCCCTTCTGGGCCATGGAAAGCCTGCTCAAGGAATACCCGATTTCCAGCGCCGAAGGCCTGGCCCTGATGCGCCTGGCCGAAGCGCTGTTGCGCGTGCCCGATGCCGAGACCGCGATTGCGCTGACCGCCGACCAGCTGGGCCGCGCCGATTTTGACGGCGCCAGCGACGCCATGATGGCGCGCCTGTCGGCCTCGGCCATCGCGATGTCCAAGAAGTTTCTGCCGGAGGACGGCCAGAGCAGCATCATGAGCAAGCTCGGTGCGCGCACCGTGGTGGCCGCCACCCTGCGCGCGGTGCAACTGCTGGGCCGGCAATTTGTACTGGGCCAGACGATAGGTGACGCCATGGGCGAGGCCGACAGCGCGCGCAGGAAGGTGGCGAATCTGAGATTCAGTTATGACATGCTGGGCGAGGGCGCACGCACCGATGCCGACGCGCTGCACTACCTGGCCAGTTATGAAGACGCTATCAAATCAATAGCTGCTCGCGCAAATGCGACCTGCGCTTGTGAGCAAAACGACGGCATTTCCATCAAGCTCAGCGCGCTGCATCCGCGTTACGAAGACGCCCAGCGCGAGCGGGTGCTGGCCGAACTGGTGCCGCGCGTCTGGGGCCTGTGCGAGTTGGCGGCTCGGGCCAACATCAACCTGACCATCGACGCCGAAGAGGTGGACCGGCTCGAACTCTCGCTAGCCGTGTTTGAAGCCCTGGCCGCTTTGGTGGCGCAGCAGCAGCCGCAGTGGCAGGGTTTCGGCCTGGCCCTGCAGGCTTACCAGACGCGCGCGCTGGAGCTGGTCGAACACGTCATTACCCTGGCCCGCCAATACCGGCTGCGTTTCATGTGCCGCCTGGTCAAAGGCGCCTACTGGGACTCGGAAATCAAGCGCGCGCAGGAGCTGGGCCTGCCGCATTACCCGGTGTTCACCCACAAGCACCACACCGACGTGTCTTACCTCGCCTGCGCGCAGGCCCTGCTGGCCGCGCCCGACGCGATTTACCCGCAGTTTGCGGGGCACAACGCAGGCACGATTGCGGCGATTTTGCAGATGGCCCAGGCCGTTCGCGTTGAGCCTGTCGAAGCGCCAGTCGGGCAGCCCTCGCCCCCGCCCTCTCCCGGCGGGAGAGGGGGCCATGCGGGATCGGTCTTACTCCCTCTCCCCTTGGGAGAGGGCGGGGGTGAGGGCTCTGCGCCTGCGGCGCCAGCCCAGTTTGAACTCCAGCGTCTGCACGGCATGGGCGAGGGCGTGTTCCGCGAGGTACTGAAGAACCCGCAAATCAGCTGCCGCGTCTACGCGCCCGTGGGTGCGCACCGCGACCTGCTGGCCTACCTGGTGCGGCGCCTGCTGGAAAACGGCGCCAACTCCTCCTTTGTGCACCAGCTCGCTGACGAATCGGTGGGCATGGACCAGCTGCTGACCTCACCCCTGCGTGTGGAACCCGAGGCGTCCCTGCCGCTGCCGCCCGCCCTGTATGGCCCTGGCCGACCCAACAGCGAGGGGCTGGACCTCACGGTGGAAGCCATGCGTGCGCCGCTGTTCGCTGCCTTCACGACGGTGCAGGTGCCCGTAGTGCCGGCGTTTGATGTCAAATTGGCCACCAGCGCAGTAGCGACGGGAACAAGCAGCTATCAAAAATGGAGCAAGATCGACGTGGCCGAACGCGCCGCCATGCTGCGTCGCGCCGCCGATGCGCTGCAGCAGCAGATGCCCATGTTCTGCGCCTTGCTGGTCAAGGAAGCCTTCAAGACCTGGGGCGACGCGGTGTCCGAGGTGCGCGAGGCCATCGACTTCCTGCGCTATTACGCCAATGAGGCCGAACGCATCATGGCGCCTATTGCCTTGCCGGGGCCGACCGGCGAAACCAACGAGTTGCGCCTGACTGCACGCGGCGTCTGGGTCTGCATCAGCCCCTGGAATTTTCCGCTGGCCATTTTCATCGGCCAGGTCGCCGCCGCGCTGGCCACCGGCAACGCGGTGCTGGCCAAACCGGCCGAGCAGACGCCGGGCGTGGCCTGGGAGGCCGTCAAGCTGCTGCACGCCGCCGGTGTGCCCGAAGGTGCGCTGCAGTTGCTGCACGGTCCGGGCGAGACCGTCGGTGCGGCGCTGGTGGCAGCGCCGGGGATTGCGGGCGTCGTGTTCACCGGCTCCACCCAGGTGGCCAAAATCATCAACCGCGCGCTGGCCGCCAAGGACGGCCCCATCGTGCCGCTGATCGCCGAGACCGGCGGCATCAACGCCATGCTGGTCGACAGCAGCGCCCTGCCCGAGCAGGTGGTCGATGCCGTGGTGCAAAGCGCCTTCCGCTCGGCCGGCCAGCGCTGCTCGGCGCTGCGCCTGCTGTGTGTGCATGAGGGCATCGCCGACAAGGTGATGGCCATGATCCAGGGTGCCGTACAGGAACTGGCCCTCGGCGACCCGGCCGCGCTGGCCACCGACGTCGGCCCGGTGATCGACCGCGAGGCGTTTGACAACATCCAGAACCACCTGCAGCGCCTGGGCTCCACGTCAAAAGTGCTTTCAGCCCTTTCCGGTCGGGCGCAGGCAGTTCCTGATTCAATAGCAAATCTGGTGCTGCCCAGCGCCTTCGAAGTCAGCAGCCTGGCCGAGGTGAAAGATGAAATCTTCGGCCCGGTGCTGCAGATCGTGCGCTGGGGCAGCGGCGCGCTGAAAACGCCCGAAGCCGTCATCGCGCAGATCAACGCCCTCGGCTACGGCCTCACGCTGGGCATCCAGACCCGCATCGATTCGCGCGCCCAGGCGCTGGCGGCGGCCGCGCATGTCGGCAACATCTACATCAACCGCAACATGATCGGTGCGGTGGTGGGGGTGCAGCCCTTCGGCGGCGAGGGGCTCAGCGGCACCGGCCCCAAAGCCGGCGGCCCGCATTACCTCTACCGCTTCTGCACGGAACAGACCGTCACCGTGAACACCACGGCGGCGGGCGGCAATGCGGCTTTGCTGTCGGGGACCTGAACAAGCCCTGGAGGGCCGGATAGGCGAAAAGCCCCGCCAGTCCGGGGACTGGCGGGGCTTTTCATTCCTGAAATTCACCCACTGCCAGGACCGGAGCCCGGGCGGTGGGGAGTCGCCCACCGAACGCCTGGCCCCTGTGGTCCAGGTCGAAGGCGAGGCGCTGTTTCTGGACACCCTGGGTTTGCTCGCTTTTCCATCCGCTGATCTGCGGGGCGCGGTCACCAGCTTGCGCAGCGAAGCGCCGCGCATCTGGTCGGCCCTTGGCTACGCCCTGCACGGCTACTGAAAAACCATGCCCCCCAAACCTTCATCACCAAATGGGGCCCCGGCGGCCCGGCCTTTCAGCTCAACGAAGAGCAGGGCGCGCCAAGCCTCTTTATTGGTTTGTGCGAGCTGCCGGCCCTGCCCAAACCTGACGGCAAGGGGAAAACAGCGATGGATTCAGTAGCGACCCGGTAACCAGGGGGCGGCGTCGCTCAGCAGGTCGGCGCGGCCACCGGTGGCCGCGCCATGCCCTCCATGAACACCTCGAGTTCGTCGATCGGCAGCGGCTTGCAGAACAGGTAGCCCTGGAAGCAGTGGCAGCCGTGGCGGGCCAGGAAGTCGCGCTGGGCTTCGGTCTCCACCCCCTCGGCCATCACGCCCAGCCCCAGGCTTTGCGCCAGCCCGATGATGGTGCGGGCAATCGCCGCGTCGTTGGGGTCGGCCAGCACGTCCTTGATGAAGGCGCGGTCGATCTTGAGCTGGTCCAGCGGCAGGTGTTTCAGGTAAGACAGCGCCGAGTAGCCGATGCCGAAGTCGTCGATGGACAGCGTCACGCCGGCGTTTTGGAGGATGCCCATCTTGGCAATCGTCACGTCCATGTCGTTGGCCAGCAGGCTTTCGGTCAGCTCCAGCTTGAGCCGGTGCGCGCTGATGCCGGCATGGGCAATGGCCGCCATGACCTGCTCGACAAACTCGGGGTGGCGGAACTGGCGCACGCTGACGTTGACCGCGATGCTGAACTTTTCGGTGAGCGGACAGGCGGCCCAGCGCGCCAGCTGGGCGCAGGCGGTTTCCAGCACCCACTTGCCCAGCGGCATGATCAGCCCGCTTTCTTCGGCTTGGGGGATGAAGCTGTCCGGAAACACCAGGCCGCGCTGCGGGTGCCGCCAGCGCACCAGGGCTTCGGCACCCACCATGAACCCCTTCGGGCCCACCTGCGGCTGGTAGTGCAGCACGAACTCCTGGTTGCGCAGGCCCTGGCGCAGCTCGTAGGTCAGCGCCGCGTTGGCCGTCGCCACCGCCTGCATGCCAGGGTCAAAAAAGCAGACGGTGTTGCGGCCCGCGGCCTTGGCCTGGTACATCGCCAGGTCGGCCTGCTTGAGCAGGTCGCCCACGTTTTTTTCGTGCTGGGTGATCAGCGTGATGCCGATGCTGCAGGTGCCGTCATAGTCGTGGCCCGACAGGTCGCAGGGCTCGCTCAGGGTGACCAGAATTTTCCGTGCCACGACTTCCACCTTCTTGCGGGCCAGCGTCGGGTCGTCGCCCAGGTCTTCGAGCAGGACCACAAATTCATCGCCGCCCAGGCGGGCCACGGTGTCGCGCAGCCGCACGCAGCTGTTCAGGCGCGCCGCCACCTTTTGCAGCAGCAGGTCGCCGGTGGCGTGGCCGCGCGTGTCGTTGAGCACCTTGAAGTTGTCGAGGTCGATGAACATCAGCGCCCCGGTTCTATCGGGGTGGCCGGTACGGGCCAGTGCCAAGCGCAGGCTGTTCATCAGCAGCTGGCGGTTCGGCAGCTGGGTCAGCGTGTCGTAAAACGCCAGGTGCTCGATTTCTTCCTCGGCGGCCTTGCGCTCGGTGATGTCGCGCGCCACGGCCACCCAGTGCGTCAGGCCCCGGCTGAAATAGTCCACCGGCACGATGTCGAGCTCCAGCCAGAACTGCTCGCCGTTTTTCTTGTAGTTGATGAGTTCCGCGCGCACCGGCTGCGCCTGCTCCAGCGCCTGCCGGATGCGGTCCAGCTCGGCGCGCTGCGTGCGCTGCCCCTGCAGCATGCGCGGCGTCTGGCCCAGCACTTCGGCCGGGCTGTAGCCGGTTTGCCGCTCGAAGGCGTCGTTCACAAACACAATGCGCGGGCCGGGCGCGTCCACCGGGCCGGCTTCGGTGATCAGTACGATGTCGTTGAGGCGCGAGATGCTGGTTTGCAGCAGCAGCAACTGCTCCTGCGACTGGCGCCTGTCGCTGACATCGCGAATGTACACGGCCACCCCTTCTTGAAAAGGGTAGGCGCGCAGCTCCAGCCACCGGCCGGGAAGGGCACAGAAGACCTCGAACTCGCGGCTGGCGCCGCTGTCCAGTATTGCGAGGATTTCCTGGCGCACCCGGCTGGTGTCGGTGCCGTCCAGTGCGTTCCACAGCGTCTGGCCCAGCAGTGTCGTGCTTGTGCCGCGCAGCAGGCGTTCGCTCTCGCGGTTGACGTAGGTCAACCGGCCTTCGCGGTCCAGCGTGGCAAAAGCGTCGGTGATGCTCGCCAGCGTGGTTGCCAGCCGCATGGTCAGGCTCTGGCTTTCCTGCTCGGCGCGTTTTCGGGCCGTGAGGTCCTGCAGAACCCCGGACAATTGCACGATGGCGCCCGAGGCATCGCGCCAGGCCTCGCCCAGCGAGCGCATCCACAGCCGCCGGCCGTGCCCGGTCAAGACCTGCACCTCTTCGTCAAACGCCGTGCCGTCGGCAAGGCAGCGCTCCAGGGCTGCGGCCATACAGGCGCGCGATTCCGGCGCATAAACATCGAGCGCGTTGGCCCAGCTGGGCGCCAGTTCCGGCGTCATTTCCAGCAGGGCGGCCAGCTGTGCCGTCCAGGTCAGCTGGTGCGCCGGCAGCGCCAGCCGCCACGCACCCGCACCGGTGGCCCGCTCCAGCAGCGCAAGCGGGCCGGGCGGCGACGGGGCGGGGTTCGGCGCGGAGCCGGGTGGCGGGTTCTGGGGCAAGGGAGGAATGACCGGCATGGTGACCACGCTAACAGACGCAGCGGTGGCCCGCGCTTCGCAAAGCGCCCGTCAGGGTGTCGGACGCTGGCTTCGTTCCTGCTTCAGCGCGGTGTGCAGACGGTCCAGCGAGCCGACACAGTCGAGCACGACGGTCTGCACCAGGCTGGCCGACAGCGCGGTCGAATGGACGGGCACTTCGGGCACTTCGGGCAGTTCGCCGAGCTGCTCGCCCACAATGCGCCGCAGCGTGGTTTTCACCGCCTCAAACAGCACATCCCAGTCCTCGACCTCGATGGACAGGTGCGCGTCATACGGCGTATCGAGGGGGGGTGACCCAGGGTGGGTGGCTAGCCCGTTGTGGCGCGGCACCGGGGCCGCTGGCGCATCGTGCAGGGGTGCTGTGTCCACGCTGTGCGCACTGGCTGCCTGTCCTGGCGTGCGCGAAAGAAAAGAGGATGAGGTCATTGGGCGACCTCTTGAGGATGAGGTTGTAGCGTAGCGGCCATGGCAGCGTAGTTTGTGTACCGTTGCTGCCATTTGTAAACGATTTTTTTTCTATCGTCTGTGCGCTAGCGTACGGAGGGGCTGGCCGTGTGGTGGGCCGCGGCACGGCGGTCCGGGTCCCCAATGCTTTTCAGTGAGTTCCGTTGCTCCTGGGCTTGACGAAGAGCCCTTCGACAAGCTCAGGACAGGCTTCGACGGGCTCAGTCCGAACGGTAGGCGAACAGCACACTAGTCGAACAGCACACTACCCCAGCAGGTCGGCGTAGGTCCGGCGGTCGGCGGCGTAACAGCTGCAGGCCGCGGCTTCCAGTCCCTGGCGGTCCAGCACGGTGAGTTCGCCGCGGCGGTACTCGATCAGGCCGCCCTTTTGCAGGGCGCTGGCGGCGGTCGTGATGCCGACGCGGCGCATGCCCAGCATGTAGGCCAGAAACTCGTGGGTGACATGAAAGCTGTCGGAGTGGGCGCGGTCCTGGCTCATCAGAAGCCAGCGCGCCAGGCGCTGGCCGGTCAGGTGAAAACGCAGGCAACCGGCAGACGCGGCGTGCTGCGCCATCAGCACATACAGGTAGCGGTTCAGGCCGCGCTGCAGCGCCGGGCTGCGCGCCAGCTCGCGCTTGAAGGCGACCGTGCCGATGCGCCAGGCGCTACCGGCGCCCTGCACCAGTGCGCGCCACGGCGTCGTGGCGACACCCAGGGCCAGTTGCGCACCCAGCATGCCTTCGCGCCCTACCATGCCCACCTCCACGCCTGGACTGCCGTCCACCGGCGTGACCAGCGAGATAAAGCCCTGGGTGGGAAAGTACACGTGGCGGACCGGCTGGCCGGGCTCGCACAGGACTTCGGACAGCGCCAGTTCGACGGGCTCACAGACTGCCAGCAGGCGCTCGCGGTCCCGGCGCGGAAGAAGTTCAAGGAGGTGGTTTTCGACGGTGGACAAGCGGCTCTCCGGTGGGTTGCGGCCCCCGTCACGGGGGCAAGTACAAGGCCGCGCCACTGTCAGATGCAGTTCCAGTCGGTGCCCCAGTATGCGCCAGATAATCTATCGATCCGTGAATCAGGGTGAATGTAAGCAGACTGGGCAGTGGTCAGATCGCCAGCTTGTCCGGCAGCAGGCGGTCGTATTCCTTCTTGACCACGGCATAACATTCGCAGGTGCGGTTTTCCAGCCCGGGCCGGTCCAGCACCGTGATGCGGCCGCGCGAATAACGGATCAGGCCGAGGTTTTGCAGCTTGGTCGCGCCTTCGGTCACGCCTTCGCGGCGCACACCGAGCATGTTGGCAATCAGCTCCTGCGTCATCACCAGCTCGTTGCCCTGCAGCCGGTCCAGGCTCAGCAGCAGCCAGCGGCACAGTTGCTGGTCCAGCGAGTGGTGGCGGTTGCAGACGGCGGTTTGCGCCATCTGCGTGATCAGCGCCTGGGTGTAGCGCAGCAGCAGGTGCAGCACCGGTGCCCGCTTGAACTCTTCCTTGATGACGTGTGCCGGGAGCCGGAAGCCCTGGCCGGCGCTTTGCACCACGCCCCGGCTGGGCGTTGATTCGCCGCCCATGAACAGCGAGATGCCCACCACGCCTTCGTGGCCGACCACGGCGATTTCGGCCGAGGCGCCGTTTTCCATCACGTACAGCAGCGAGACGATGGCCGTGGTGGGAAAGTACACATGGCTCAGGGTGCTGCCCGATTCATACACCACCTGGCCCAGCGGCATGTCGACCCATTCGAGTTGCGGCAACCAGCGCTGGAACTCGGCGTCTGGCAAGGCGGCGAGCAACTCGTTTTTTAGGGGATCGTGGGAAACGGCCATCAACAAAGCTCCGAAGCGGTAACTGGCTTCGAAGGGGGCCTCTGACAGAGGTATCGTGCCAGATTGCCATATTAGGCCGTTCCGGGCACTTTGTATGTACGCTATCGAACAAACCGACAAACGGCCGGCCAGGCCAAGCGAACGCCGGCTTTGTCAGGTGGGTGTGGCCTGATCGTGCTGCGCGACGGCTTCACGCTGCGCCTCCTGCACACCCTCCGTGAGGATGTTGGCCGTTTGTTCGGCGCAGTAAGCAAACAGCGCGTCAAGCTCGGTGGTCTTGTCAAACACTGCGTCGGCGCCGAGTTCGGCCGCACGCCGGCGGATTTCAGGCGTGGCGTAGTTGGTCAGCACCACCACCTTCTGGTAGGGCTCGCGGTGGCGGCAGCCGGCCAGCACACCCAGCCCGCTGCCTTCCTTGAGGAAAAGGTCCACGATGGCCAGGTGCCAGGTGCCGTCATGCAGCGTCAGCCAGCGGCTGGCCTCGGCCTGGGTGACGGCGTGCGCCACGACCTTGACATCGGCGATCTCCTCCAGGGTGTCGATCAGGTTGTCCCGAATGATCTGGTTGTCTTCGGCGAGGTAGGTGATGAGTGCCATGGCTGTTGTCCGGTGAGGAGTTGGACCGCTTGCCGGGCGGTGAATGAAGCGGCTTCTTCCATGAGGCGCCGCGAAGTTGAAATAAATGCCGTCCGCCGGCGCGCGGGGTTGTAGGACGGCGCAGTCAGCGTGCGCTGGCTGCTTCGTTGCGCGCTGCCGTCGGTGAAAGCGGGCGGTGTTTGGGCGGCGACTTCGTGCGCCAGCGCACACAAGGACCGGCGCAACGTCCTACAGGCAGGGGCGGTATTTCCTCAGGAGCCCGGCTCTTCGTGCTTTCTATATTGGTGAGAACTTAAGTTAACCCGCTCCAGATGACCAAACAAACGGGACGCCAATACCTATGCACAACGAATTCGATCAGCTCAAGAACTTCCCCGACATCAGCACGCTGCGACCGGCCCTCCATTCGCTGTGCTCGCGGTTTGGCTCTGTCGCCCGGCTGGACATCCTGGCGGCCAGCCAGGCGGGCAAGCGGCAGGCCCTGTGTTTTTTGCGCATGGGCTCGGCCGCCCAGGAGCAGCAACTCATGCGTGAGCTCGGGGTGGGGCGTTTCGGCGGCGACCTGGTCGTGATTGTTGACTTGTTGACCCCTGCCGCCATGACAGGCCACGGCGCGAACACGCAACTGACGTGACCTTTGACGGTGAACTGCTCGCTCACCCCGACCTCCTTCTTCGGCCCTTGTTCCTGCCTCCATACAGGCGTGTGCAGGCTTGTCGCCGTTTCTTCCCCTTTTCAGGAAAGCATCCATGCAAAACATTCTCATCGTCTCGGGCACGCGCCCTGAAATCATCAAGCTGGCGCCCGTCTACCACGCACTGCGTGCGACGGACTGGGCGCGTGTGCAGTGGCTGCACACGGGCCAGCATGGCGACATGGCGAGCCAGATCTTCGAATGTTTCGACGTGACGCCCGATATCACCCTGGAGCGTGGCGGCAGCAGCCTGCTCGATTTCAGCATGGGCTGCCGGCAGCAGCTCGACGCGGTGGTGACCGGCCAGGACTGGTCGCTCGTCATCGTGCAGGGCGACACCGAAAGCGCTTTCCAGGGGGCGCTCGCCGCCTTCTACAACCGCATACCGCTGGCGCATGTGGAGGCCGGGCTGCGCACCTACAACCTGGCCCGGCCGTTTCCCGAAGAGGGCTTGCGGCAGATGATCAGCCGCCTGACGCGGTTTCACTTTGCACCCACACAGCGCGCCATGGTGGCCCTGCAGACCGAGGGCATTGCCGATGAGTTCATTCACCTCACGGGCAACACCGTGATTGATGCGCAGCAATGGACCTGCGCCCACCGCGGTGTCAAGCGCACCAGCGCGGGCCGCGGCCACCTGCTGGTGACCGTGCACCGGCGTGAAAACTGGGGCAACGACGTGGAAGAAATCTGCCACGCCATTGCGGACATCGCCCGCCAGCAGCCTGATCTGCAGGTGCTGTTTCCAGTCCATCTCAATCCCGTGATCCAGGGCCCTGTCAACGCCCTGCTGGGCGACATCGCCAACGTGACCTTGACCCCGCCGCTCGACTACACCGGCATGCAACAGGCGTTGGCCGATGCGTGGATGGTGCTGACCGATTCCGGCGGCCTGCAGGAAGAAGCCCCTACCTTTGGCGTGCCCGTGCTGGTGTTGCGCGATGAAACCGAGCGGCCCGAAGCGATTGAAGCGGGTTGCGCCCTGCTGATTGGCGCAACACGCGGCGCCATCGTCTCGGAAGTCACCCGGCTTTCGCAGGATATCCGGGCCTACACGCGGATGGCACAGGCGGGCAATCCGTTTGGCGACGGCACGGCCTCCGCGCAGATCGTGGCTGTGCTCGAGCGCAGTCTGGTGGATGCGCCGGTGGCCATTCCCGCATTGGCCTGATCGCTCGCCTGACTGGAGCCATGCCCATGCTGCCTTCCTCTTGCGGCCTATCCGCCGAACCCCCTGTTCACGTCACCCAGCGGCCGGGCCGGCCCCGTGTTGCGTTTGCCCTCGTGGCCACTGCCTTCATGAGCGCAGGGCCGGCCCTGGCGCAAGCCCAGGTGACCGGTGCACTGATTCCCTCGTTCAAGGACTACCCGGTCGCCGCCGTCATGGCTTCGCTGCTTTTCCTGATCGTGGTGGCCATGATGATTTATGGCGTGCGCCACTTCATGTTCACGATGAACCGGCTGACCGGCGTGCAGCGCCACCCCTACATCGACATTGCCGTGGCGCGCTGGCCCATGATCACCGTCTTCATTGCTGCGCACAACGAGGAAAAGGTGATCGCCGGCTGCATCGAGGCGCTTCTCAATACCGACTATCCGGCGGACCGGCTCAAGATCATTCCCGTCAATGACCGGTCGAAGGACGGCACGGGCGAGATCATCGACAGCTATGTGGCGCGTTTCCCCTCGCGCATTTCACCGTTTCACCGCAGCACCGGCAAGGCCGGCAAGTCGGCGGCTCTGAAGGACGCCCTGCACTTTGCCGAAGGCGACATTGCCATTATTTTTGACGCCGACTACGTGCCCGGCCGCGGCCTCCTCAAGCAGCTGGTGGCGCCGTTTTTCGACCCGGAAATCGGCGCTGTAATGGGACGTGTGGTGCCCGTCAACAGCGGCGCCAACCTGCTGACCCGCATGCTGGACCTGGAGCGCTCGGGCGGCTACCAGGTGGACCAGCAGGCGCGCATGAACCTGAACCTGCTGCCGCAGTACGGCGGCACGGTCGGTGGCGTGCGCCTGTCGGCGGTCGAGGCAGTGGGCGGCTGGCACGACGACACGCTGGCCGAAGACACCGACATCACGTTCCGGCTCATGCTCAATGGCTGGAAGACGGTGTACACCAACCGCTCGGAATGTTACGAAGAAGTGCCCGAAGAGTGGAGCGTGCGCATCAAGCAGGTGACGCGCTGGGCCAAGGGCCACAACCAGGTGATGACGCGGTATTGGTGGAAGTTTGCCACCAGCGCCTACCTGACACCCGGCCAGCGCATCGACGGCCTGCTGCTGCTGTTTGTGTTTGTCATCCCGCTGGTCATGCTGGCCGGCTGGGGCCTGGCGCTGGGATTGTATTTTCTCAATGCGGGTTCCTTGCTGTCGTCACTGATTCCCATTTTCGCGCTGATGATTTATGGAACGCTGGGCAACTTCGCCGCATTTTTTGAAATTGTGGTGGCGGTGCTGATTGACGGCAACCGGCGGAGGCTGAGGCTGCTGCCTTTCAACATGCTGGGTTTCCTGGTCAGCCTGTTCGCCATTTCGGGCGCCGTCTGGAGCCTGCTACTCGACAGAATTTTCAAACGCGAGATGGTCTGGGACAAAACCATCCGCTACCGCACCAAGGCTGCTGAATAATGACTGAAAACTACACCACTTATGCCACATTCGTGCTGATTTGCCTGCTGCTGCTGACGCTGCCGTTTGTACCGGCGTTTCGGGAATGGCTGCGGCCCACGGACTTTGCCGCCCTGCCGATTTCGGCCAACTACACCACCGACATTGACCACTTTGCCCGGCGCCTGCACGCTGATGTATCGGCCAGGCTCGGGCTGGGCGAGCCCACCGGGTTCGAGGATTTCGAGTTTGTCGGCGATCCGGCGGCGGCGGCAGGCACGGACCTGGACTGGCGCAAGGCGGACAAGCGGCTGATCGCCCGCAGCAGCATTGCCAGCCCTTCCCCTGTGCGCAGTGCGCAGCCGGTTTACGTGCAGGGAAGCCTGCGGGGCGGCGCCGAATCGGCCTTTCCGGCGCTGTATGCCACCGGTGACATCGCCCTCGGTGAACACAGCACCGTCGATGACTGGGCCCATGCCGACGGCGTGCTGCGCATGGGGCCGCGCAGTGTGGCCCTCAGGCGTGTGTCCGCGGGCAGCGCCATCGAGCTCGGCAACGAGACCTGGTTTGAGCGTCTGCATGCGCCTGCCCTGCGATTTGGCACGCGCGTCAGCGATGTGCTGCCGCCCGTCGGTGCCGAGCAGACGCCGGCCAGTTATGCCGATCTGCCAGGCGCGGTTCAGCAAACGCCCCTGCTTTACCTGATCCGCGGTGATTGCGCGCTGCCGCCGGCCAGTATTTACCGCGGATCGCTGGTCGTGACGGGCTTTCTGACCATTGGGGCGGCGACCACCATCATCGGCGACATCAAGGCGCGCGAAGGGGTGAGCATTGGCCACCGCGCCAGTGTGCAGGGCGCCGTGACCTGCGAAAAGCGCGTGTACGTTTACAAGGATGCCCGGGCCTGGGGGCCGGTGGTGTCCGAGAGCGACATCCTGATCGGGGCCAACGCGCTGGTGGGCCTGCCTGACGCGCCCACCACCGTCACTGCCCGCAACATCATCGTGGAAGACGGCGTGGTCGTGCACGGCACTGTGTGGGCGCGCGAGATCGACATGGTGAAACAGGCATGAGGCTCAAACAAATGTTGACGGTCTGTGCGATGGGCGCGTTGCTGCTGACCCAGGCGGGATGTGCCGGTGCGGCGCCGCGTCTGGAGCTGGGCGGCTACACGGACGACAGCGGCGCCATCACCGTGCTGCATGGCGGTGATTCGGCGGACCCCTATTTCGCGATGCAGGCCTTGTTGCTGGCGCACGAAAACGGCATGGATATATCGGCACCGGCTGAAAAGTTCGCCAACTGGCTGGTGCCGCGGCAAAAGCCGGACGGCACGTTTGACCGGTTCTGCCGGGGCGCCGACAAAAAATGGGTGTCCTGCAAGACGGCCGATGCCGACGACTCCTTGCTGGCGATCTGGATGAAGCTGCTGGAAACCATGCCGGCCAAGCTGGCCGGCAACCCGGTCTGGAGCAAGAGCCACCAGGCCAGCAAGGTGGCGCTGGAGAACCTGTACCAGCCGTCGCGCGGCATCTACATGGTTTCGCCGGTGGTGCTGCACGGCCTGTTCATGGACAACCTGGAAGTCTGGTCGCTCAAGGTGCACCTGAAGCAGCCCCAGCAACGGGCCGCGTCCGACAAGCTGGCACGCGCCATTCATGACACTTTCTGGGACCCGGTCAACAAGCGGTTTCTGGTGTCCACCCAGCTGGAGCAGCGCTCCCAGAAGCCGGCGTTTTACCCCGACCATGTGGCACAGATCTTTCCGCTGCTGTTCGATTTTCCGCTGGTGCCGGGCAACGCGCGCCAGTACTACCGCGACTGGATGGCGGTGCACCGCGGGGAGTGGCTGATCCAGGGCGAAGCCGACTACCCGTGGGGGCTGCTTGCCGTGCTCGCCATGCGCCAGAACGACAAGGCAACCGCCGCTTGCTGGCTGCGCCAGTCAACGCCGCTGCGCCACTCATCGCGCTGGGCGGTGAGCGACGAAGCGTCCTACCAGATCCTGGTGAGCCGGGGCGTGACGGCTGCGGCCAGGGATGCGAACTGCAAATGACCGGGGCACGCGGCGGTGTGCCGCCCGGGCCGGCGAGTGTGGTGCCAGATTACTTTATTGGAGTGAGTTTTGATGTTTAAACCTTTTTTTCTTGCGCTGCCAGTGTTGCTGGCCGCTGCACTGCCAGCAACGGCTCAAACCGTCGCACCCACGGAAGCCCCTGCGCCGGTCGACAACGTGGCGGCGCCGGCTGTTCCGGGAGGCAACGACCCCATGCGCAGCCTGGAGCTCAGCACGGGTGTGCAAAACCTCAGCAATGGCTTCAGCAATTGGCGTGACGTGACCCTCAAGGGTACTTATGGTGTGTCCAACCATGTCCTGCAGGGGGAGGTGTCGGCGCACAATCGTTTCAACAAGGACGGCGCGTTTCTGAGCCTCAGCGACACCTACACCTTCAATGAAGACTGGTTTGGCTCGGTGGCGTTGGGGGTGGGCGACGGTGCTTTCTATCTGCCGCGTTACCGTGTGGACGGAACGATTTCCCGGAAATTTCTGCCCGGTCGCAATCTGGTGGGGACGGTGGGAGCAGGGTATTACAACGCACCCGATGGCCACACCGACCGCAGCCTGTCGCTGGGTGCAGCCTACTATTTCGAGGCGCCGTGGATCGTGGAAGGTGGCGTGCGGCTGAACCGCAGCAACCCGGGCTCGGTGGATACGCAGCAGCAATTTGTGGCGCTGACCTGGGGACGCAACAAGCAGGACCTGGTGACCGCGCGCTACGGGTGGGGCAGCGAAGGGTATCTCGCCGTTGCCGCCGACCGGCAACTGGTCAACTTTGACAGCCGCGAGGCCAGCCTGACTTGGCGCCACTGGTTCAATGCGCGCACCGGCGTGCTGGTTGGCGCCAACCGCTACAGCAATCCGCTGTACCGCCGCAGTGGCGTGAATGTCGGCGTTTTCCACGAATTTTGATCACGCCCCATGAGCTCCAGAACCAAATCCCTGTCCGAACCTGCACGTGAGCAGGAGCGTCTTTTCAACGCCTCCTTTTCTGCTGCCCGGGAAGCCCGCGCCCGGCGGGTTCTGGTGCGCCCGCACCGCTCCATCACGCCGCTGAAAGTGACACCCTGGCTGCTGGCCCAGGCGGTCGTCCTGCCGCTGATCCTGTGCGCGCTGGTGTATTTCGGAAAACCGCTGCTGTTTGGTTTCTGGCGCGATTGCATCCTGTTCTGGTCCGCGGGGCTGGACATGCCTTTCACACTGACCAACCAGCTCAACGACGCCGGGCAATACGCGATGCTGCTGTCGGGCGGGCCGGACGACAGGCCGTTGCCGAGCCGCACCATCCTGCTCGTGACTGCGGTGGTGACGCTGCTGGGGCTGGCCTTGTCAGTACGCATGAAAAACGCGCAGTTGCCGCTCAAGTACCCGCTGCGCATCGTCGGCGTCATACAGCTTGTCACGCTGGTCTATTTCTGGCTCTCGCCGGACGCTTTTCCCTACAGCGTTGCACGCCACAGCGAAGAACTCATGACCATCGGTTATGTGGTCATGCTGGCCACACCGGTGATGTTGGCGATGGGGTATTACATACTGAACCAGAGCCTGTCGATCAAGCTGTTCCACACCGCGCTGATCCTGGGTTTCTTTGCCCTCATGATTCCCCACCAGGTGCTGGCGCAGGCTTTCATCATGCAGCACCTGTCGGTGCTGTTCATGCCGGTGCTGTACATCTGCATGGGCGCCGTCTTTGATGCACTGGTGTTTGTCGCCCTGTACTCCTGGGCGGTCAGCAGCGCACCGCGGGACGCCACGGTCTGACCTGTGCCTGAACGGCGGGTCGGGGCGGTTCAGTACCGGACGCTGCAGACCTCCAGCGCATGGAGTCCGCGGTCGGTGATGAGGTAGCCGCCTTCGCCGTCATCTTCCAGGAATCCGTGTTTGTTCAGGGAAGCGACGGTTTTCAGGCCGTGGGCGCGGGTTTTGTGGGGTTGCGGCTGCTTGCGCTCGGTGGGCGGCAGACCGACGATCCTGAAGCCGTAGCGGGCATCTTCCAGGCACTCGTACTGTTTGTAGGTCAGTATTTTCACCGGCAGGGCGCCGGTGGTGGTGCCGCTCCACTCAAATTCGGGCGGCGCGTAGCTGACCCGGTAGGTGCTGTCGTCCAGCGGCCTGCGGTGTGGCTCCGCCTGCCCCGCGGCTGCCGGCGAAGCTGCGGCCCTGCGTTTCATGACGCGGTACACCCCCCAGCCGAGCAGCCCCAGCACGATCACCGCCATGAGCAAGACAGCAAACTCCACGACCCCCCCCTTATTTGGCAACTGGTGTAATTATCCGTACAAAGCGCGCTCCGGTCTGGCGTGCTCAGCGCTCCTGGATCTCCAGCTCGAAGTGGGCATCGCCCATGTAGCGTTCGGCGCCAAAAGCCGCTTGCGTGGCCGCCAGCTCGGCCGCTTCCCACTGCTCGGCCAGCAACTGTTCCGCCGGCGCCAGATCCCAAGGGCGGGTCTGCTCCCCGTGGACCTGCAGCAGCCGGAGGTAGGCGCGGTAGACGGGCGCCACCAGACTGGCATCGCCCAAAGAGGCCTCAAGCGCGGTCCGAAACCGCTGCGCTGCGCCGGCGCGTGCGGCGTCCGAGACATCCTCGCTGTGAAAAATCCTGACCGTGTAATGCATGGCGCAAGTCTACAAGCTCGCACCCGGCGCCGGCGCGCACGGGCGCAGCGCACCCGGTCATTTCGTTACTCATCTTGCATTAGCAGTGGAGACTTTTCAAAACGCGCTCCGTACCATCGGTTCTTTTTCAAGGAAATCCAGATGGCACTGCAATCACCGTTCTTTGGCAAGCGCGACAACGAACCTTCCAGCCTGCGTCATGGCAGCCCCAACCCCAATCCTTACGCGAACACGCCTGCGGCAACGAATGTGTCGAACAGCGCGCCCGCTGCCGCTGCGGCCGCCGCCAGCGCGCCGTCTGCCGCCCCGCGCGAGGGCGGCGGCAGCAAGCTGACGGTGGGTCCCAACATCAAGCTCAAGGGCGTCGAGATCACCGACTGCGACACCCTGGTGGTGGAAGGGCTGGTGGAAGCCACGATGGACTCGCGCGTGATGCAGATCTCCGAGCATGGCGAGTTCAAGGGCTCGGCCGAGATCGACATTGCCGAGATCCACGGCGCGTTTGACGGCAACCTGACGGTGCGCCAGAAGCTGGTGATTTATGCGACCGGCAAGGTCACCGGCAAGATCCGTTATGGCAAGCTGGTGATTGAAGAGGGTGGCCAACTCGCTGGCGAGATCCTGTTCGGCGCCGTGGGCAATTCGAAACCCGCACTGGCTGGAAAGCCGGGCCTGCAAGTCGCCTGAGTTTTACAGACGCGCACGCTGTCGCCGAGTTGACGACAGCGGCGCGCCGGGCGGGCGCAAAATGCGCCGATGTCCGCGGTGCACTCCCCCCTCCAGGCCCAGGTTGTTCAATGGCAGGTTGAGCCCGGCGCTGCCGTGCGCGCCGGTGACCTGCTGGTGATTCTCGAGGCCATGAAGATGGAGCACGAGGTGCGTGCGGCCATCGGCGGCCGCCTCGGCGAAGTGTTTTTTGCCGCGGGTGAACTGGTGGAGTCGGGCGCGCTGCTCGCGCGCATCGAGCCGCTGGGGGCGACGGTGGCCCAGCCTGCTGCCACTGCACCCACCGAAGCATCCTCCCCCGCGCCCGGCAGCTTGCGCGCCGACCTGCAGCGTACGCTGGATCGCCATGCGCCCACGCAGGACGCCAGCCGTCCCGAAGCGGTGGCCCGGCGCCACGCCTTGGGCCTGCGCACCGCGCGCGAGAACATCGCCGACCTGTGCGACGCAGGCTCCTTCATGGAGTACGGCGCGCTGGCTGTCGCGGCGCAGCGCAGCCGCCGCAGCGAAGAAGACCTGGTCAGGAACACCCCGGCCGACGGCATGGTCACCGGCATCGGCAGCATCAACGGCGCCCAGTTCGGCCCGCAAGCGAGCCGGGCCGTGGTGATGGCCTACGACGCCACCGTGCTGGCCGGCACACAGGGCATGCGCAACCACCAGAAAACCGACCGCATGCTGGGCATCGCGTTGCAGAACAAGCTGCCGGTGCTGCTGTTTGCCGAAGGCGGTGGCGGCCGGCCCGGGGACACCGACATGCCCATCGTCGCCGGCCTGCATGTCGGCACCTTTGCAAGTTTTGCCCGCCTCAATGGCCGGGTGCCGGTGATCGGCGTGGTGGCGGGCCGCTGTTTTGCCGGCAATGCGGCGCTGCTGGGCTGCTGCGACGTGATCATTGCCGCCCGGGGCAGCAACATCGGCATGGGCGGCCCGGCGATGGTGGAGGGCGGCGGCCTCGGCCTGTTCAAACCCGAACAGATCGGGCCGGCCGGCGTGCAGCACGGCAACGGCGTGATCGACGTGCTGGTGGACGACGAAGCCCAGGCGGTGGCGGCGGCGCAGCACTATCTGTCCTTTTTCCAGGGCGCCATTCAGGCGTTCAGCGCGCCGGATGTCCTGGCCCTGCGCCAGGTGGTGCCCGAGAACCGCTTGCGCGTTTATGACACGCGCGTCGCGATCGACGGCATCGCCGATGCCGGCAGCGTGCTGGCGCTGCGCACCGGCTTTGGGCAAGGCATTCACACCGCGCTGGCGCGTATCGAGGGGCGGCCCGTGGGCATCCTGGCCAACAACCCGCAACACCTGGGCGGCGCCATCGACGCCGATGCGGCCGACAAGGCCGCGCGTTTCATGCAGCTGTGCAACGCGCACGGCCTGCCGCTGGTCAGCCTGGTGGATACCCCGGGCTTCATGGTCGGCCCGGAGACCGAAGCGCAGGCGCAGGTGCGCCACGTGAGTCGCCTGTTCATTGCCGCCGCACATCTGCGCGTGCCGTTTTTCAGCGTGGTGCTGCGCAAGGGTTACGGCCTGGGCGCCATGGCCATGACGGCCGGCAGTTTTCATGCGCCAGCCTTCAACGTGGCCTGGCCCACTGGCGAGTTCGGGGCCATGGGGCTGGAAGGGGCGGTGAAACTGGGCTACCGCAAGGAGCTGGAGGCGCAGCCCGCAGGTCCGCCGCGCGAAGCCTTGTACGAGACCCTGGTGGCACAGCAGTATGACAACGGCAGTGCGCTCAACATGGCGGCAACGCTGGAAATCGACGCGGTGATCGACCCGGCGCAAACGCGCGACTGGCTGGTGCGCGGCCTGCAGTCGGCGCCCATCCGGCCCGCGAATGGTGCACTGGCCATCGATACCTGGTGAACGCCTAAAAAATGCGGAACAGCAGGGGCAGCAGCAAGGAAGCCAGCACCACCTGCAGCCCCAGCGCCAGGCCGGCGTAGGCGCCAGCATCGGCGTTGACCTGCAGCGCGCGGGCGGCGCCTATGCCATGCGAGGCGGTGCCGAGCGCAAAGCCGCGCGCCGTCCAGCCGGCCGCATCCAGCGGAATCCCGAAGGCGTCAAACAGGTATTTGCCGCCCAGCGCACCGACCAGCCCGGTGATGACCGCAAACACCGCCGCCAGCGCCGGGATGCCGCCTATCTTTTCGGCAATGCCCATGGCCACCGGCGCGGTCACCGACTTGGGCGCCAGCGACAGCACCACCTCCAGGGGCAAACCGACGGCCCAGCCCAGCGCCAGCGCCGAGCCGCTGGCGGCAACGCCACCGGCCAGCGCGGCCAGCAGCAGGCGGCCCCAGCGCAGCCGCAACTCGGCGCGGCGCTGCCACAGCGGCCAGGCCAGCGCCACCACGGCCGGACCCAGCAGGAAGTGGATGAACTGCGCGCCGGCGAAATAGGTCGGGTAGGACACGCCGGTAGCCAGCAGCACCGCGGCAATCACCAGCACGGTCCAGAGCACCGGGTTGGCCCAGGGCGCCTGCTGCAGGCGCGCGTAGATGGCCTGGGCCACGACGTACACCACCAGCGTGGCCGTCAGGCCGAACAGCGGCGTGGCGGAAAGGTAGACCCAGAGCTCAACGAACTTAGGCATGTTTTCGCCACAGGACATGCAGGGTCAGCACCGTGACGGCCAGCCCGATCAGCGTCGACAGAACAATCACCAGCAACATGCGGCCGCCGTACTGGCTCACCAGGCTCAGATGGGTCATGACACCGACACCCACCGGCACAAACAGCAGCGACAGGTGCGCCAGCAGAAAGTCGGCGCAGGCCGCCACCGGCTCGCGCACCAGGGGCCAGCGCAGCGCGACCAGCAGCAGCATCATGCCGATGACCGGGCCGGGAAAGGGCAGGGACAGGCCGCGCGAGAGCAGTTCGCCGATGGACTGCAGCAGCAGCAGCCAGGCCAGGCCGCGCAAGCCCAGCACGACTAAAACCTCGGGAGGTCAGGGTGCGACATCTTGCCGCCGCGCACCAGCATTTTTCCGTACTCGGCGCAGCGCTGCAGCGTCGGGATCACCTTGCCCGGGTTGAGCAGGCCCAACGGGTCAAACGCGCGCTTGACGCCGAACATCTGCTCGTTTTCCGCGGCCGAGAACTGCACACACATGGAGTTGAGTTTTTCCACGCCCACGCCGTGTTCGCCGGTCACCGTGCCGCCCATGGCCACACTGGTTTCCAGGATGTCGGCGCCGAACAGCTCGCAGCGGTGCAACTGGTCGGCGTCGTTGGCGTCGAACAAAATCAGCGGGTGCAGGTTGCCGTCGCCGGCGTGGAACACATTGGCACAGCGCAGACCGTACTTGATCTCCATCTGCTGGATGGCCAGCAGGATGTCGGCCAGGCGCTTGCGCGGAATCGTCGAGTCCATGCACATGTAGTCGGGGCTGATGCGGCCGCTGGCCGGAAAGGCGTTCTTGCGCCCGCTCCAGAAGCGCAGGCGCTCGGCCTCGTTCTGGCTGACCGCAATCGCCGTGGCGCCGTGGTTGCGCAACACGGCGCTCATGCGGCCGATTTCTTCTTCGACCTCTTCCGGCGTGCCGTCGCTCTCGCACAGCAAAATCGCCTCGGCCGTCAGGTCGTAACCGGCGTGCACGAAGTCCTCGACCGCCGCGGTCATGGGTTTGTCCATCATCTCCAGCCCGGCCGGAATGATGCCGGCGGCGATCACCGCCGCCACCGCGTCACCGGCCTTGCGCAGGTCGTCGAAGCTGGCCATGATGCAGCGCGCCAGCACCGGCTTGGGCACCAGCTTGACGGTGACCTCGGTGGTGACGGCCAGCATGCCTTCGCTGCCGATGACCACCGACAGCAGGTCGTAGCCGGCGCAGTCCAGCGCGTCGCTGCCGAACTCCACCGCCTCGCCTTCAATCGTGAAGCCCCTGACCTTGAGCACGTTGTGCAGGGTCAGGCCGTACTTGAGGCAATGCACACCGCCCGAGTTTTCAGCCACGTTGCCGCCTATGGTGCAGGCGATCTGGCTGGACGGGTCGGGCGCGTAATACAGGCCCAGCGGGGCGGCGGCTTCGCTGATGGCGAGGTTGCGCACACCGCCCTGGACCACCGCGGTGCGGCTGGCCGCGTCCATCTTCAAAATCCTGTTGAACTTGGCCAGCGACAGGGTCACGCCCAGCTTGTGCGGCATGGCGCCGCCGGACAGGCCGGTGCCGGCGCCGCGTGCCACCACGGGTACTTCCAGCGCATGGCAGGTTTTCAGCACGGCTTGCACCTGGTCATACGTTTCGGGCAGGGCGACCACCAGCGGCCGCTCGCGGTAGGCGGTCAGGCCGTCGCATTCATAAGGCGTGGTGTCTTCGCTGTTCCAGAGCAGCGCATGGGCCGGAAGCACAGCTTGCAGAGCCGCGACGACCTGGGCCTGGCGTTCGGAGCGTTTCAGCAGCTGCTGCTGCCGGGGGTCAAGAGGAGCATTCATGGGCGGCCTTCAGGAGGAAACACGGCTTGGCGCCGGGATGAAAGCACTTTAATGCAAAGCGCGCGCGGGCGGCGTGAAGAAAATGGCGGTTTTTTGTGAAAACCGAAATGCTATCAATTTCTTAGCTACTTGCGTCCGCCTTTCAAAGGCTGGAGCCATAAAATGCATCAAGAAGCTGGCGGGGCGGCTACGCGACCGATTTTTTCAGCCAGTCGGCAAAGGCGGCACACTCCCAGCGGTCCATCATGCCGGTGCGCCAGCACAGGTAGTGGGCGTGCGGGCTGGGCACATTGCGCTCGTACAAACGCACCAGGGAGCCGTGTTCCAGCCACGGTGCGCCCAGCTTGAGGCGCACCAGTGCCACCCCCATGCCGGCGGCGGCGGCGTCGCACATCAGGCCGATGTCGTTGAACTGCGAGCCATCGACCGGCTCGGCCCAGTCCAGGCTGTGGGCCGCAAACCAGGTGCGCCAGGGCTCCAGCGGCGAGCGCAGCAGCGCTTCCCCGTCCAGATCCTCGGGAACTTCAAAAGGCCCATGCTCCCGCACATAGGCCGGCGAGGCCAGCGGCGTGACTTCGTCCTTCATCAGGCAGACGTGTTCGACGTCGGCATAACGGCCGGTGCCGAAACGCACGATCAGGTCGGCGTCCTCGGCCACCACGTCGAGAAGGGGGATGGACACCTGCAGCGTCAGGTCGATCTCGGGGTAGGCGTCGGTGAACTGGCGCAGGCGCGGGATCAGGATGGAGCGGGCAAAGGTGGGTGTGACCGCCAGGCGCAGCTTGCGCTTGCCGGGGCTGCCGCTCTGGCCGGCCGTGCCGGGGAATTTCTGCAGCGTCGCCAGGCCTTCGCGCACATGGGCCAGGTATTCGCTGCCTTCGGTGGTCAGCGAAAAATCTGCCCGGCCGAACAGCTTGGTGCCGATGATCTGTTCGAGCTGCTTGACGCGGTGGCTCACCGCGCTGGGCGTCACATTCAGCTCTTCCGCCGTTTGTGTGACGCTGCGCAGCCGCGCCAGCGCCTCAAAGGTCAGCAGGCACTGGATGGGTGGGATGCGGGCAGCAGCAGCCATGTGTCAACGGACGCTGGACACCAGGAGTGACGATGGAGTCGACTCTTTGCAAGCAGGGGCCGCGGGACCGGCTTTGCCGGACCGCAGGCGCAGCGGCCCCCTCGGGGGGCAGGGCGCTACACGCAGTGAGCAACCGTGGGGGCTCATATCTACTTGAAGATCACGGTTTTGTGGCCGTTCAGCAGCACCCGATGTTCGCTGTGCCAGAGCACGGCGCGCGCCAGCACCTGGCTTTCGGTGTCCCGGCCCATGGCGGTCAGGGCTTCCACGGTCTTGCTGTGGTCGGCCCGGGCCACGTCCTGCTCGATGATCGGGCCTTCGTCGAGGTCGGCCGTCACGTAGTGCGCGGTGGCGCCTATCAGTTTCACGCCGCGGGCGTGGGCCTGGTAGTAGGGCTTGGCGCCCTTGAAGCTGGGCAGAAAGGAGTGGTGGATGTTGATGGCCCGGCCGGCCAGCTTTTTGCACAAGTCGTTGCTCAGGATCTGCATGTAACGCGCCAGCACCACCAGTTCGGCGCCTTCGGCCTCGATGATGTCGTACTGCTTCTTTTCGGCCTTGTCCTTGGTCGCGGCCGTGACCGGAATGTGATGGAAGGGCACGTTGTAGCTGGCCGCCAGCTGGTAAAAATCGCGGTGGTTGGAGACGATGGCGCGAATGTCCAGCGGCAGCAGCCCCGACTTCCAGCGAAACAGCAGGTCGTTCAGGCAATGCCCTTCCTTGCTGACCATGAGCACCGTGCGCATGGGCTCGGCGGTCTGGTGCAGGCCCCAGCGCATGTCGAACAGCACACCCAGCACGCCGACCTGTTCCTTCAGCGCTTCATAGGAGAGCTGGTCACAGGCAAAACTGACACGCATGAAAAACAGGCCGGTGGCGTCGGCCGCCGGGTCGTCGCGCTTGTCGTCGCTGAACTGCGCCGCTTCGAGGATGTTGCCGCCGCGTTCGAACAAAAAACCGGAAACCGCATGAACAATGCCCGGGCGGTCGGGGCAGGACAGGGTGAGGATATAAGTAGGACTCATGGGGGCTGAATTGTCGCAGGTGGCCGGCCGCCGGGTGCTTGCCGGAAAGCACATTGTCGCCGGGAGTGCCAGAATGCATGACCTACCGCCAAAACCCGGCTGCCCCTTTTTTTAGCAGGAGATTTCGCCATGGCCTATCAAGACTTCAACATGGACCACCAGTGGTTGCCCTTCACACCGAACCGCAGCTTCAAGAAGGACCCGCGGGTTTTTGTGAAAGCCGACGGCATGTTTTTCACGACGCACGACGGCAAGCAGGTGCTCGACGGCATTTCCAGCCTGTGGTGCGTGGGCGCCGGCCACAACCGCAAGCCGATCAACGAGGCCATCAAGAAGCAGCTCGACACGCTGGACTACGCGACCGCCTTCCAGGCCAGCAACGACCAGGCCTTCAAGGCCGCCGACCTGATTGCCGGCATGGCGCCCGGCGACCTGAACCAGGTGCTGTTCTGCAATTCCGGCTCGGAAGCGGCCGACACCTCGCTCAAGGTGGCACTGGCCTACCACCGCGCGCGCGGCGAGGGCCACCGCAATGTCTTCATCGGCCGCGAAAAAGGCTACCACGGCGTCGGTTTCGGCGGCATGAGTGTGGGCGGCATTCCGGCCAACCGCAAGGTCTACGGCTCGGCCTTCCTGCCGCGCGTGGACCACATGCGTTTCATCCACGACCCGGTCAAACACGCTTACATCCACGGCGCCGAACCGGTCTGGGAAGAGGACATCCTGCTGGAACTCGAGCAGCGCATCTTGCCGCTGCACGATGCGAGCAACATCGCTGCGGTGATCGTCGAGCCGGTGGCCGGCAGCGCCGGCTGGTACCTGCCGCCCAAGGGTTACCTCAAGCGCCTGCGCGAGATCTGCGACAAACACGGCATCCTGCTGATTTTTGACGAGGTCATCACCGGCTTCGGCCGCATGGGCACCAACTTCGGCGCCGACTACTACGGCGTAGTGCCTGACATGCTCAATTTCGCTAAGGCCGTGACCAATGGCGTGATCCCGCTGGGCGGCGTGATCTGCACCGACCGCATCTACAACACCATGATGGAGGCCAATGCCGGCAGCCCGGCGCATGCCATCGAGTTCTTCCACGGCTACACCTACTCGGGCCACCCGGTGGCCTGCGCCGCGGCGATTGCCACGCTGGGCCTGTTCAAGGAAGAAAAGCTGTTTGAACGCGCCGGACAGATGGGCACCGTGCTCGGCGACGCCATGCACAGCGGCTTCAAGGGCCTGCCCAATGTGGTCGGCATCCGCAGCCTGGGCCTGGCCGGTGCGGTGGAACTGGCGTCCATCGCCGGGGCACCGGGCAAACGCGCCTACGACATCTTCATGGACTGCTTCAAACACGGCGTGCTGGTGCGCCCGGCGGCCGACAACATCGTGATCTGCCCGCCCTACATCGTGGAAAAAGAGCACATCGATCGCATCGTCAATGTGGTGGCGGACTCGATCAAGAAGAACGCCTGAACTCCTGACCGTGGCCGGGGCTACTTCTCGCTGAATTTGTCTTTCAGTGTCTCGCAGTAGTCCTGCGCCGGTATGGCCGGTGTCGGCCACACGGCATCAAACGCCGCCCTGCTTTCGGCCTCCTGGCGCGCGTCCGGCCCGCTTGTTGCCGGACCGGCGCGTAGCTGGACAGCCTTGGCCTGGAGGCCTGGCGGCAGGTGCTGGGGCACGCCCAGCGTGCGGTTGACATGGCCGCTGCCGGCCAGCAACACCACTGTTTTTCCGGGCAAGGCCGCCTGTTGCAGCGTGCGCGCCATGCGGAGGTCGCGCGCGATCTGGATGCGTGTCATCGGGGAGATCTGGTCCTCCGGCAACAACCCGCAGTGGCCGATGCGTATCAGCTGCTGCTGGGCCTTGAGCGCGGGGCCGGGCAGGGGCTGGTCCAGCCGGCCGTCGGCCATGGCTTCGCGCATCTGCGCCGCCGGCAGGTTGGCGCCCAGCACCGGCACCCCGGCCTTGACGGCAGCCATCACCGCCGGGCCGTACGCGGCCCAGGGCCAGCTCTTGTTGTTCCAGCCCAGGGCGGCCTGCACCTGCAGCTGGGTGCTGTTCGATTTCAGGGCCGCGGTGCTGGTGCCGGCTTCGGCCATCTCCAGCGCCACCGCCGCCAACTGGCCGCGCACTGCCAGGTACTCGATGACCTGCCGGTGAATGTCCTGGTGCTCGGCCGCATCGTGCTGTTCGCCCAGCAGGATCACGTCGGCAGGCAGCAGGGCCTCGGTGCGTGCGGTGATGTCATTGGGCGCATGCGGAAACAGCCGCGGCTCGGGCACCCTGGCGCAGGCGGCCAGCAGCACGAGCAGCAGCGGGACCAGGGCGGCAAGGCGCCGGCGTGTGTGTTGAAGGGACGGTGGGGCGGTGTTCATGGCATTCTCGGAGAGACTCTCAGGGCGATACTAGCCCTATCTGAAAACCGGCGGCGGTCTGCCGGCCGATGCCCTGCACCTCTTCCCTCCTGTCTCTTATCTGCTCCGGATGCGTCTCAAGCCGTTTCATGTTGTTTTCACCCTGCTGCTGGCGCTGGCCGGCGCCTGGCTCTGTGTCTGGATCGGCACGCCCCTGCCGTGGATGATCGGCCCGCTGCTGGCCACGGCCTGCGCCTCGATCGCCGGCGTGCCGACCGCCAGTTGGCGGCCGCTGAACAACACCGGGCAGTGGGTGATCGGTACGGCGCTGGGTCTGTACTTCACGCCGCAGGTGACCGCGCTGGTGGGCAGCCTGTGGTGGGCCATCGCGCTGGCGATTTTCTGGGCGCTGGGGCTGGGTCTGGCCTTTGGCGGCTGGCTGCACCGTGTCAATGCACCGCGCATGCCCGGCGTGCCGGCGCCGGTGATGCGTGCCACCAGTTATTTCGCGGGGGCCATAGGCGGTGCTTCCGAGATGACCCTGCTGGCCGAACGCGCCCATGCGCGCACCGACCTGGTGGCGGCCTCGCACAGCCTGCGGTTGCTGCTGGTCACGGTGACCATTCCTTTTGCGATGCAGTTCAGCGGGCTGCATGGCCTGGACCTGAACCCGCCGGTGCTGCGCGCGGTGAACGGGCCGGGCCTGGCCGCACTGGGCCTGGCCACCGCTGCCGGCGCCTGGCTGATGCTGCGTCTGGGCCGGGCCAACCCGTGGTTCATGGGGCCGCTGCTGGTGACCATGGGCCTGACCATGGCCAGCCAGCATCTGTCGGGTATTCCGCCCTGGCTGACCAACATCGCGCAACTGCTGATTGCCGTGGGGCTGGGCGTGCGGTTTTCCCCGACCTTCCTGCACGCCGCGCCGCGCTGGATGGCCTCGGTGGTACTGGGCACCCTGGTCATGCTGGTGCTCTGCAGTGGCTTCGCCGCGCTGCTGGCATGGGCCACCAGCTTGCCGCTGGCCACGCTGATTCTGGGGACCTCACCGGGCGGCATCGCCGAAATGGCCATCACCGCCAAGGTGCTGCAACTCGGTGTGCCGGTGGTCACGGCGTTTCAGGTATGCCGGCTCGTGGCGGTGCTCATTTTGGTGGCACCCCTGTACCGCTGGCTTTACCCGGCGGACTGAGTCCGCGCCTTCAAGGCTGGAATGTGCCGGCGTGGTGTGGGCATGCCGCGCCACGACAAGCGGGGCATGGCCCCTCAGGTCGCTTCAGTGCAGCCCCACCGGCGTGTGCGCCAGTTCGGCATAACTTTCGAGCATGTCCTCGACTTCTTCCTGCGTCGGCGTTTTTTTCTGCCAGACGTTCAGGCGCTGCTGGAACAGTTCGGCCCAGGAGCCGTCCAGATAGACCTCCTTGCCGGAGCGTTTGTCGACAATTTCAAAGCCGTTGCGGGCCAGCTGGGGCACGGCCGGGGCGGGCGCAGACGCCTCCGGGGCATTGGCATGAATCTGTACCACCGCAAAGAATTCGGAGTCGTAGAGCATTTGCATGGTGTGGTTTCCTTCTTGTACCCATATATCAACGGCCGGGCGGAGTTCAAGAGCCACAGGGTTAATCCCTGAAATGCCCCGAAATGCCAAAAAAATCACAGCGTGAAGGAAAGAGACGCGGTGGCGCCTGCGGATGTCAGGGTTTTTCGACCACGCGCAGTTGCTGGTCGATGAAGTCGCCGTTCTGCTGGGTGATGCGGCTGCGCACCGGCAGGTAGTCCATGGCGGGCGCGAACCAGATTTCAACGGTCTGGTCGTAGTCGCGCTGCGGCTTGCGCGTGAGCTTGAGCGTGGCGGCTTCGCCAGCGGGGAGCCTGAGGGTTTCCTCGGACTCGACCGTGAAGGTCCAGGTGTCGGCCTCGCGCGGGCCGGCGGTGTACAGCGACACGCTGGCGCCGACCGGGTAACTGGCCGGGGCGCCGGCGAGCAGGCTGCCCAGCTGCAGGAAAACGCTCAGGCGGTCCTGCGCGCCGCGCAGCCAGGGGGCGTCGGGCGTGTTGGCACTGAAGCTGATCTTGCCCTGGTCGGCCTGGAAATGGGCGGCGCGTTCGCTGCGCGCCTTGTCCAGAAAACGCGTCGGCGCCAAGCCATCGGCAGTGATGCGGCCGCTGCTGGTCATGCTGCGCGACCCGAGAAACAGCGCGCTGACCACCATCCTGGCGTCGTAGGTCTGGCCGTCCTGCAACCAGTCGAGCTGGGCAAAGGCGCTGTAGGCCATGTTTTTTGATCGGCCCGTCATCGCGTATTTCAGCCGCACCGAGCCGGGAATGGTCAGGGCTGTGCTGGCGCCTGGCGGGGGTGGCGCCGCTTCCGCGGGGGTGGGTGCGACCGGTTCGGTGGTCGCTGCGGTGACCTCTGGCGGCGGGCCCGTCGGGTCGATCGGGGCCGCGCTGTCGCCGACTGGGGGTGCTATGGATTCGATAGCTGGCGGTGTCGTCAAATCGGGGGCTGGTGCCCGATTTTCTTGTGAAACGGGGGCGCGACGCCGGACCGGGCGCGGGCGCACCGGCGTGGCGGCGGGTGCACTGGCGACGACCGGCGCGGGTTTGATCTCCAGCGTTCGCGTGAGGAAAGGGCGTGGCGTCGCCGTCTGCGGGTCGGGCACCGGCCCCCATGCCAGCGGCGCCGCCTGCAGCAGCAGCACATGGGCCAGCACCACCAGCGAGGTCAGGGCGATCAGGGGTCGCGCCGGCAGCGCTGGGGCCTGCCGGGCGGTCGGGGTGTTCATGCCCCTGTGAATCCCAGATCGGCGGAAAGTTGCCGTGCCGCCGCCGCCAGCGGCCGGGCCACGGCGCCGTCCCAGGCCGGGTCGAAGTTGGCCATGGAGCCCATTGCCACCATGCCCAGCACCAGGTGGCCGTCGGCGTCGAACACCGGCGCGCAGAAGCCGGCCACGCCGGGCAGCAGGGTGTCCACCACGCGGGCCAGGCCGCGCCGGCGCACCTCTTCCAGCAGCGCGGTGACCTCGGCCATGGTCTTGGGCACGTCCTTGCGGGCGAGTTTGTGCATGCGCGCGAGTTCGTCCCTGAGCAGCGGCGTCAGGCGGTCCTGGGCAGGCGGCCGGGTGGTCGGGCTTTTTTCGCTGCGGCTGCCGGCGGGCTGTGCCATGAAGGCGGAGAAACACAGGCCGGTGGCCGAGGACAGCAGGGGCATGACATCACCGAGGCGCAAATTGACGGTCACGGCCTGCGGCGACTCTTCCCAGTGCACGATGGTCGGCCCCTGGTTGCCCCAGACGGCGAGCGCCAGGGTCTGGCCGATCTGCTCCATCAGCGGCCCCAGGCGCTGGCGCGCGAGCTTGACGCTGTCCAGCCGCGACAGCGAGGCCAGGCCCAGCTTGAGCGCCGCCGGGCCGAGGTCGTAACGCGTGGTGCCCGGGTCCTGGGTCACCAGCTCCAGCCGCTGGAAACTCACCAGGTAGCGGTGCGCCTTGGCGGCACTCATGCCGGCAGCGGCGGCCAGGTCGCGCAGCATCAGCGCGCCCGGCGAGGCGCTGAGCACCTGCAGCAGGCTGAAACCCACTTCCACCGACTGGATGCCCGCTCGTTGCGCGGGCAGTGCGGGCAGGTCGTCCGCCAGAAGGTGTTGTCGCTCTTTCATGGAATTCGATTAAAATTAAAAATTACATTTAGGTAAACTGATTTCACTTATCGTAACTGTAATGCCGTGGGTCCGCCGTGTGCACGTCGTGTGCAATCAGGCGGACCCAGCCGCCCCCAGAACAGAGGAAACTGATGAAACTTGCTACCTACAAAGACGGCTCACGTGACGGCCAGCTCGTGGTGGTCTCGCGCGACCTGTCGATGGCCCATTATGCGACGGGCATTGCCACCAAATTACAGCAGGTGCTTGACGACTGGAACTTCCTCGCCCCGCAATTGCAGGACCTGTACGAGACGCTGAACAACGGCAAGGCGCGCCACGCGTTTCCGTTTGAGCCGGCGCGCTGCATGGCCCCGTTGCCGCGCGCCTACCAGTGGGCCGACGGCTCGGCCTACATCAACCATGTGGAGCTGGTGCGCAAGGCGCGCGACTCCGAGGTGCCCGACAGTTTCTACAAGGACCCGCTGATGTACCAGGGCGGCAGCGACGACTTCATCGGCCCCTGCGACGACGTGGTCTGCCCCAGCGAGGACTACGGCATCGACTTTGAAGCCGAAGTGGCGGTCATCACCGGTGACGTGCCCATGACCAGCACGCCCGAGCAGGCGCTTGAAGGCATACGCCTGGTGATGCTGGCCAACGATGTGAGCCTGCGCAACCTGATTCCCAACGAGTTGGCCAAGGGTTTTGGTTTTTTCCAGAGCAAGCCGGCCACGGCCTTCAGCCCGGTAGCGGTGACGCTGGACGAACTCGGCGACGCCTGGGACCACGGCCGCCTGAACCTGACCCTGCAAAGCACCTGGAACGGCCGCAAGGTCGGCATGTGCGACGCCGGGCCGGAGATGACCTTCCACTTCGGCCAGCTGATCGCCCACATCTGCAAGACCCGCAACGTGCGCGCCGGCTCCATCATCGGCTCCGGCACCGTCAGCAACAAAGGGGTCGAGGTCAAGGGTAAGACCGACTGGCCCAAGGGTTACAGCTGCATCGCGGAAAAGCGCGCGATCGAAACCATCCAGGACGGCAAGCCTTCGACGGCTTTCATGAAATACGGCGACACCATCCGCATCGAAATGAAGGGCAAGGACGGCGAGCTGATTTTCGGCGCGATCGAGCAGAAAATCGTCCCGGCGACACCGGTCAAATAAAGGGCGGGGCCGTGCGCCCCTCAGCCCGCAGCGCGTGTCTGGGTGATGAACAGCTGGATGCCGCGCAGCAGCATTTCGACCGAAATCGCCACCAGGATCAGGCCCATCAGACGCTCGAAGGCCGTCACCAGCCTGTCGCCCAGCACCCGCTGGATGCGCTCGGCCAGCACCAGCACCACGGCGCACACGGCCATGGTGACACACAGCGCCGCCACCCACTCCATGCGCCGGGCCGGTGCCTGCGACACCAGCAGCAGCACCGTGGCCAGCGCTGAAGGCCCGGCCAGCGCCGGGATGGCCAGCGGCACGATCAGGGGTTCGCCCTGCAGGGGCTCCGCCACCGGATGGCCGCCGGGAAAGATCATGCGCAAGGCGATCAAAAACAGGATGACCGCGCCGGCGATCTGCAGCGACAGCTCGCTGAGGTTCATCACGCGCAGGAAGCGGTCACCGACAAACATGAAGGCCAGCAGCAGCAAGAAGGCGATCAGCACCTCGCGCAGGATCACGAAGGCGCGCCGCTCGGGCGCGACGTGGCGCAGCGCATTGGCAAAAATCGGGATGTTGCCGAGCGGATCGGTGATCAGGAGCAGCAGGATGGTGGCCGAAGCGAAGGTGTAAGTCACGTCGGCCCCCACGGTCGCTTATTGCGTGTGGCTCCCAGCCTTCCGTGCGGGCCTTCGCTGGCTCGGGGCGGCCCTTCGCTGCGCGCTGGCTTACTCACTGGCCCATCCTCATGGCGCGTAAACAGTGTCCAGGTCGCGGAAGCCCTTGATCTCCAGCGGATTGCCAAAGGGGTCGCAGAAAAACATGGTCCACTGCTCGCCCGGCTGGCCTTCAAAACGCACCTGCGGCGCAAACAGGAAGTCGGTGCCCGCGGCCTGCAGGCGCTCGGCCATGGCCTGCCAGTCGGGCAGCGCCAGGACCAGCCCGAAATGCGGCATGGGCACCAGCGTGTCGCCGACATGGCCGGTGCGTTCGGTCTTGAAAGTCTGGCCCAGGTGCAGCGAGAGCTGGTGGCCCATGAAGTCGAAATCGACCCAGCTATCGGTGCTGCGGCCTTCGGCGCAACCGAGCACGCCGCCGTAGAAGCGGCGGGCCTCGTCGAGATCGGTGACATTGAAGGCGAAATGAAACAGGCTGCGCATCCGGTCAAGGATAGCAGCCTGTGCGCCGCCGGGTGCTGCCCCGGCGAAAAAATCCGGAGCTCAGGCGGTCGAAGGATCGGCCGCCATGTTGTCGAACTTCTTGAAGTACTGGCGAGCCAGGGCGACCAGCTGGGCGTCGCTCGGATGGTCGGTGACCACCGAGTCCACCACGGCGTCGGCCACGGCCGGCAGGTGGCTGCTGCACCAGTCGCGGAACTGGTTGCGCACCAGGCCGGGGCCGGTGAGCAGGACTTCATGGGTGCCGTTCAGTGCCCGGGCGACATCGGCAAAAAAGGCGGCGCTGTCGTCAACCTTGCCCTGGTGCTTGTGGTGCGTGCGCGACTTGATGCGCTGGGCTTCCATGTGTTTGCGGTCAAACATCACCACATGGGCTTCGGACTGGTCAATCCAGACAACGGCGTGAAAAGTGCTCATGAAATCCTTTGTAGAAAGAAAAAGGGGTCAGGCAGGACGTGTTTGCTCGGCCTTTTCCTGACAGGGGATGCAGCGCCACGCTTCGGGGCTGGCCTGCAGCCTGGCGGCAGGAATGGTGACGCCGCAGTCGGTGCATAACCCGTAGGTCCCGGCTTCGATGCGGGCCAGTGCCGCGTCGATCGCGGCGAGTTCGGCTGTCTCGCGTTCGCCCAGGGCGAACTCAAGTTCACGTTCGGAGGCCACCTGGGCGCGCGAGTCTTCCGGCTGGCCGAAATGGTCGGCGGCGGCGTCAGCGCGGCTGACGGTTCCACCACGCTGCGCCGAGATCTGTGCGAGCAGGGCGGTGCGCATGGCCAGCAATTGCTGTTGGTAGGGTGCGCTGTGTTGTTTGTCCATGGGGCGTTCCTTCTTGTGTTCGCTTTCATCATGCGCCATGGCGCCATGGCCCCGGTTGATGAAGGTCAAGCGGTCGGCCCCTGACCTGCGCAGGGCACAATTCGGGCATTCCTTTGCCAGCTGACGGAGACACCATGACTGCCCAGACGATGGACTACAGCGCCTACCAGACCTTGAACATCACGCGCCGCGGTGTCGGCGGGGCGGTGCTGGACATCCAGATGAAGGCCCTCAACGGCAAGTTGCCGACAGCCGGGCACGCTGGCCACCGCGAGCTCGCGCAGATCTGGCGTGACGTGGGGAGCGACGACTCGGTGCGCTGCGCCGTGTTGCGCGGCGAAGGCCTGGGTTTTTCCGGCGGCGGCGACCTGGCGCTGGTGCAGGACATGGCCGACGATTTTGAAACGCGCACCCGCGTCTGGAAGGAAGCGCGCGACCTGGTCTACAACGTGATCAACTGCGACAAGCCGATTGTCAGCGCCCTGCACGGGCCGGCAGTCGGCGCCGGGCTGGTGGCGGGCTTGCTGGCCGATATTTCGATTGCTGCCAAAAGCGCCAAGATTGTGGACGGCCACACGCGCCTGGGCGTGGCCGCCGGCGACCACGCGGCCATCGTCTGGCCGCTGCTGTGCGGCATGGCCAAGGCCAAGTACTACCTGATGCTGTGCGAACCGATCAGCGGTGAGGAAGCCGAGCGCATCGGCCTGGTCTCGCTGGCGGTGGACGACGAGCAGCTGTTGCCCAAAGCCTACGAGGTGGCCGACCGCCTGGCCGCCGGCTCGAAAACCGCCATCAGCTGGACCAAATACGCGCTCAACAACTGGCTGCGTCAGGCCGGGCCGGCCTTCGACGCCTCCCTGGCGCTGGAGTTCATGGGGTTTGCCGGCCCCGACGTGCGTGAAGGTGTGGCCAGTCTGCGTGAGCGCCGTCCGCCTTCCTACGGCCCCCAAGCCTGATTTGCTATTAAATTCATAGCTTATGGCGCTTGTCCGTCAAGGGCTGGTGGCTGATTTTTCTTGGGAATTTTCTGGTGAAATACGAAGCGGCTGGTGGGTGGCTTGGGCGGGTGCGCTGCGCCGGGCTGGCGCAAAAAAACGGGTTGACGCGCCGCCACGACCCTGCACAATGAAAGCACCGTGAACCGCAGATGAGTGCAGTGCACCAGGGCTTCGGACACTTCCTACAACACCAGGAGACAGCATGAGCGACGCAGACAACCCCTCTTTCGCCGGTTTCGGAAAACTGGTCCCGGGCTTTGACTTTTTGCAGAACCTCGCCAAGCAGGCGGCCGGCAGCGCGTCGCAAAGCATTCCCCAACTGCCGAACCTGGGCAACTGGGTCGCACCGACGCTCAATGTCGAGGAGCTCGACAAACGCATCGAGGAGCTCAAGGCCGTCCAGTTCTGGCTGGACCAGAACGCCATGGCGCTCAAGGCCACCATCCAGGCGCTGGAAGTCCAGAAGATGACCCTGGCCACGCTCAAGGGCATGAATTTCAACATGGGCGACGTTGCCAACGCTTTCAAGCTCAAGGTCGCCGACACGGTGGCGGGCGGTGTGCAGAAAGCGGCCGACAAGGCCAAGACTTTCTCGGGGCTGGAGGTGCCGCCCACCAGTTACCAGAACAGCGAGACGCCCGCGAAGGCCAAAACCACCCGGCCCAAGGCTGAAAAGGCCGCCGCGCCGGCGCCCGGCGTCGTCGACCCGATGCAGTGGTGGGGCGCGCTGACGCAGCAGTTCCAGAACATCGCCACCACGGCCATGCAGGACGCCGCAAAAAAAAACGCCATGAGCACGACCAAGAACATGGCTGCCGACCTGGCCAAGGATGCGATGAACACCGCCACTGGCATGGCCACGGACCTCGCCAAGGGCATGGCCAACTCCGCCGGCAAGACCGTGACCCGGGGCACCCGCTCGGCGATGGACAGCGCCGTGCGCAGCAGCCAGGCCTGGCCCACCCCGGCGGCGGCCAAAACCGCGGCACGGGCCAAACCGAAGCCGAAAGCCAAGGGGCCGGTGCGCAAGACGGCGCGCAAGACCACGCGTTGAAACCCTGCCGCGCCGGTGGCCGGCTGGCGGTCACCTGAAAGAAAGTGTCCACATGTACCGTCTTCATGGTTTCTGCCAGTCAGGCCCCACCTTCAAGGTGGCCTTTCTGCTGCGCGCCCTGGGCCAGCCTTGGGAGCCCGTTTTTGTGGACTTCATGAAAGGCGTCACGCGCACCGAATCCTGGCGCGAGCAGACCAACGAGATGGGCGAGGCACCGGTGCTGGAAGACGGCACGCGCCGCCTCACGCAGTCGGGTGTCATCCTGGGCTACCTCGCGAAGAAACACGGCGCGTATGAAGGGGCCACGGAAGACGACCGGCTGGAGGTGCTGCGCTGGCTGTTTTTCGACAACCACAAGTTCACCAGCTACTTCGCCACCTACCGCTTCATGAAGGCCTTCGGCCCCAGCGCGCCCGACCCGGCCGTGATGGCCTGGCTGCGCGCGCGGATGGACGCCGCGTTTGCCATCGTCGACAAACATCTGGCGGCGCGAGTGGATGGTCGGCGGGGTGGCCACCATCGCCGACTTCTCGCTGTCCGGTTACCTGTTTTACCCGCCGGAGGAAAGCGGCTACGAGGTCGCCGGGCGATACCCCCACATCGAGGCGTGGCTTGCGCGCCTGCGTGGGTTGCCTGGCTGGGCCTCGCCGTACGATGTGCTTCCCGGAGAGCGATTGCTGCCGAAGTGGTGAGGCAGTATGTCAGCGCCAACCTACCCTGACAAGCCCATGAAACTTTTCCCCTACGGCCACGCCACCCACCCGCAATGGCGCATGGCCGCCGGCTTGGTGCTGGCCCAGCTGCGTGCGCAGATGGCCCTGCACGGTTATGCCAGTTCGCCGGGCCTGGGCCTGCTTTACATCACCGACCACTACACCGCGCAGGCGCAGGACATCCTGGATTTCCTGGGTGCCGAGCTGCCTGAAATCACCGACTGGGCGGGCACGGTCGGCATCGGCATCGCGTCAAACAATGTCGAGTATTTCGATGAGCCTGCGCTGGCGGTGATGTTGTGCGAGCTGCCGTCAGACCAGTACCGCGTGTTTTCCGGTGTCTCGCCCCTGCCGCCGCCCGGCGCCAGCCATTTTCAGGCGCACACCGCGCTGGTGCATGCCGACGCCAGCACGCCCGACGTGGCCGAGCTGATCGCCGAGATGGCCCAGCGCACCAGCAGCGGCTATGTATTTGGCGGGCTGGCGTCGAGCCGCAGCAAGGCGGTCCAGTTCGCGCTCAGCGGCAGCGGCAATGTGAAGGGGCAGGGCGCCGCCGGCGGCGTGTTCAGCGGCGGCCTGAGTGGGGTGGCTTTTGCCCAGGGCGCCGGCCTGATGTCGCGCGTGACGCAAGGCTGCCGGCCGGTCGCGCGGGAGCATGAGATCACCGCCTGCGACGCCAATGTGGTGACGGAACTGGACGGCCAGAGCGCGCTCGACGTGATGCTGGCCGACCTCGGCGTGTCGCTCGATGCGCCGCGTGAGGCGCTCGAAAAAGTGCGGACCACGCTGGTCGGGCTGAGCAGCGCTGACGCCGCCCTGCAGGACGGCCGGATCCGGCGTCCTGGCCAGTTCGGGGCCGATGTGCTGGTGCGCCACATCATCGGCCTGGACCCGGCGCGCCAGGGCGTGGCCATTGCCGAGGTGCCCAGCGCGGGCATGAGGCTGGCTTTTTGCGAACGCAATGCCGAGGCGGCGCGCGCCGACCTGGTGCGCGTCTGCGCCGAAATCCGCGAGGAGCTGGAGCCGGAGGAGCTGACGCTGGAAGTCGCCAGTGCGCTGAGCGCGTCCGAGGCCGAATCGGCCCCGCACCCGGCCCGGCGCATCGCCGGCGCGATCTACATCAGCTGCGCCGGGCGCGGCGGCCCGCACTTCGGTGCGCCCAGCGCGGAGCTGCAGATTGTGCGGCGTGCCCTTGGCGACGTGCCGCTCGTCGGGTTTTTTGCCGGCGGCGAAATTGCGCGCCACAACCTCTACAGCTACACCGGTGTGCTGACGGTGTTTACCGCCCCGGCCGGCTAGAGATGTTTTCATCATTCATGACACCACACCGTTCGGACTGAGCCTGTCGAAGCCTGCCCCGAGCCAGACAAAGGGCCCTTTGACAGGCTCAGGGCGAACGGAGTTTGGCCTGTCATGATTTCTCGAAGTCTCAATAGTCTGCGCCGGACACAGCCCGCGCATTCCCTGCCGGCGGCCCGGGGCCCGGCCCAGCGCTGCTGCGGGACTGTCACGAAAAGCAGGGCAGAATCCGCATCACCCTTGCGGGCACAGACCGGCAACCGCGCGCGGGTCGCATCACCAGCTGAAAACAGGAGGAGTCCATCATGTGTGCCGAAACAGTTGTTCCGCTGCCCCCGCCGACGGTGCACGGGCATCCGAACCAGTTCGCCCTCCTGAGGCAGCGCCGCTTCGCCCCCTTTTTCTGGACGCAGTTCTCGGGTGCTGCCAACGACAACCTGTTCAAGTTCGCCTTCACCGTGATGGTGACCTACCAGCTCAGCGTGAGCTGGTTGCCGCCAGCCTTGGCGGGGCTGGTCATAGGCGCGCTGTTTATCCTGCCCTTTTTGCTGTTTTCGGCGACCAGCGGGCAGCTCACCGACAAATACGAAAAGACGCGCGTGATCCACTTCGTGAAGAACCTGGAAATCGGGATCATGGCCGTGGCGGCCGCCGGCTTTCTCAGCAGCGACGTGAACCTGCAGGTGCCGCTGCTGCTGGCCTGCACCTTTTTGATGGGCCTGCATTCCACGCTGTTCGGCCCGGTCAAGTTCGCCTATCTGCCGCAGGCCCTGAACGAGCGCGAGCTGACCGGTGGCAATGGCATGGTCGAGATGGGCACTTTTGTCGCGATCCTGCTGGGCAACATCGTCGGCGGGCTGATGGTGGCCGTGCCGGGTGTCGGTCCGCTCTACGTGGCGCTGTCCTGCGTGTTGCTGGCCGTGGCGGGGCGGGTGGTGGCGCAATTCATTCCCTCTGCACCGGCCACCGATCCTGGCCTGAAGATCAACTGGAACCCGGTCACGGAGACCTGGCACAACCTGCGGCTCGCGTACGGCAACATCGTTGTGTTCCGCTCCATGCTGGGCATCAGCTGGATGTGGTTTTTCGGCGCGGTCTTCCTGAGCCAGTTCCCCAGTTTTGCCAAGGAGGTGATGCACGGCAACGAGCAGGTGGCATCCCTGCTGCTGGTGGTGTTTTCCATCGGCATTGCCACCGGTTCGCTGCTATGCGAGGTGCTGAGCCGGCGCCATGTCGAGATTGGCCTGGTGCCGCTGGGCGCCATCGGCATGAGCGTGTTTGCGATCGACCTGTATTACTCCTCGCGCGGACTGCCGCCGGCGCCCGTCATGAGCCTGGCCAGTTTTTTGGCGCAGCCCGCCCATTGGCGCGTGATGGCCGACCTGGCGCTGCTGAGCCTGTTTGCCGGCCTGTACAGCGTGCCCATGTATGCCCTGATCCAGCTGCGCAGCCAGCCCACCCACCGCGCCCGCATCATTGCTTCCAACAACATTCTCAATGCGCTGTTCATGATCGTCAGCGCCATCCTTGCGGGCGCCCTGCTCAAGGCCGACTTCAGCATTCCGCAGGTCTTTCTGTTCGTTGGCCTGGCCAATGCGGTGGTGGCGTTCTACATCTTCATGCTGGTGCCAGAGTACCTGCTGCGTTTCATCGCGCTGATCGCCTCGCGCTGCATTTACCGCTTCAGGGTCCAGGGCGACGACAACATTCCGGCGCAGGGGGCGGCCGTGCTGGCCTGCAACCACGTGAGTTTTATCGACCCCCTCCTGCTGATGGCGGCCAGTCCGCGGCCGATCTATTTTGTGATGGATCACCGCATCTTCAAAATGCCGGTGCTCGGCTGGCTGTTCCGGCTCGCCAGGGCGATCCCGATCGCCCCGCGCGCCGAAGACCCGGTGGCCTATGAGGCGGCTTTCGAAGCGGCCGCCAGGGTGCTGCGCAACGGTGACCTGCTGGCCATCTTTCCGGAAGGCGGCATCACCCGGGATGGCGAGCTCCAGCCCTTCAAGGGCGGCATCATGAAGATTCTGGAGAACGCCGAACGGGATGGCCTGAGCGTGCCGGTGGTCCCCATGGCGCTGACCAATTTGTGGGGCTCTTTCTTCAGCCGCATCGAACAAGGCGGCGCGATGGTGCGGCCGTTCCGGCGCGGCCTGCTGAGCCGGGTGGGCCTGAACGCCGGGCCTGCCATGGCGGCTGCCCAGGTGCAGCCCGAGATCCTGCGGGCCCGGGTGATGGCGCTGCAGAAAACCTGATGCGGCTTGCCCCCCCGCGTCCCGCCTGTCACAACCCCCGTCACTTTCTGAAATGGAGTCCCCGTGAGCAAAGCATTACGACTGTCCGAAAAATGGTTTCAACGCGGCCTCTGGCTGGTTGCCTTTGTGTTTGCCGCCTTTCTCATCGGGCTGGGCAGCACGGTTGTGGGTGACCTGCCGCAGGTCGAGAAAACCCTGTCCCTGGACGATTTCATCGAGCAGCCCGCCGCCACGCAGGCGCGCGAGAACCTCAAGACGGCCGAGCGCCAGGGCCGGCAGGCGCAGGAAGCGCTGGAGCAGGCCAGGCTCAAGCTGCGCGTGGCGCAGGCCAATTCGCGCTCGGCCGGCGAGACCTTCAACAACTGGCTGGCGACGCGGCGCGCGACCGAACGGGCCGAGCAGGACCCGGAACTGATCGAACGAACACGCGCGCTGGATGGCCTGAAGACGGCCGAGCGGCAGGCGCTCGCCGCCATGGAAGCCGAGCAGCAAAAGGCACTGGACGCCAGCCAGGGCGCCACGCGCACGCGTGAACGCATCGCCGAGCTGGAGCGCGCCGCGCAGGACAAGTGGCAGAGCGCGCGGCGCGCCCAGGAGCTGCGCGTATTTTTGTACCGGCTGGCCCTGACCCTGCCGCTGCTGGTGGCGGCCGGCTGGCTGTTTGCCAAAAAGCGAAAAAGCACCTACTGGCCTTTTGTCTGGGGCTTCATCTTTTTTGCACTGTTCGCCTTCTTTGTCGAACTCGTGCCCTACCTGCCCAGTTACGGCGGTTATGTACGCTACATCGTCGGCATCCTCATCACGGTGCTGGTCGGGCGGCAGGCGATTGTTTCGCTGAACCGCTACCTGGAAAAGCAGAAACTCGCCGAGCAGCTGCCCGATGCGCAGCGCCGCGAAGAGTTGAGCTATGACACGGCGCTCACCCGCCTGTCCAAGGGGGTGTGCCCCGGTTGCGAGCGGGCGGTGGACCTGAAAAACCCGGAGATCGACTTCTGCCCGCACTGCGGCATCGGCCTGTTTGACCATTGCCTGCAGTGCACCACGCGCAAGAGCGCGTTTGCCAAGTTCTGCCACGCCTGCGGTGCCGATGGCAAGCGGCCGAGGCTGCTTCCCGAGCCTGCCCCCGGCGCTGCCGCGCAGGCAGGCCCGATAGCCCTGGGCTGACGGCGTCTTGTCCTTGGTGCTTCCCGCTGGCCGCCTACGGCCGGCGATCCCCGGCGCCTACAGGTTTCGCGCTGCGCTGCCATCACAGTGGGTAAACCCATTTACAAGGTTTGAACATCATGAAAAAACAGATACGCAACCAGGTGGCAGCCTTTTTCCTGCTGCTTCCCGCCGTCACGGCCCTGCTCGCCCTGCCGGGCACCGTCATGGCGCAACCGGCCGCGCCCGAGTTGCGATCGCTGCAGGTGGGCTCTGATGGTGGCCTCACTGCCGGGGCCGATCTGGAGTTCACTGTGGAAGCAACGCCGCGTGGGAAAGTCAGTGTCAGCGTGCGCGGCGTGCCCCGCAACATCATGCTCAAGGAAACCGAACGTGGGGTCTACACGGGAAGCTACACCATCCGGCGCCAGGACCGGATTGCCGAAAACAGTCCCATCCGTGCCACGCTGCGCGTGCGCAACCGCAGCGTCGTGGCCAACTACACTTTCCCGGCCGGCATTGCAGGCTCGAACGCTCCCGTGGCTCCGCCGGTTGCTATAGCCCCGCCCCCCGGCCTGAAAATCGACCGCTTCTCGGTGGCGCCGGTCGACAAGATCGAGCCTGGCGCCGAACTGCGTTTCACGCTGAACGGCGCGCCTGGCGGTACAGCCGAGTTCGACATTCCTGGTGTCATCAACAATGTCGCGATGCGCGAAGTGCGACCCGGTGTTTATGAGGGCGCCTACACCATCCGTCGCCTGGACAACCTGGCACCGTCACGGCCTGTCGTCGCCACCCTGCGTGTCGGCGACCGCGCAGTCACCTCGACCCTGACCCAGCCCCTGATGGCCGATGCGAAGCCGCCGGTGATCCGCAACCTGTCGCCACGCGACGGTGAGTCGATCACGCGCAGCGCCAACACCTCGGTGTCCGGCACCTTTGACGATGCAGGCGGCGTGGGCGTGGACCCAAAAAGTGTGCGCATCATGCTGGCGGGGCGCGATGTCACCGCCGCCACCCAGATCACGCCGCAGTTTTTCACCTACCGCGCGGACCTGCCCGCCGGCCGCTACGCGGTGGACGTGACGGCCAAGGACCTGGTCGGCAATGCCGTGCGCCAGACCTGGACCTTCGACGTGGCTGCGGCCGTGAGCGCCGCACCTGCCACCGTGCTGTTGCAGGTGACCAGCCATGCCAACAACGCTTCGGTGGAAGGCAGCCCGGTGGTGGTGCGCGGCCGCACCGCTCCAGGCGCGGTGGTTGATGTCAGGGTCAGCGCCGTCGGAACGCTCGCCGGCCTGTTTGGCATGAACCAGGATTTGCTGACGCAGCGGGTTCAGGCCGATGGCAACGGCAACTTCTCGTTCAGCTTCTCGCCGAAGTTTCCGCTGCCTGGCACGCGTTACGAGGTGTCGATGACGGCCGGCAAGGACGGCATGGTCGCCACCGAGACCAAGCTGGTGCTTTTCCAGAAGCAGGGTTAAGCCGGAAATTTTCAGTAAAAACTGCCTGCAGCCCTGATGCAACGGGCGCAGGCAGCTACTGATTCAGTAGCGGTCTTCCGGCTCAAACCGGGCGACCCAAAAAGGGGTAACTCGGGTCGTTGTAGCCGTGGCTGGAGGCGTGGCCCGGAATCACCAGCTCATCGATGAAGGCCTCGTCGTCGCTGTCCAGCACCAAGTCGGTCGCGCCATAGACGTCTTCCAGGTGCGAGAGCAGGCGTGGCCCGGCAATCACCGAACTGACCAGCGGATTGGCCAGCACCCAGGCCGCCGCAAACTGCCCAGGCACCCAGCCTTTGGCTTCGCAGCGCGCCTTGATCTTCTGGGCGATCACCAGTGACTCTTCGCGAAACTCGGTTTCCAGGATGCGTTTGTCGCCGCTGCCGGCGCGTGTGCCCTCGGCCGGCGGCTGGCCCGGCGGGTACTTGCCGGTGAGCACGCCGCGCGCCAGCGGACTGTAGGGCACGACGCCCAGGCCGTAGTGGCCGCAGGCCGGCAGGATTTCGATTTCGGGGCCACGGTTGAGCAGGTTGTAATAGGGCTGGCAGACCACGGGTTGCGGCACGCCGGTGCTCTCGCAGATGCGCATGATCTCGGCAATGCGCCAGCCGCGGAAGTTGGACAGGCCAAAGCTGCGAATTTTCCCGGCGCGTATCAGGTCGCCCAGTGCGCGTACCGCCTCCTCGAGGTTTTCGCCGTGGAAGTCGCGGTGCAGGTACAGGATGTCGAGGTAGTCGGTGCCCAGCCGCGCCAGGATGGCATCGGTCTGCTGCATGATCCAGCTGCGCGAATAGTGGCCCTGGTTCACGCCCGGGCCGGCCTGGTTGCCCAGCTTGCTGGCCAGCACCCAGTGCGGGCGCTGTCCGGCCAGCAGTTTGCCCAGCAGAATTTCAGACTTGCCCTCGTTGTAGACGTCGGCCGTGTCGATGAAATTGATGCCGCGCTCTTTCGCCGAAGCGACGATACGCGCCGCCTCGTCGTCCGGCGTCTGCTGCCCGAACATCATGGTGCCCAGGCACAGGACGGACACCTTCAGGTTGCTGCTTCCAAGGCGGCGGTATTTCATGAAAACTCCTTGTGTGTGGATGATTGCTGCGTGAACCTAGACGCCGCGCTGCCGGTCCTGTTTGAACTGCAGCACAAAGGCGCCAAAGCGGCCGGCGTCGAGCGCGTCACGCACCTCCTGCATCAGGTTCAGGTAGTAGTGCAGGTTGTGGATGCTGCTGAGCATGGGCCCCAGCATCTCGCCGCAGCGGTCCAGGTGGTGCATGTAGGCTCTAGAGAAATTCTTGCAGGTGTAGCAGCTGCAGGTGCAGTCCACCGGCGCCTCTTCGGTCTTGTAGCGGGCGTTGCGTATTTTCAGGTCGCCGAACCGCGTGAACATGTGGCCGTTGCGCGCATTGCGCGTCGGCATCACGCAGTCGAACATGTCGACGCCGGCGCCCACACCTTCGACCAGGTCTTCCGGCGTGCCCACACCCATCAGGTAACGCGGCTTGTTGGCGGGCAGGCGGTGCGGGGTGTGCGCCATGATGCGCTGCATTTCCTCCTTGGGCTCGCCGACGCTGACGCCGCCGACGGCGTAGCCGGGAAAGTCCATCTCGACCAGCGCATCGAGCGATTCCTGGCGCAGGTTTTCAAACATGCCGCCCTGCACGATGCCGAACAACGCGTTGGGGTTCTCCAGCCGGGCAAATTCGTCCTCGCAGCGCTGGGCCCAGCGCCGGCTCAGCTCCATCGAAAAGCGCGCCTCGTCCTCGGTCGTGATGTGGCCCTTGGTGTCGTAAGGCGTGCATTCATCGAACTGCATGACGATGTCGCTGTTGAGCACGGTCTGGATCTGCATCGAAATCTCGGGCGTCAGGAACAGCTTGTCGCCATTGACCGGCGAGGCGAACTTCACGCCTTCCTCGGAGATCTTGCGCATCTCACCGAGCGACCAGACCTGGAAGCCGCCGCTGTCGGTCAGGATGGGCTTGTGCCAGTTCTCGAACTTGTGCAGGCCGCCGAACTGGGCCAACACGTCCAGCCCCGGACGCATCCACAGGTGAAAGGTGTTGCCCAGGATGATCTGCGCGCCCATGTCGTGCAGGGACTGCGGCATGACACCCTTGACCGTGCCGTAGGTGCCGACCGGCATGAAGATCGGTGTCTGCACCACGCCGTGGTTCAGGGTGAGCGTGCCGCGGCGGGCGAAGGAACCAAGGTAGGGGCCCTCGGGGCCGGTGGTGGCCGCGTCGGTGGTCAGGACTTCAAATTTCAGCATGGGGTGATTGTCTCAGGGGCGTCGTTGCAGCAGCATGGCGTCGCCGTAGCTGAAAAAGCGGTAACGTTGGGCGATCGCGTGGTGGTAGAGCGCCATGATGTGTTCGTGGCCGGCAAAGGCGCTGACCAGCATCATCAAGGTGCTTTTGGGCAGGTGGAAATTGGTCAGCAGCAGGTCCACCACCTGGAACTCGAAGCCCGGCGTGATGAAGATGTTGGTGTCCTTGCAGTCGGGGCCGAATCTGGCTGCCGACTCGAGGGCGCGCACGCTGGTGGTGCCGACCGCGAGTACACGGCCGCCGCGCGCCTTGCAGTCCCGGATCGCCTGCAGTGTCGCTGGCGGCACCTCGAAGCGCTCGAAATGCATCTGGTGGTCGGCGATGTTCTCGGTCTTGACCGGCTGGAAGGTGCCGGCGCCCACATGCAGCGTGACGGTGGCGCGCAACACGCCGCGCGTTTCGAGCTGCGCGAGCAGGGCCTCGTCAAAATGCAGCGCAGCCGTTGGCGCCGCGACCGCGCCCGGATTTTTGGCAAACACCGTCTGGTAGCGCTGCTCGTCCACGGCCGAGTCGGTGTGGGTGATGTAGGGCGGCAGTGGCACATGGCCGTGGCTGGCCATCAGCGCATACGGATCGCTGCTGAGCGCAAAGCGGTACAGCGGCCCGTCCTCGTGGGGCCAACGGCCCAGCAGCGTGGCGGTGAAACCTCCGTCCATCTGCAGCACCGCGCCCGGCAGCGGCTTCTTGCTGACCTTCATGTGGGCGGCTACTTCATGGCCGGCTTCCGGCGTGGGCGACAGCACCCGCTCGATCAGCAGTTCTAGCCGGCCGCCGCTGCTTTTCTGCCCGAACAGCCGTGCCTTGACGACCTGGGTGTCGTTGAGCACCAGCAGGTCGCCGGGTTGCAGCAGGTCGGGCAGCTCGGTAAAACGCCGGTCCACGGGGGTGTCGCCCCGACCGTCCAGCAGGCGCGAGGCACTGCGTTCGGCGGCCGGGTGCTGGGCGATCAGTTCGTCGGGGAGTGTGAAATCAAAATCACTGAGGCTGAAAGTCGTCTTCATGAAGGCACAATTGTCCCATGCCCACCCGGTCTGCCCCCGCTGCTTCTTCACCCAAGGCGCCGCCGGCCGTGGCTGGCACGGGCAACGCGGTGGCGCCCAAGTCGCAGCCGCAGAAAGCGCTGGACAAGCTGGGCCTGCGCCGTGACATCGATCTGGCGCTGCACCTGCCGCTGCGCTACGAGGACGAAACCCGCATCACCCGGCTGGCCGATGCACGCGATGGTGACATGGTGCAGATCGAGGCGCAGGTTACCCACAGCGAAATTACGTTCCGCCCGCGCCGGCAGCTGCGTGTGACGGTGGACGACGGCAGCGACACCTGCGTGCTGCGTTTCATCAACTTTTACCCGACGCACCAGAAAACCCTGAGTGTGGGCGCGCGTGTGCGGGTGCGCGGCGAGATCCGCGGCGGTTTTGTCGGCCGGGAGATGGTGCACCCGAGTTTTCGCGCCGCCGGCGGCGAACTCGCGACCGCCCTGACGCCGGTGTATCCCACGGTGGCCGGTTTGCCGCAGGCCTATCTGCGCAAGGCCGTGCTTGGCGGGCTGGCCCGGGCCGATCTGGCGGAAACCCTGACGGCCGAATTTTTAAGTAAAAACCTACCGCAGCCATTGTCCAGCCTGCGCGAGGCGCTACAGTTTTTGCACCACCCGACGCCGGACGTGATGCTGGCCACGCTGGAAGACCGCAGCCACCCGGCCTGGCAGCGCCTGAAGGCCGAGGAGTTGCTGGCCCAGCAGCTGTCGCAGTTGCAGGCGCGCCGTGTGCGTGCGGCCATGCGCGCGCCGGCCCTGGCACCGCCTGCGATGCGTGGCCCCCAGTGCACGCTGCAGGAGCAACTGCTGGAGCGCCTGCCGTTTCGCCTGACGGCCGCGCAGCAGCGCGTCGGCACCGAGATCGCGGCCGACCTGCAGAAAAATGTGCCCATGCACCGCCTGTTGCAGGGCGACGTGGGCTCCGGCAAAACCGTGGTGGCGGCGCTGGCCGCGGCGCGCTGCATGGACGCCGGCTGGCAGTGCGCGCTGATGGCGCCCACCGAAATCCTGGCCGAGCAGCACTTTCGCAAGCTGATCGGCTGGCTCGAACCGCTGGGCATCCAGACCGCCTGGCTGACCGGCAGCCAGAAGGCGAAAGAGCGGCGCGAAGCCCTGGCCATGATCGAAAGCGGCGCGGCCGGCCTGGTGGTCGGTACTCACGCGGTGATCCAGGACAAGGTGATCTTCAAAAACCTGGCGCTGGCCATCATCGACGAGCAGCACCGCTTTGGCGTCGCCCAGCGGCTGGCGTTGCGCAGCAAGATGACCGAAGGCGGAGAAGAGCCCCACCTCTTGATGATGACGGCGACGCCGATTCCGCGCACGCTGGCCATGAGTTATTACGCCGACCTCGATGTTTCGACGATTGACGAGCTGCCGCCCGGCCGCACACCCATCGTCACCAAGGTGGTCAGCGAGGCGCGGCGCGACGAGGTGGTGGAGCGCATACGCAGCCAGCTCGCCGAGGGCCGTCAGGTCTACTGGGTCTGCCCGCTGATCGAAGAGAGTGAATCGGTCGACCTGATCAACGCCACGCAGACGCATGAAGCGCTGAGCGCCGCCTTGCCCGGCACGCAGGTCGGCCTGCTGCATTCACGCATGCCGCCGGCCGAGAAGAAGGCGGTGATGGCGCTGTTCACCAGCGGCCAGCTCGGCGTGCTGGTCAGCACCACGGTGATCGAGGTCGGCGTGGACGTGCCCAATGCCTCGCTGATGGTGATTGAACACGCCGAACGTTTCGGCCTGAGCCAGCTGCACCAGCTGCGCGGCCGCGTCGGGCGCGGCGCTGCGGCCTCGGCCTGTGTGCTGCTGTATTCCACCGGTGAAGCGCCGCGCCTGGGCGAAACCGCACGCGCCCGGCTCAAGGCCATGGTGGAGACGCAGGACGGCTTCGAGATCGCCCGGCGCGATCTAGAGATCCGCGGCCCCGGCGAGTTCCTGGGCGCGCGGCAGTCAGGCGCGCCGCTGCTGCGGTTTGCCGACCTGGCGACGGATACCGAACTGCTGGCCTGGGCGCGGGCCTTGGCGCCGGTGATGCTGGACAAGTGCCCTGAGCTGGCGCATCGGCATATCTTGCGGTGGCTGGGGGGGAAGGCGGAGTTTTTGAAGGCTTGAAAAGCTCGCAAACCTTGAGTGCCAGGCACCACGCTGCGCCTGAGGTTCGTTCTGGACAGTAGGTCTGACTCCCCACTCCCAACCCCCCGCCCTTCCCTCGCCCCGCTGGGCGAGGGAAGGGCGCCTCATTTGGCCGCGTGTGCTGCGCCCGCGTGCAAACATGACTGTCTGTTGGGATTCCCGTGCAGGAAGCGCTTTGCGCTTCCTGCACTCCGGATTGAAATTTGGTATTGGTATTCGGTGTGTTTGTCTTCTTCCCCCACCCGTCGGGCTGGGCCGAGGAGCGCAGCCGAAAACGGATCAGGGCGAGCGATTGTCTGAGCCGAAGGCGAGTTCGAGCTCGACCCCGTTTTCGGCGAGCACCGCAGGCTGCCCGCAGCGAAGCGAAGGGACCCAGACCATCGGGTCGCCTTCTCTTTGCTTACTTTCTCTTGGCGACGCAAGAGAAAGTGAGTCGCCCGCCGGGGCGAGACCCGGCTTGCTGGCAAACCTCCCGGCCCGGGCAAATGATCTTTTCGCACGAAAAGCCGCACAATAAGCCCATGACGCTCACCGAACTGAAATACATCGTCGCCGTCGCCCGCGAAAAACATTTCGGCAAAGGCGCCGAGGCCTGCCACGTTTCGCAGCCGACGCTGAGCGTCGCGATCAAGAAGCTGGAAGAAGAGCTGCAGGTCAAGCTGTTCGAGCGCAACGCCAACGAGATCACGGTGACGCCGCTGGGCGAAGAGATCGTGCGCCAGGCGCAAAGCGTGCTGGAGCAGGCCGACAGCATCCGCCAGATTGCCAAGCGCGGCAAGGATCCGCTGGCTGGCGCGCTGCGTCTGGGGGTGATCTACACCATCGGCCCCTACCTGCTGCCCGACCTGGTGCGCCAGGCGATTGCGCTCACGCCGCAAATGCCCTTGATGCTGCAGGAAAACTTCACCGTCAAGCTGCTGGAAGAGCTGCGCACCGGCGAGATCGACTGCGCCATCCTGGCCGAACCTTTTCCCGACACCAACCTGGCGATTGCGCCGCTGTACGACGAACCTTTCATGGCGGCCGTGCCGAGCAACCACCCGCTGGCCGCGCGCAGCAACATCACGGCCGAAGAGCTGAAGAAAGAAACCATGCTGCTGCTCGGCACAGGCCACTGCTTTCGCGACCATGTGCTCGAGGTCTGCCCGGAGTTCGCCCGGTTTTCGAGCAATGCCGAGGGCATACGCAAGAGTTTTGAAGGTTCGTCGCTGGAGACCATCAAACACATGGTGGCGGCTGGCATGGGGGTGACCCTGGTGCCCCGTTTGAGCGTGCCCAAGGAGGCCCTGCTGCCGCCGGCGCCGGCCAAAGCCGTTTCAAAAGCCAAAAGCCGGGAAGTGCCGGAGTTGCCCTCTTACATCCGCTACCTGCCGTTTGAGGGCCATGTGCCGACGCGGCGTGTGGTGCTGGCCTGGCGCCGCAGTTTCACCCGTTATGAAGCCATCGCCGCCTTGCGCAACGCGATTTACGCCTGCGAACTGCCGGGCGTGACACGCCTGTCCTGAGCGGCGCCCGCAGGCATTTCATGATGCCTATCAAGGCGATATAGTTTGACTGTTGCCTTGAGCTTGCCGATTGCTTAGAGTGAAGTCCAGACTCTTTCAATCAAGGACACACCATGGCCAAAACGTCTCCCAAGGCTTCTGCCGGCCGCACTGGCGCGCCGCCCATCAACATCGGCATCGGCGAAAAAGACCGCGCCGCGATTGCCCAGGGCCTGAGCCGTTTGCTGGCAGACACCTACACGCTGTACCTGACCACGCACAACTTCCACTGGAACGTGACCGGGCCGATGTTCAACACCCTGCATGCCATGTTCATGACGCAGTACACCGAGCTGTGGGCGGCGGTGGACCCGGTGGCCGAACGCATCCGCTCGCTGGGCCATCCGGCGCCGGGTTCGTATGCGCAGTTCAGCAAGCTGGCCTCGGTGCCGGATGCGCCCACCACCCCGCCCAAGGCGCTGGAGATGGTGCGCATTCTGGTGAAGGGCCATGAGGCGGTCGCGCGTACGGCCAGGGAGCTGTTCCCGGTGGCCGACAAGGCCGACGACCAGCCGACGGCCGACCTGCTGACCCAGCGCCTGACGGTGCACGAGCAGACCGCCTGGATGCTGCGTTCGCTGCTCGAAGAATAACCGGCACATCCATAAATCCATTTTTCGGGCGAATTGCGTCGTTGCGCCGGGCTGGGGGAGGGGCCCCGGTCTTCCCCTCCTGTCGCAATCCTCATGTGCCGAAGTACATTTCGGTAGCTAGCGACCGTGCGCCTAGCACTTCATCCCGAAAAGCTGAATTTCTGGATGTGCCGCGCAGCCACTAACATCGCTGCGTGACGAATAAATTACACCTCTACCTGCAACTGATCCGCTGGGACCGCCCCGCCGGCTGGCTGTTGCTGCTCTGGCCCACGCTGTCGGCGCTGTGGGTCGCGTCGCACGGTTTCCCTGGCTGGCACCTGCTGACGGTGTTTACGCTGGGCACCATCCTGATGCGCAGTGCCGGCTGCTGCCTCAACGACGTCGCCGACCGCGAGTTTGACCGGCATGTCAAGCGCACGGCGCAGCGCCCGGTGACACGCGGCGCGGTGTCGGTCCGGGAGGCCTTGATCCTTGGGGCGGTGCTGGCGCTGCTGGCTTTTGGCCTGGTGCTGACCACCAACACCGCCACCATCGCCTGGTCGTTTGCCGCGCTGGCGGTGGCCGTGGTCTACCCCTATGCCAAGCGTTATGTGTCCATGCCGCAGGCGGTGCTGGGCGTGGCCTTCAGCTTCGGCATCCCCATGGCGTTTGCGGCGGTGCAGTCGCGTGTGCCGGCGCTGGCCTGGCTGCTGCTGCTGGGCAACCTGTTCTGGGTGATTGCCTACGACACCGAATACGCCATGGTGGACCGCGACGACGACCTGAAGATCGGCATGAAAACCTCGGCGATCACGCTGGGTCGTTTCGACGTGGCTGCGGTCATGGCGAGTTACCTGGTTTATCTGTCAATTTGGGCCTGGGCCTTGATGGATATTGCGCAACCAGCTATTTATTTAATAGCAATCGCCGTGGCGCTGGGGCAGGCGCTGTGGCATGGCTGGTTGATCCGCCGGCGCGAGCGCGACGACTGCTTCAGGGCTTTTCGCCTGAATCACTGGCTGGGGTTCACGGTGTTTGCCGGCATCGCGCTGTCGTATGCGCTGGCTGGCATGTAACCGCCTGCCGGTGATTTGCTATTAAAAGAGTAGCTGTTGACGGCCGTGCAATAAGGGTTGAGTCCTTATTTTGTTCAAAAAACTCAGACAGCCCCAAACTCGTCACCGAGTTCCGCCGCGCGCTGCCGGGCGGCGTGCATGGCGCGCATGAACTGCTGCTTGACGCCGGCCTGCTCCAGGGACGTGAGGGCCGCGTAGGTGGTTCCCCCTTTGGAGGTCACGCGTTCACGCAGGGTCTCCGGTGGCTCGCTGGAGGCTTTGGCCAGTGCGGAGGCGCCGACAAAAGTCTGCACCGCCAGCTGCTGCGCCTGTTCGCGGCTCAGCCCCATCTCGGTGCCGGCCTGCACCATCGCTTCGATGAAATAAAACACATAAGCCGGGCCGGAACCGGACAGCGCGGTCACGGCGTCCAGCTGCTCTTCCTGCGCCAGCCACAGGTGTTCGCCGGTGGTCTGGATCACGCGTTCGACCATCTGGCGCTCGGCGGCGGTGACGGCAGGACGGGCGAAGAGGGCGGTCATGCCCTGGCCGACGAGGGCCGGCGTGTTGGGCATGGCGCGCACGATGCGTTCGGTCGCCAGCCAGGAGGCCATGCTGTCCGAGCGGATGCCGGCCGCCACGCTCAGGTGCAGGGCCTGGCCGGTGTAGGGGCCGGCCTGCAGGGCGGCTTCCCGGAAGGTCTGGGGTTTGACGGCCCAGACCACCAGCCCGGCGCAGGCCAGCGTCGCGCCGGGCGCTGCCTCGGCAGTGATGCCAAACTGTGCCTGGAGCCTGGCGCGCTGCTCGGCCCAGGGCTCGACGATCTGGATCCGGGCAACGGGTGTGCCTTGTTTGAGAAGGCCGCCAATGATGGCGCTGGCCATGTTGCCGCCGCCTATGAAGGCAATGGCGCTGCTGTCTGGGGAAAGGGGTGAAGTCATGAAGGTTCAGTCAAAAAATTCAAAAGCCAGCCATTGGGTGATTTGCCGCGAATTGAAATTGTCGTCGCTAATGAAGTGCAGACTGCGGTTCCCATTGGGAAGCCGCGGGCCCCAGCACATGCCTTCGGTGTTGTCGAGGCGGGCCAGCCGGGGGCCGGGGCCGGCGCCGGTGAAGGCGGAAAAATCGGCGAGCAGCCTCTTCGCGACCGGCTGGTAAGCGCCAGGCTGTAGCGTGGCCAGATTCAGCGTGTCCGTCCCCTCGCGCAGGTCGATCAGGTAAAGGCGCAGCGAAATGCCCGAGAGGGCGTCATGTCCGGCCATGTAGGCCCGCTCCAGCACCAGCATGCGGTCGGCGTCCAGCATCAGGATTTCAGTGACGCCGTTGTCGGCCTGGGTGGCCGGCGGGACAGGTGCGCGTGGAATCGCGTCGGGCACATAGGCGATTTGCCGTACGACTTTCCCGCTGGTCAGGTCCAGCTGGGTGACGCGGCAGGGTCCGCCCGGCGCCTGCACGGTGGGCAGGGGGCCATCCTGGCGCAGCGCGCCTTCCATGGCGATCCAGGCCTGGCGGCCGTCCGGGCTCAGAGCCAGGCCCTCCAGCGCCCGATTGCTGCGCGGCCCCCGGGTGAGCTGAAAGTCGAACATGGCCGGCAGCGCCAATTCGCGCACCAGCGTGCCGTCGGTGCGGCTTTCGCGCAGCGCGGGTGCAGCGCCTGTCAGGGCGTGCCCCTCGCTGGTCCACAGTAGCGTCTGGCTGGCCGGGCGCCAGCGGATCGCCTCCGGGTCGGCAACCTGGATGCCTCGCAGCGCCGCCGGGTAAGTGTTGCCGTCGGCCTGGCGCAGGGCGGTCACGCCCATCAGGACGGGCTCGCCCAGACGCTCTGTTTCCAGTGACAGGCGTGCCGTGTAAAACCGCGCCGGATTGATGTTGGAGCCGTCATCACTGAGCAGGTAGTACAGGCCGCTGGCCTCGTCGTAGTCCACACCCGACAGACCGCCGACAGTGGTGCCCTGAAACTGGAGCCGGTGCGGCAAACGGGCCTCGCCGATCAGTCGCAGACGGGGTGGTGCCAACGCTGCCAGAGCCGGCTTCGGGCGCGTCAAGCCCGTCAGACCCAGCGCAGCGGCCGCGCCGTAACCGAGCACCCGGCGCCGTGTCAGTTCAAGCGCGGCTGTGGCGGGCGGGGGGTGGCAGGGCATGAAGCAAGTCTAGCCTTCCCCGCCGTACGCGTTGTGACAGGACGCCGACGTCCGCCGGCCCGGGGTTACAACGCCACGGTTTGCCGCACCGCGTGTTCCCACTGCGCCATCAGGCCGGCCGCGCGATCGGCGCTCAAGGTCGGAAAAAAGGTGCGTTCTGCGCGCCACATGGCCGAGAGTTCCGCGGTGCTGGCATAGACGCCGCTGGACAGTCCGGCCAGGTAGGCCGCGCCCAGCGCCGTGGTTTCGGTCACGGCCGGCCGGACCACCGGAATGCCCAGCAGGTCGGCCTGGAACTGCATCAGGAGGTCATTGATGCAGGCGCCGCCGTCGACCCGGAGTTCGGCCACCGGTGCGGCGCCGGCCGCCACCGCGTCGCGGCTCATGGCCTGCAGCAGGGCGGCGCTCTGGTAGGCAATGCTTTCCAGCGCGGCCCGCGCGATGTGGGCCACGGTGGTGCCGCGGCTCAAGCCGGTGATGGTGCCGCGGGCGTCAGGTTTCCAGTAGGGAGCGCCCAGGCCGGTGAAGGCCGGGACCATCATGACGCCGCCGGAATCGGGAACACTTTGCGCCAGCGCCTGCACCTCGCCGCTGCCCTGGATCGCGTGCAGGCCGTCGCGCAGCCACTGCACCACGGCGCCGCCGACAAACACGCTGCCTTCCAGGGCGTATTCGGTTTGCGGCGTGACCTGCGCCGCGCTGGTGGTGAGCAGGCCGTTGTGCGAGGTCTGGAATTTGTGGCCGGTATGCACCAGCATGAAACAGCCCGTGCCATAGGTGTTTTTGGCCATGCCTTCCTGGAAGCAGGCCTGGCCGAACAAGGCGCTCTGCTGGTCGCCCGCCACGCCGCCAATCGGGATGGCCCCGCCCAGCAGGTCCGGCAGCACATCGCCGTAGTGCGTGCTCGAGGGCAACACTCGCGGCATCAGGCCCTCCGGAATGTCCAGCAGCGCCAGCAAGTCGGCGTCCCAGCTGTTGGTGTGCACATTGAACAGCATGGTGCGTGAGGCATTGGTCACGTCGGTGGCATGCAGGGCGCCGCCGGTGAGTTGCCACATCAGCCAGCTGTCGATGGTGCCGAAAGCGAGTTCGCCGCGCGCCGCCTGTTGCCGGGCCTGCGGCACGTTGTCGAGCAGCCACTTCAGTTTGGTGCCGGAAAAATAGGCATCGACGAGCAATCCGGTTTTGGCCTGGATGAGGTCGGCCTTGCCAGCCTCACGCAAGCTGGCACAGGTGGCTTCGGCGCGCCTGTCCTGCCAGACGATGGCGTGGTGGATCGGCTGGCCTGTTTTGCGGTTCCAGACCACGGTGGTTTCGCGCTGGTTGGTGATGCCCAGCGCGCGGATGTCGGTGGCCTTGAGTCCGGCTTTGGCCAGGGCCTCGCGTGCCGTGCCGAGCTGGGTGCGCCAGATCTCCATCGGGTCGTGTTCGACCCAGCCCGGCCGGGGGTAGATCTGCGGCAGTTCCTGCTGCGCGAGCGCCACGATGTGGCCTTGCGCGTCAAACACGATGCTGCGGGAGCTGGAGGTGCCCTGGTCCAGGGCAAGCAGGTAGGTCATGGCGATGATCGTAGGGCGGGTGGGTGGTGTCAGGAGGGCGGTGGCCCTGCAGCTTACCCCGATCGCGGCCTGCAGCGACGGAAATTCCGGAGGCGCTGGCGGGCTTGCAGGTGACAGGAGATACGGAAAAAAACAGAGGTGATCCGACCGCCCAATCGGGTCTGCGCCATTCCCTGGCTCACTTGGAGCACCTGCGTTTGCCTGCAAGAAAGAGCCAGGCAGGCGAAACTACGCAGGGGTTTCGTGTAAATCCATGGCGATGGACAATGAAGCCCATGACTTTTGATCCCCCACCGTTGCCGACGCGACGCGCAGACCTGATAGAACGCCTGAAGGCGCCCCATACCTACGACATTGCGATCATCGGCGGCGGGGCCACCGGCCTCGGTGTCGCGCTGGATGCCGCGGCACGCGGATTCTCCGTCGTGGTGGTCGAATCGCACGACTTTGCCAAGGGAACCTCTTCCCGTGCGACCAAGCTGGTCCATGGCGGCGTCCGTTATCTGGCGCAGGGCAACATTTCCCTGGTGCGCGAGGCACTGCACGAACGGACGCGCCTGCTGGCCAATGCGCCGCATCTGGCGCAGCCCCTGCCTTTTGTGATGCCTTCCTACAAGTTCTGGGAGGCTCCGTTTTACGGCGTTGGACTCAAGATGTATGACGCGCTGGCCGGCAAGGCCGGCCTGGGTCCCACCGAATTCCTCAACCGCGCGGAAACATTGCAGCTCCAGCCGACGGCCCGCCAGGCCGGACTCAGGGGCGGGGTCAAGTACTGGGACGGCCAGTTCGACGACGCGCGGCTGGCATTGGCGCTGGCGCGCAGCGCCGCGCGCGCCGGCGCTTTGCTGGTCAATTATTGTGCTGCGACCGGTCTCGTTCATGAGGGTGGCAAGCTTGTGGGCTTGCATGTGGCTGATCGTGAAAGTGGGCAAGCACTTACGCTGCGAGCCAAATGTATTGTGAATGCGGCGGGCGTCTGGGTCGATCAGATGCGACTGCTCGACGGCCAGGCCATCGGCCGCGAGGCCAAACCCATGGTCGCGCCCAGCCAGGGGGTTCACATCGTCGTGGATCGCTCGTTTTTGCCCACCGACCACGCGCTGCTGGTTCCCAAAACCGCCGACGGGCGGGTACTGTTTGCCGTGCCGTGGCTGGGCAAGACCATCCTGGGGACCACCGACACGCCGCGCAACGATCTGGCGCGCGAACCCCTGGCCTTTCGCGAAGAGGTTGACTTCATCCTCGGTGAGTCGGCGCGTTACCTGAGCCGGGCACCCGGCCCGGCTGATATCAAGAGCATCTGGGTCGGGTTGCGTCCGCTGGTCAGACCACCGCAAGACGAGGGCGACAGCACACAGGCGCTGTCGCGCGAACACACGGTGCTGGTCAGCAAAAGCGGGCTGGTCACCGTGACTGGCGGCAAGTGGACGACCTATCGCGCCATGGCGGAAGACGTGCTGGACAGCTGTTTTGATGCTGAATTGCTGGCAAAACGCCCGGGTGGCGTCACGGCCAGCCTGCAGCTGGTGGGGGCCCAGCCATCCGTCCACAAGATCAGCGATGCTCCGGGGCTGCATTTGTATGGCAGTGAAGCGGCTGCCGTCCAGGCCCTGCCGGGGTCGGAGAGGATGCTGGGCGGTGGCCTGACGGAGGCGATGGTGCGTTTTGCGGCGCGCTACGAGTACGCCCGCACGGTGGAGGATGTGTTGGCGCGCCGATCCCGGCTCCTGTTTCTGGACGCCGCGCTCGCCAGGACCCTCGCGGAGTGCGTGGCTGAGTTGTTGGCGCAGGAAACCGGGGGGGATCCCCGGCTCGCCGATTTCCTGGCCCTGGCCGATCAGTACCTGACTTTGCCGGCCTGACGCCATCCCGTCGCTGCGCCCAGCGCCGGAGAACTGGCTGCCCATGCTTCATTTTTGATAGCTGCTTGCGCCCGACCATCAAGGGGTTGACGCTGTTTTTGCAAATGACTCTGATGAGACGGCGTACTTGGCGAACAATTTGCAGCATCAGGTGTTGACAGCCGGGGGAAATTTGTTAATAATCGTGGGCTTCGCTGTAAAAAGCTGAGAATTCTGCCTAACGGAAGCATCGCAAGTGGTTTGCGGTGTGGACGACGGGCCCAAGACTGACTGGCAAGTCTTCCCTCTGGGAAAAGGCGCTGGTGCAAGTTGGGACTAATTTAAATGATTCAAACGCAATCCAAACTCGATGTTGCTGACAACACGGGTGCCAAATCTGTGATGTGCATCAAGGTGCTGGGCGGGTCCAAGCGCCGCTATGCCAGCGTCGGTGATGTCATCAAGGTGAGTATCAAAGAAGCCGCTCCACGTGGCCGCGTCAAAAAAGGCGAGGTTTACAGTGCTGTGGTGGTTCGTACTGCCAAGGGCATCCGTCGCGGCGATGGTTCACTCGTCAAATTCGATGGCAACGCAGCCGTGTTGCTTAATGCCAAGCTGGAGCCTATCGGCACCCGCATCTTCGGACCGGTCACGCGCGAGTTGCGCACCGAGAAGTTCATGAAGATCGTGTCCCTGGCTCCTGAAGTTCTGTAAGGACGCGCCATGAACAAGATTCGCAAAGGCGACGAGATCATTGTGATCGCAGGTCGTGACAAGGGTAAGCGCGGCACGATTTCGCTGCGCAAGGACGACAGCCATGTGCTGGTGGACGGGATCAACCTGGTGAAAAAACACACCAAGCCCAACCCTCTCAAGGGGGCCGCTGGCGGCATCGTTGAAAAAAGCATGCCGATTCACCAATCCAATGTGGCTATTTTCAATGCTGCAACGGGTAAGGCGGATCGGGTGGGTATCAAGTTGTTGGCTGACGGCAAAAAAGTGCGCGTCTTCAAGTCCAGCGGCGAAGAAATCAAGGCTGCATAAATATGGCAAAGACCGCACCTACCCAAGCTGCACCTGTCCAGGCTCGCCTGCAGGCCCAGTTCCGCGAAAAAATCGCGCCGGCGCTGATGGAGAAATTCGGCTACAAATCGCCGATGCAGGTTCCCCGCATCACCAAGATCACCCTCAACATGGGTGTGAGTGAGGCTGTGGCTGATAAAAAGGTCATGGAGCATGCTGTCAGCGACATGACCAAGATTGCCGGCCAGAAGCCGGTGGTGACCAAGGCCAAGAAGGCTATCGCCGGTTTCAAGATCCGCGAAGATCTGCCGATTGGCTGCATGGTCACGCTGCGTGGCGTCCAGATGTATGAGTTCCTGGATCGTTTTGTCACGGTGGCCCTGCCCCGTGTTCGCGACTTCCGTGGTATCTCCGGTCGGGCCTTCGACGGCCGCGGCAACTACAACATCGGCGTGAAAGAGCAGATCATTTTCCCTGAGATTGAGTACGACAAGGTTGACGCCTTGCGTGGTCTCAACATCAGCATCACCACCACGGCTAAGACCGACGAAGAGTGCAAGGCACTCCTCACCGGCTTCCGTTTTCCGTTCAAGAACTGAGGCGGGCATGGCAAAACAGGCTTTATTGCAACGTGAACTGAAGCGCGACAAACTCGTGGCCAAGTTCGCCAAGAAACACGCTGAACTCAAGGCAACGTCCAACGACGCCAAACGCTCCGATGAAGAGCGCGCACTGGCCCGTCTGGAGTTGCAAAAGTTGCCCCGCAATGCGAATCCGACACGCCAGCGCAACCGCTGTGCGATCACGGGTCGTCCGCGTGGCACATTCCGTCAATTTGGCTTGGCTCGTGCCAAGATCCGCGAGTTGGCTTTTGCTGGTGATATCCCTGGTATCACCAAGGCAAGCTGGTAAGCAATAGGAGAACCGCAAATGAGTATGAGTGATCCTATTGCCGACATGCTGACACGCATCCGCAATGCACAAATGGTTGAAAAAGCTGTTGTGCTGGTGCCGTCTTCAAAAGTCAAAGTCGCCATTGCGCAGGTGTTGAAGGATGAGGGCTACATTGATGGCTTTTCCGTCAGCGCCAATGATGGCAAGCCCCAGTTGGAAATCGCCCTGAAGTATTACGCAGGACGCCCGGTGATTGAGCGCATTGAGCGCGTCAGCCGCCCCGGCCTCCGCGTCTACAAAGGCCACGGCGCCATCCCCCAGGTCATGAACGGTCTGGGCGTCGCCATTGTCACGACTCCCCAGGGTGTCATGACTGATCGTAAGGCGCGCGCTACCGGTATCGGTGGTGAAGTGCTTTGCTATGTGGCCTAACGGGCATTGAGGAGTAACTGAAATGTCTCGTGTAGGAAAAATGCCAGTTGTCGTGCCCCAGGGCGTGGACGTGGCGATGAAAGACGACCAGATCAATGTCAAGGGTGCCCTCGGCACCTTGGCGCTGACGCAAAATGCTCTCGTGACCATCAAGAATGATGCTGGTCAGCTGACTTTTGCGCCAGCCAACGAGTCGCGTGAAGCCAACGCCATGAGCGGAACCATGCGTCAGCTGGTCAATAACATGGTGACGGGTGTCACCAAGGGCTTCGAGAAAAAGTTGAACCTGGTTGGTGTGGGTTACAAGGCCCAGGCGCAGGGTACCAAGCTGAATTTGACGGTAGGTTATTCGCACCCTGTGGTGATGGATATGCCGGCTGGTATTCAGGTTGCAACACCCACGCCCACCGAAGTGGTGATCAAGGGTGCGGATCGTCAGCGCGTCGGCCAGATTGCTGCCGAAGTTCGTGCGGTCCGTCCTCCCGAGCCTTACAAGGGCAAGGGCATCCGTTATTCGGATGAGAAGATCACGATCAAAGAAACCAAGAAGAAATAAGGAGCTGCACCATGTTGACCAAAAAAGAGCAGCGCCTTCGTCGTTCACGCCAGACTCGCATCCGCATTGCCACGCAAGGTGTTGCCCGTCTGACGGTGAATCGCACCAATTTGCATATTTACGCCAGCGTCATTTCTGGCGACGGCACCAAGATCCTGGCATCTGCCTCGACCGCGGAAGTCGAAGTTCGCAAGGATCTCGGCGCCTCGGGCAAGGGTGCCAACGTTGCTGCTGCGCAGGCCATTGGCAAGCGCATTGCCGAAAAGGCAAAAGCAGCAGGTGTGGAAAAAGTAGCGTTTGACCGCGCTGGTTTTGCGTACCACGGCCGCGTTAAAGCGCTGGCCGAGGCAGCTCGCGAAGCTGGCTTGCAGTTCTAAGCAGACTGGAATTAAGTATGGCTAAGTTTCAAGCAAAACAACAAAACGACGCTCCAGACGATGGTCTGAAGGAAAAAATGATCGCGGTGAACCGCGTGACCAAAGTTGTCAAAGGCGGCCGGATTTTGGGTTTTGCCGCCCTGACCGTGGTTGGCGATGGCGACGGTCGTGTCGGTATGGGCAAGGGCAAGTCGAAAGAAGTGCCTGCGGCCGTGCAGAAAGCCATGGAAGAAGCACGTCGCAACATGACGAAAGTGTCTCTGAAAAACGGCACGCTTCACCATAACGTGTTCGGCCACTGGGGTGCTGCCAGCGTCATGATGATGCCAGCCGCCAAAGGTACTGGCATCATTGCCGGCGGCCCGATGCGTGCGGTGTTTGAAGTGATGGGTATCACCGATATCGTCGCGAAAAGCCATGGTTCCAGCAATCCGTACAACATGGTGCGTGCAACGATGGACGCCCTGAACAACTCCACGACGGCTTCGGACATCGCAGCCAAGCGTGGCAAATCCGTCGAAGAAATCTTCGGCTAAGGCGATACCCAATGACGACAGAGAAAAAACTCACGGTGACGCTGGTTCGCAGCCCGATTGGCACCAAGGAATCCCATCGCGCCACGGTGCGCGGTCTGGGCCTGCGCGGTATCAACAGCAAGAGCGAACTGCAGGACACGCCCGCTGTGCGCGGCATGATCAACAAGATCAGCTACCTGGTCAAGGTGCTGTAAGCGGAGCTTATGATGGAACTAAACGGAATCAAGCCTGCCGCAGGCGCAAAACATGCCAAACGCCGCGTCGGTCGCGGTATCGGTTCGGGCATCGGCAAAACGGCCGGTCGTGGTCATAAAGGCCAGAAATCCCGTGCCGGTGGCTACCACAAGGTGGGTTTTGAAGGCGGTCAGATGCCTTTGCAGCGCCGCTTGCCCAAGCGTGGCTTCAAGTCGCACAACCTCAAGTTCAATGCGGAAGTGACCTTGACTGCTCTTGAGCAACTCGGCCTGGCCGAAGTGGATCTGTTGGCGCTCAAGACAGCTGGTCTGGTCGGACAGCTGGCAAAGAACGTCAAAGTCATCAAATCGGGTGCGCTGACCAAGGCTGTCAAGCTCAATGGTATCGGTGCGACTGCGGGTGCAAAAGCCGTGATCGAAGCCGCTGGCGGCGTGATCGCTTAATACTCAAACACGGATAACGACCAGTGGCAACCAGCTCTGCACAAATTGCAAAAACCGGCAAGTTCGGCGATCTGCGCAACAGGCTTGTGTTTTTGCTGCTTGCGCTGGTGGTGTATCGGGTTGGGGCTCACATTCCGGTTCCCGGAATTGACCCCGGGCAGCTGCAGCAACTGTTCAAGGGGCAGCAAGGCGGCATATTGAGTTTGTTCAATATGTTCTCCGGCGGAGCCCTGTCGCGGTTCACGGTGTTTGCGCTGGGCATCATGCCTTACATCTCGGCTTCCATCATCATGCAGCTGCTCACCTATGTCGTTCCGACATTCGAGCAGATGAAAAAAGAAGGTGAAGCTGGTCGCAGGAAGATCACGCAGTACACCCGATACGGAACCTTGGGTCTGGCGCTGTTTCAGTCCATGGGGATCGCGATTGCGCTGGAGAGCTCCCCAGGTCTGGTGCTGGATCCCGGCTTTGGTTTTCGCATGACGGCAGTGGTCAGCTTGACTGCAGGCACGATGTTTCTGATGTGGCTCGGCGAGCAGATTACCGAACGGGGACTGGGTAACGGCATTTCGATTCTGATTTTTGCCGGCATCGCAGCAGGTCTGCCCAGTGCACTTGGTGGTTTGCTTGAACTTGTTCGCACCGGTGCCATGAGTATTCTGGTGGCCATCGTGATTGTTGCGGTTGTCGTGCTGGTGACTTATTTTGTTGTGTTTGTCGAGCGTGGGCAGCGGAAGATTCTGGTGAATTACGCCAGGCGGCAGGTGGGCAACAAGGTCTATGGCGGTCAATCCTCCCATCTGCCCTTGAAGCTGAACATGGCCGGTGTGATTCCTCCGATTTTTGCATCGTCGATCATTCTGTTGCCGGCAACCGTAGTTGGCTGGTTCAGTACCGGCGAAGGCACGCGCTGGCTCAAGGATATCGCCAGTACATTGACGCCGGGCCAGCCGATCTATGTGTTGCTGTATGCCAGTGCGATCATCTTTTTCTGCTTCTTTTACACGGCCCTGGTTTTCAACAGCCGCGAAACGGCTGATAACCTGAAAAAGAGTGGCGCTTTCATTCCTGGTATTCGTCCCGGTGACCAGACGGCACGTTACATTGACAAGATTCTGGTGCGCTTGACTCTGGCCGGCGCCATTTACATCACTTTTGTGTGTTTGCTGCCGGAATTTCTGATTTTGAAGTACAACGTGCCGTTTTATTTCGGTGGAACCTCGTTGCTGATTATTGTGGTTGTCACCATGGATTTCATGGCACAGGTACAGAACTACATGATGTCCCAGCAATATGAATCCCTGCTGAAGAAAGCGAATTTTAAAACGTCACCAGGTGGTTGATTGGGATGTCGAAGGATGATGTTATCCAGATGCAGGGGGAGGTCGTGGAGAACTTGCCCAACGCGACGTTTCGCGTAAAGCTGGAAAATGGTCATATTGTTTTGGGTCACATCTCGGGAAAAATGCGAATGCACTACATCCGCATTCTTCCTGGTGACAAGGTGACGGTTGAGTTAACGCCTTATGATTTGTCGCGAGCACGCATCGTGTTTCGCGCCAAGTAAGTACAGTTCAGAAGTTTAGGAGAAAGAAATGAGAGTTTCAGCTTCGGTCAAGAAAATTTGCCGCAACTGTAAAATCATCCGCCGCAAGGGCGTTGTACGCGTGATTTGCACAGACCCACGCCACAAACAGCGTCAAGGCTGATTTCAAGAGTTTTAGAGGACGCACATGGCTCGTATCGCTGGTATCAATATTCCGCCGCAGCAGCACGCCGAAATCGGCTTGACTGCTATTTTCGGCATCGGTCGCACTCGTGCTCGCAAAATTTGCGAAGCATGTGATATTGCGTATTCCAAAAAAGTCAAAGATCTCACAGACGGTGACTTGGAAAAAATTCGTGACCAGATCGCGCAATTCACCATTGAAGGTGATCTGCGTCGTGAAACCACGATGAACATCAAGCGTTTGATGGATATCGGCTGCTACCGTGGCTTTCGCCATCGTCGCGGGCTGCCCATGCGCGGTCAGCGCACACGCACCAATGCGCGCACCCGCAAGGGTCCGCGCAAGGCGGCACAGTCCTTGAAGAAATAATTGAGTAAGAGGTAGTTATGGCAAAAGCCCCCAGCAGTAACGCAGCACAACGCGTTCGCAAGAAAGTACGCAAGAACGTTGCCGACGGCGTCGCTCACGTTCACGCGTCTTTCAACAACACCATCATCACGATCACAGATCGTCAGGGCAATGCCTTGTCGTGGGCCTCTTCTGGCGGTCAGGGCTTTAAAGGTTCGCGCAAGTCGACTCCCTTTGCCGCTCAGGTCGCTTCCGAGGTGGCTGGTCGCGCCGCCATTGAGCAGGGCATCAAGAATCTTGATGTCGAAATCAAAGGCCCTGGTCCAGGACGTGAGTCATCGGTTCGCGCGCTGGCAGCGCTTGGCATCCGCATCAATTCGATTGCTGACGTCACGCCAGTGCCGCACAACGGTTGCCGTCCCCAGAAACGCCGCCGTATTTAAGTTTAAGTTCTGCTTTCCCGGTTTGGTCCTCGTTTTCACGCAGGCCAACCGGGCGAGTTTTTATCAAGCCCACCGCCGTCAGGTTGCTACCTGCGGCTCCTGCAGTTTCTGCAGCAGATGACATAAGGAATTCAAGTGGCACGTTACCTCGGCCCCAAGGCCAAACTATCCCGCCGTGAAGGCACCGACCTGTTCCTGAAGAGCGCTCGCAGAGCCATCGGTGACAAGGCAAAATTCGACTCCAAGCCAGGCCAGCATGGCCGCACATCCGGTACCCGGACCTCAGACTTCGGTCTGCAGCTTCGTGAGAAGCAGAAGGTCAAGCGTATGTACGGTGTGCTGGAGAAGCAGTTCCGTCGTTATTTCGAAGAAGCTGATCGTCGCAAGGGAAATACGGGCGCCAATTTGCTGTTTATCCTGGAATCGCGCCTGGATAATGTGGTTTACCGCATGGGGTTCGGTTCTACCCGTGCCGAAGCGCGCCAGCTGGTGTCGCACAAGGCGATTACCGTCAATGGCAGTTCGGTCAACATCCCGTCTTACATGGTTAAAACGGGCGACGTGATCGCCGTTCGTGACAAGTCCAAGAAGCAGACCCGCGTGGCGGAAGCTCTGCAGTTGGCGCAGCAAGTCGGCATGCCAGCGTGGGTGGATGTCAGCATAGACAAAGGCGAGGGCATTTTCAAGAAGGTGCCGGATCGCGATGAGTTTGCTGCGGACGTCAACGAGTCGTTGATCGTCGAACTGTATTCACGTTAATTTTCGTTCCTGCGCATACGGGGCACTGTATGCGCAGGGTCGCTTCACCCGGCCTTATCGGTGTAACGAGCCGAGGGTATTGAGAGGAAGAATGCATGCAAACTAATTTACTGAAACCAAAAACTATTAACGTTGAGCAGCTTGCCGCCAATCGCGCCAAGGTGACTCTGGAGCCGTTCGAGCGTGGCTATGGCCACACGCTCGGCAACGCCCTGCGCCGCGTTTTGCTTTCGTCCATGGTGGGTCACGCCGCAACTGAAGTCACGATCGCCGGTGTGTTGCACGAGTACTCGTCCATTGATGGCGTCCAGGAAGATGTTGTCAATATCCTTCTGAACCTCAAAGGCGTGGTTTTCAAGCTGCACAACCGCGACGAAGTCACGCTGAGCTTGCGCAAGGAGGGTGAAGGCCCCGTCACCGCTGCCGACATTCAGACGCCCCATGACGTCGAAATCATCAATCCAGAGCATGTCATCGTCAATTTGTCGCACGGCGGCAAGATCGACATGCAGATCAAGGTCGAAAACGGCCGCGGTTATGTTCCCGGCACCATGCGCCGCTATGGTGACGAATCCACCAAGTCGATTGGCCGGATTGTCCTGGATGCATCGTTTTCACCTGTCAAGCGGGTGAGCTATACCGTCGAAAGCGCCCGCGTTGAGCAGCGTACCGATCTTGACAAGCTTGTTCTGGAGATCGAGACCAACGGTGCCGTGACTGCGGAAGATGCTGTCCGTGCCTCGGCTAAAATTCTTGTTGAGCAGCTTGCTGTATTTGCACAGCTCGAAGGCAACGAACTGGCTGCTTTTGATGCTCCTGTGCAGCGCAGCTCCCAACAATTTGATCCGATTTTGTTGCGACCCGTCGACGAACTCGAATTGACAGTGCGTTCTGCCAATTGCCTCAAGGCGGAGAACATTTATTACATTGGTGACCTCATTCAGCGTACGGAGAACGAGCTTCTCAAGACGCCGAATCTGGGCCGCAAGTCGCTCAATGAAATCAAGGAAGTGTTGGCATCCCGGGGGCTGACACTTGGCATGCGCCTGGAAAGCTGGCCTCCCGCTGGTCTTGACAAGCGCTAATTGAAAATTGGCCTCCTTCGGGAGGCAGTGCACAGGTAGTACCTGATACGGCTATCTGAATTAAAAAATGAAAGGACAGCACCATGCGTCACGGACACGGACTTCGTAAACTCAATCGCACCAGCTCACACCGGCTGGCCATGTTACGCAACATGATGAATTCACTTATTCAGCATGAAGCGATCAAAACAACCTTGCCCAAGGCCAAAGAACTTCGCCGCGTCGTCGAGCCAATGATCACGCTGGCAAAAGAGCCTACGCTCGCGAACAAGCGCCTCGCATTTGACCGCCTGCGTGACCGCGACATGGTGGTCAAGCTTTTTGCCGAGCTTGGCCCTCGCTACAAGGCCCGCCCTGGTGGCTACACACGTATCCTGAAGATGGGTTTTCGCGTGGGTGACAACGCGCCCATGGCCTTGGTTGAGTTGGTGGATCGCCCTGACCTTGCCGAAGAAACTACTTCTGACATCGCCAAGTCAGAATAGGGTATAATAATTACTTATCGCGCGGTGGAGCAGCCTGGTAGCTCGTTGGGCTCATAACCCAAAGGTCGTAAGTTCAAATCTTGCCCGCGCAACCAACACCCAAGCCGTCAAGGCTGGTAGCAAACGCCCACTTCATGTGGGCGTTTTGCTTTCCGCCATCATATTTTGGAGCTCCCGGGGTATTTTCTGTTGCGGGTTGGTCATTGGGGTCAGGATCTTGGTTCGCTGTTTCTCATGGTTCGCTTGGGGATTTCCATCAGAAACGGGTGTTTTGTAACGCTGTTTGGTTACCCTTGGTGGGGTAACATATTCAAGTAACAACGCTTCTATCGTCGAACGACGCAATTGGCGAATCTGTACGTCCCGGTGTCGCGTAAACTCCTTGTATGTTCCCAATCTGAGGGCAGCGGGCGAGATAAATCGGTGGTCATGGGGTCAAGCCACCACACTAATCAGGCAATGTCACCAAAATGGCGCCAACTCACAAAATCTGACTTGCAGATGTAGCGGCAAGTGCTTGATTTTATTACAATTGGTTACTTCGGGTGTCGGCTTCAATTTTGAATGAGCTGACCTTAAAGATCGAGAAATGAGTGACATGAACGTGCCATTGCAGACGAGTCCTAAGAGCGAGGCTAGCCACTTGGCCCAAGGCTTGCGCGAAGACTTGTTGCATCACGATCCCTTGCTCGATTGCTTGGTGGAGTTGACCCGCATACACGGACGGCCAAGCACCCGGGCCGCTTTGTCTGCGGGCCTTCCTCTGCCCAAGGCGGGTCTTCCTCCCTCCCTCTTTTCCCGTGCTGCGGCGCGCGCGGGTCTGTCTTGCAAGATACTGCGGCGCCCGCTGGAAAAAATCGATTCAGCGCTGTTGCCCGTTGTCCTGCTTCTTGAGGGAGATGGCGCCTGTCTTTTGCTGGGTTGGGATGATCAGGGGCAAACCGCAAACCTGCTTTTCCCTGAAGCCGGGCAGGGCGTTGTCCAGCTGTCACGTGAACAGCTGCTCGGTCGCTATGTCGGCATCTCGATCTTTTCGCGACCGAACTTTCGCTTCGACCAGCGTACGCCCGAGCTGGCTGACATTCCTCAGCGTCACTGGTTTTGGGGCGCTTTTCGCGACCAGTTTCCGCTTTACCGGGATATCCTGGCGGCGGCACTCCTCATCAACTTGTTTGCGCTCGCCTTGCCCCTTTTCTCGATGAATGTCTATGACCGCGTTGTGCCCAACTTCGCGGTCGAGACACTCTGGATGCTGGCGTTCGGTCTGTTGCTGGTGCTGGTCATTGATTATTTCCTTCGCGTCATGCGGGGTTATTTTGTAGATCTCGCGGGTTCGCGTATAGACATCAAGCTCTCTACGCTGATCATGGAGCGGGTGCTGGGGATGCGTCTTTCCGAGCGGCCGGCTTCAGTGGGTTCCTATGCCGCGACACTGCGCTCCTTCGAATCGGTGCGCGACTTCATTGCGTCGGCCACAGTCACTGCTGTGGTTGACCTCCCGTTTGCCCTGCTCTTTTTTCTGGTTCTCGGCTGGATATCCTGGCCGCTGGTCATTCCCCCCCTTGTCGGCGTCATGGTGGTTGTCATCTACAGCTACATTGTTCAGCACAAGATGCACCTGCTTTCCGAGACCACTTTCAGGGCTTCTGCAATGCGCAATGCCACGTTGGTGGAGACACTGACAGCCATGGAGGCCATCAAGGCCCACGGGGCAGAAAGTCAGATGCAGGCCAAGCTCGAGGACACCGCAGCGTTTCTGGCGCGCGTGAGTGCCCAACTGCGGTTGTTGTCGTCTTCCGTGATCAACGTCGTCTCGAGCCTGCAGCAGCTGATCAATATCGTGATGATCGTGGCGGGCGTATACCTGATTCATGAGGGCAAGCTGACCATGGGGGGGCTGATCGCGGCTACGATGTTGTCCGGGCGTGCCATGGCGCCGCTGGGGCAAATTGTGGCACTGTTGATGCAATACCAGAATGCCAGAACGGCCTTGACCTCGCTTGAAGACACGATGAAAAAGCCGGGTGAACGTTCCGATGAAATAAATTTCGTGCACCGACCTGACATCGCCGGGGAAATCGTATTTGACAATGTGCACTTCAGTTATCCCGGGCGGACGCAGGAAGCGTTGCGAGGTGTGTCCTTCAGGATCAAGCCAGGGGAAAATGTGGTCGTGATTGGCCGGGTCGGCTCGGGCAAGACGACCCTGCAGAGATTGATTCTGGGTCTTTACACCCCTTCCGAAGGCGCGATCACCATGGATGGCATCGACCTTCGGCAGCTCGATCCCGCAGATTTGCGGCGAAATATCGGTTATGTTGAACAGGATGCCATGCTCTTTTACGGCACCTTGCGCGACAACATTGCGATCGCCGCCCCCTATGCTGACGACGGCGCCATTCTGGCGGCCGCCGAGGTGGGCGGTTTGATCGAGTTTGCCAATCGCCACCCCCAGGGCTTTGACATGATCATTGGCGAGCGGGGAGAGTCGCTTTCCGGCGGCCAGCGACAAGGCGTGGCAATTGCCCGTGCAGCGTTACTGGAACCGCCCGTGTTGTTGCTGGACGAGCCGACGGGAGCCATGGATTTTTCTTCAGAAGCGCAATTCAAGGAACGCTTGCGCAGCTATGCCAAACACAAGACGATGGTTGTGGTGACCCATAGAAACACATTGCTGGATCTTGCAGACCGCATTATTGTTATCGACGAGGGCCGCATCGTTGCCGATGGTCCCTATGAGCAGGTTATCGAGGCGCTGAAGGCCGGCCGCATTGGGAAAGCCTCATGAAGCCGCGATGGATAGCGTGGGCTCGCCCCTTGATTGTGGGCTTGGAGTCTGTCCGGCGCATGTTGCGGCCTGGTCTTGATCGCACTCTCTCCTCCTGGCGGGAAGATGATCGCCGCATGGACGCAGGGTTTGGTGGCGACGCAGACCGCGCCATGCTTGCCCAGGAGCCACTGCGAGCCCGAATGCTCGTGAATAGTCTCGGCGTGGTTTTCGTTCTGGCGGTTTTGTGGGCCGGACTTTCTGAAGTCGATGAAATTACTAAAGGCGAAGGCAAAGTCATTCCCTCCCGGCAATTGCAGATCCTGCAAAGTCTGGATGGCGGTGTCGTTTCCGAGATTCTGGTGCAGGAGGGGCAGGTTGTCGAACCTGGGCAGGTATTGGTGAATATCGACACGACGCGGTTCGATTCTTCCGTGAAGGAAAACCGCGTCCAGTACCTGGCCCTGCTGGCCAAGGCGGCCCGGCTCCGTGCCCTTGCCGAAGGCGTGCCTTTTGTGCCGCCCCCTGAAGCCGTTGCCGAGGCGCCGAAAACAGTCGGAGAAGAGCTCCAAGCCTACGAGGCCAGCACATCAACATTGAATGCACAGTTGGCCATAGCCCGGCAGCAATTGGCTCAGCGTCAGCAGGAGTTGGTTGAAGTGCGGGCGAAGCGGGAGCAGGCGTCGCGGGCGTACGAGTTGACCGCCAGGGAACTGGGGTACACCAAGCCCTTGCTCAAGGATGGCGCTGTATCAGAAGTCGAACTGCTGCGGCTGGAGCGGGAAACCGGGCGTTTTCTGGGCGAGCGGGAAATGGCCTCTGCCCAAATTTCAAAAACACAGTCGGCGATCGAAGAGGCCTCACGCAAGATTCAGGAAATCACCCTGAATTTTCAAAGCGAAGCCCGCAAGGAGTTGTCCGATACCCTGGCAAAACTAAACGTGAGTTCAGCCGGCGGTGTCGGGCTGGCGGACAAGGTCGATAAATCCTCCCTGCGTTCACCTGTTAAAGGTACGGTCAAGCGTCTTCTTGTCAATACAGTGGGTGGGGTGGTCCAGCCTGGCAGGGACATCATTGAAATTGTGCCGCTCGAGGAAAACCTGCTGCTCGAAGCCAAGGTGCTGCCGAAAGACATCGCTTTCTTGCGACCAGGAGATCGGGCCCTGGTGAAATTCACCGCCTATGATTTTTCCATTTATGGCGGTCTCGAGGCCAAGCTGGAATTTATTGGCGCCGATTCGGTCACTGACGAGCGCGGCAATACCTTTTATACCGTGCGTGTTCGTACGGAAAAATCCAAGCTGGGTGAGGGCTTGCCCATCATTCCGGGGATGGTCGCTGAAGTGGATATTATTACCGGCCAAAAATCCATCCTGTCCTATCTTCTCAAACCTGTATTGAAGGCAAAACAAGCCGCCTTTACAGAGCGCTAGATCGAGACGGCAGTGGGAATTCAGGACTCCGGACATTTATTTCTTTGCCCGCACGGACGCATGCTTCCTCGCTGGAGTGAGGCTTTCAAGACGGGAAGAGCCGACAAAGTCCACACTGCGAGATCCGGTTCAGATGCGGGCAGGGTAGACCTCGTGTGGCTGCGGCTGGAGCAGGGCGTGCCTGTGGCTGTGCAGATGGAACGGCTTGTCCCGCGTTTGAGGCTGGTTCCATGCGTGGTGTTAAGTGATCTGCCAACAGATGAGGAGGCGATTGCCGCTTTTTCGGCAGGTGCACGGGGGTATTGCAATACGCACGCCGTTGCCCAGGTTCTGACTCAGATAGCTGCAGTCGTGTTGCAGGGTGGGCTCTGGATTGGCGAGTCATTGATGCAGAGACTGGTCAGCGCCACCAGCCGCGTTCAGGCGCAGGCCAGCGGGGCTGCCGCCGCAGTGGGGCCGAGCTGGTCGAAAGGGCTCACGGATCGGGAGAAAGAGGTTGCCGCCACGCTGGCTGCCGGTGCCAGCAACAAGGAAATTGCCCGGGCACTCGGCATCACAGAGCGCACCGTCAAGGCGCATGTGGGCGCCATTCTTGAAAAACTCCATGTACGGGATCGGCTCCAGTTGTCGCTGGTTGTTAACGCCCAGGTGCCTGGACGTCCCGAAAGTCCTGGTTCGGCCTAGTACCTCGGTACAGTTCCCCCGGCCAGGCAAACGGGCTACATTGAAACTTAATGTAATAACTCCGTCTGGAATTCGCCATGGCAAATCAAGCCAACGTCGTCGGTAATGTCGTTTTGATTGAAGGCGTAGCTTTCGCACAAAACAGCGATGGTGAGCAACGCCCTCTCAAGTTTGGCGATCCTGTTTTCGAAGGTGAAGTGGTTGTCACGGCTTCCGGGGGGCGCGTGGAGCTCGCCTTTGATCAAGGCGGGAAGTTGCTTCTCCGTTCCAGAGAAACCGTAACCCTCGATTCAACAGTTTTTGGCAACTTTTTGCCCGATGACAACAGCGGCGCCCTTTTGCCGCGTGTTGGAGAGCTCACAAGCATTCTTAATGCCATCAGCGAAGGCAGTAGCCTTGACAGGCTATTGCAGGAAACATCATCGGGGGTGAGTTCGGCTTCCGACGTCGGCGGCACCAATATCAGGGCGGACGACGGCAACAATTTTGTCCAGTTGTTAAGGGCCGTTGAGGAGCTTGCACCGTTAACGTATGAATACGCCTCGCTTGATAGGCGGGCGTTGGGTTATTTGCCTTCGGGCGGGGTGCAATCTGTCGACGAGGCTGTTACTTCTGCTTTTCCTGACAACTATGCGAATATCGCCAGCGTCCTTTCTGTAGCCTCGGCGGTTGGGGCGACGAAAGACACCGTGGTGGCGGCACCGACGGCGAATCTGGCCACGGTCTCCAGCGCCAATGTGGCGCTGACGGAGAGCAACACCGCCTTGACGACCAGCGGCACCTTGACGGCCAGCGATGTGGACAACACCGCCAACAGCTTCACGGCGGCGACCATCACCGG